>Ga0210057_1003506_pt1 | contig 21600 bp, 21 predicted proteins | sample CryGeyCG2114_010_2_FD_183968 | JGI IMG/M metagenome (GOLD analysis project Ga0210057, IMG submission 183968) | Groundwater microbial communities from aquifer - Crystal Geyser CG10_big_fil_rev_8/21/14_0.10 (SPAdes) (version 2) | ecosystem: Environmental > Aquatic > Deep subsurface > Groundwater ...
ATTGGCATTGGAAGCCGGCGGGGTACCGTACATTAGGCGGGGATCTTTTTCCGTCAGCCTATCAGGATCCCATTCAGCATTAAACGGAGGATTTGCGAGTACAAAATCCGCCCGTAAATCGGGAAATTTATCATCGTAATATGAGTTCCCCGCCAATACTTGCCCGAATATTCCCCTGATAGCCAGATTCATTTTGCACAGCCTAATCGTAGTATTGTTACTTTCCTGGCCAAAAACAGCGATTTTGGCCGCATCCTGATGATGCTCTTGCAAAAACCGGGTCGATTGGACAAACATGCCGCCGCTACCGCAGCACGGGTCAAATACCCGACTGTTTTCAAACGGCTCTAAAATCTCGACTAATAGCTTGACTAACGGTCTTGGAGTAAAAAACTGCCCTCCGCGTTTGCCTTCGGCGTTGGCAAACTGCCCAATAAAATATTCGTAAACCCTGCCTAACATGTCTTTTTCTTTATCAGTATCATGGTCAAATTTGATTTTCGAAAAAATATTAACTAATTCGCCGATAATATTAGCTTCCAGCGGCAAACGGACAAAGTTCTTAGGTAAAACGTTCTCTAGTTGTTCCGGGTTGGACTTTTCAATTGCTTCCATAGCGCCTTCGATATACTCGGCGATATTCGGTAAGGCCGCTTTCTCCCTTAAATATTCCCATCGAGCCACCGTGGGAATGTAAAATACCGCCTTGCGCCGGTACATTTCTTTATCCTCAAGCATTTTTTCTCTGGCAGATTGATCAGGGATAAAGTATTTCCGGTTGTTGGGGTCGCTAAACATCAGCTTTAGTTTTTCCCGGTGCTGGTAAAAAGAATCAGAAACGTATTTTAAAAAGATCAAGCCAAGCACAATGTATTTATATTCCGAAGGGTCAACGTTTCCCCGCAGTTTATCGGCAGCGGCCCAAAGTTCTTTTTCAAAATTGATATCTTTTTTAGGGTTGTCGATTATTTTTTTCGCCGAGGCCGGAGCATTTTTTCTGGCTTGAATGAGACTATTTTTTATATCCTTGGGTAATGAATTATAAATAATTTGTTCAGTCTTGCCCTGCATTTTAATTTTAATTTCTCCGGAAGAGATCTTTCCTTTTAGTTGCTTTTGCACTGCTTGGCGGCTTACTCCTAAAATATTAGCAATTTCCTTATAGGTGACAAGTTTTTGAGTTTTCATGTAGGCCGATTATACCATAAAATAATTAATTGTCAAGTAGCATCAATGCAACCATATTTTATATTTTATTACTAGAAGTTTAAGAAGTTGACTCGTTGACAAAGATCCGGACCTGGCGTTCGGATTTGGCTAAAGGTTTCAGGCGACCGGCCAGATCGGCCGGCAACCGCCGGTTGTCGTAGGCGTCGGCCAACTTGATCACGTCAAAACTCAACGTTTTATCCCACCAGCCGGCAGCCTTAACGGCCTGTTCCAGCTCTTTCCGGCCGGGCTGGTTTAACCGGGGAAACACCGTCCGGTTTTTGACCGAAACAGTCACACTGCCGGCTGAATAAAAGATGGTTTTTTTCTTAACGCTTTGGGAATAATCCAGCAGTTTTTGCTTGGCCGCCTGCACTGCCTCATCGGCCCCGGCCTTGGATTGCAAACAATCTAAATAACTTTTTACTAACGCTTGCGCCTGCGGGTCAATTTGAGCCATGGTTAAATTATAGCCTCAAATTAATTTGAGTTTCAACCCTCCCCGGATTCCAGTTGCTTGATCGTCTGTAGAGCTCTCCCGGAAACGGCCTGGAGTTCGCCGTAAACACCGTGGGTCGAGTCAATCACTTTCCGGATCTCTTTTTCCTGCCGCGCCCACTTGATCGAAAACCAGCGTTTTTCTCTTTCAATGTCAGCCTGCAGATTGGTAAACGACTCGACGATCGCCTCGATCCGGTGGGTAAACTCGGTGCCGGTAATGTATTGATACAGCACTTCCATTTTTTCGTTTTTGCCGACGTTCATCAAGCGCTCGTGGTTAACGTGGATCAGGTCAAACCGCAAGGCCGTCGCCAAATTAATCACCGCTTGGCGGTCCACCACCCAAACATTACTTACGTATTTAAACAAGCCGATGTCTTTGGGGTGATCGGTGGCCACCAGGACGGCTAACTGGGCCTTGGCCTCCCGCTGGTCTTCCCGCAATTTCTGAAGCCACGAGTCATGCCACTGGGCATTTTTGCTCTCCCACAAAATCACCCCGCAGCTCTGGCCGTTTTTGTCGATCACCGTCTGGACTACGTCCGCCCCGCGCTGGCCTTTTTTAACTTCGCTGATCCCGTCGTCGGGAAACTCTTTTTTAAGTAAGGCTTCCAGTTCCAGCTCCAACACCTCGCCCTGGGTTTGCTGGGAACCCTGTTCGGCTTTGCGCTGGGCCGCTTCCAGGGCTTTTTTCAAATCATTGATCACTTTTTCTTTTTCCCGGTCTTTTAACTCATGCTCCTCCAAAAACTTCCGGCCCAGTTCTTCTTTAATCTTGCCTTCGACCACGCTTAAACGCTTTTTCATCTCCAGCTCCCGCTCCTCGTCTTTATGCTTTAAATCCCGCAGCTGGTCCAGCAAATCCTCCAACTGCCGTCTTAACTTGGCGCTGTTTTCTTTTTCGGCCCGGACTTCTTTTTGCGCCTCATTCTGGGCATTTTTCACCGCCTCTTCCTTAATTTCGTGCTGCAGCGCCTCGGATATTTCCAGTTCCTTGCCGCAGTACTTGCACTTGATGGTCGTCAGCATGGCTCTATTCTACATTATGCGAAGCGGAAACGGTTAAAGTTTCCTTTCTAGGTTTTAATCGCGACAAATAGCATTATTATTCGCTTCAGCCTTCAGGGTGAAAACCTGAACTTTTTCATTTATAAGTCCTGCCTTTGAAAATTTGCCTGGTTAATTGAACCGCCCCGCCATGAAAAGGATTATCCGCCTGAGTGCACGACTCTTCCGGCTGGCCGGCCCAAACCAAGGCATGATCAACCGTTTCCCGTCTGCTCATTGCCCGCGGCCGCCGGCAGCCCTTAAACAAACGGTGATAAATAACACAATTGTCTTTTTCCGGGCAATCTACCACCCGAACGTGTCTTTCTGCCTGCATATGGCGCTATTTTACCAGATCGCGTGGCACAACCTCTTTTTGTTAGCCAAATTCCAGGTTTTACCTTCAAGGTCTCACCTTGTAGGCTACGGCCACGTCTTGGCAAAACAATCCAAGTACTCGTCCACAAATACTTGCGCCTGCGGGTCAAGTTTTGTCATAATTAGATTATATGCAAACCCGGCTCCAGCGCAAACACGAAAAAGATAGTTTGAGACAGGCGGGCAAGTATGTTTTACTGACTGTCATCGCCTTGATTTTAGTGGTCAAGTTCGGTTTGCCCGGTTTAATCCGCCTGGCCGCCTTTGTCGGCGACCTTAAATCTTCCGGCCAGCCGATTGAAAAATCCGACAGTCAGGCCCCAAACGCCCCGACACTCTTAGCTCTGCCGGAAGCGACTAACTCGGCCAAAATCAGCGTTGCCGGTTATGCGGAAACCGGCGTGACGATTAAATTAAACCGCGGCGGTTTGGTGGTCAAAGAAACCGTCAGTGACAGTGACGGCAACTTTGAATTCAAAGACATTATTTTAAAAGAAGGCAATAACGAGTTTTTTGCCGAAGCCAGCGATAATCAGGGCAACAGCAGCGGGCCGTCAAAAACCTGGTTAACTACTTTTGACAATACCCCGCCGCGATTAACCGTCGATCAGCCGGAAGCCGGGAAAAGATTTTTCGACCAAGACTCGCCGATCACTATTTCCGGCCAAACCGAAGTCGATAACGATCTGACGATTAACGCTAAATTCGTTCTGGTCGATTCAGAAGGGAAATTTTCCGCCAAATGGCCGTTGGCCGAAGGCGATAATCAACTGGATTTTTTGGTACGCGATCCCGCCGGCAACGAAACCAAAAAACTCTTAACCGTCAACTACACTCCATAGCCAAATCAGGGTAAAGCTGTAAAACAGGGAATTGACAAACAGCGAGTGGACCAGCAGGGCCGCCAGGGTAACTTTCATCACTAAGCTGGTTTGCCAGAGAGAACGGAGTAAGTTCAAATAAGCCATCAGCCCGACGATGCCGCCGGTGGCCAGCACAAAAATCAAACTGGAGTCCAGGCCGGAAGCCGAATGGCTGGCCGGGTTGTCCCGGAAATAACGCAGGGTATTAAAACCTAATCCAAACACCGGGCTTTGCCGCCAGAACTCCAGCCCCAGTTGATAGTTAGACAGGCGCTGTTTAACGGACATAATCCGCTCTAATTTAACCCCCTCGCCGCCGGGACGGGGCAACAGTAACAGCGAAACTGCAAAGATAACCGCAAATAAAATCAGCTTAAACTTTTTCTTTAAAACAATCATGGCAGCCACAGCCGCAAACAAGGCCAGATAACTTGAACGCGAGTATGTCAGCCACAAGGCCGCCAGGTGCAAACCGTAAAGCCACCAGATTTTTGGCCGGCCTGCCTGCGCAGGCAGGTAAAAATAAATCAAAACCAGACCCAGCACCAGGATAATCCCGGTAAAATTCGGGTCGAACAAGGTCGACAGCAACCGGTAATAGTGCTCGTCCCAGTTCAGGGCAAACAGCCAGCGCGTGTCCGGCACCGATAAATACTGGACCAGCCCGAGACCGGCAATGGCCGAACTGTACCCAATTAAATAAATTGGTTTAATCGCCAAGTTAATCAGCAGGCTGTAAACCAAAAACCGGGCCAAATACAGCGAACCGATTAAGACTTGATTCAAAGGCATTCTGAAGCTCGCGCCAATCAGGGAAATCACTGCCGCTAAACTAAACCAAAGTATTGGCCGGTAAAATTTTAGGCGGCGGAAGTTGGCTACCAGCAACCCTGCCAAAATTAAATCATGTAAATAAAGCGGCAGTCCCGGCAGGCGCTGCAGCTCGCCCCCAGCCATTGTTAAGAATAATAGTGAGATTAATAATTTATTCATTCAGGTAAAGTTTAACCCGAGTCAGGGGATTTTGATAGATCAGGGGCAGGTCGAACTCCGGCCCGCCCTCCCCAACCAAAATGTGGGTGTAATAGGTAGCGGGATCTTTCCAGCTTTCGTGGTCAAACGGAAAATCAACATAGTAAAGATTGTGAATGTCATAGATCAGCATTTTATCCGTCGGCTTAATATTGGCCTTAAACCAGCCGTCGCAGTCATAGAAGTCGCCGAAATCAAACTTTAAGTGTTCACATAAAAACTTAGTTTTATCCGGCTCCAGGTATTTAAAATTGGCCCAAGCCCGACCCCCGATGCCTAACCCCACCTGGAGTAAAACTAAACCGATCGCCACTTTACTCTTAACCGAAACCGAAGCCGCCATTAAAGCCAGCGGGAACAGGGCAAACCGGCCGAAGTCGGTCCCGGGCATAAGAAACCAGATTATTAAACTTAAAACTAAAGTTTTAGAAAATTTAGGCTTTAACAGCCACACCAGCAAGATAAGCGGACCGACACGGAAAGCCGGGTCAAAAAATAACCGGATTGGCCGGGACAGCCAAAACCAAAAGCCGTTAAACCACCACTCGCCTTCCAGGCCCAAACCCAGGCCAAACGGATAAACCGGATTCCCGGTCGCCTGCCAGTTAATCACCATAAACGGCAGGTAACCCAAAACCGCCCAGGGAGCCAAAGTAATTGCCAACCCGTAAACCAAAGCGTGAATTTTACTCGCCCCGGCCAGGATTAAAAAAATTATTCTGGCTTTGCGCTTATACAACACCGCGCCCAGCAAAAAGGCCGTGGCGATCAGATCCACGTAGGCCGAGGTCGACAGCCAGCCGACCAACAGGGTTGAATACCATAATAAGCTAGCGGCCATTCCCCCCAGCCGGAAAACAAAATAGGCGCCGAGCAAACCAAAAGCCCAATGGACCAATTTTCCCGGCAAAAACATATAGATCAGCTCGCCCAAACGCGGTAAACCGGACCAGTATAATAAGTTGCCGGGAATGGGGGCGATCGAACCTCTTTGTAAAAACAGCTGGGCTTCGCTCAAGTGGTACCAGAGGGCGTCAAAGCCAAGTTCCGGCCCCAAGGCGCCCACTAAATTCACTCCAGCCTGAATAATTAACAATCCCAAAAATAATCTATCGGGTTTTTTCATAAACTTTCACCCGCACCCAAAAAGAGTGCAAGCTCATCATGAAAGCCATAATCAATCCCGGCAGTCCGTCCAAAAAACCCAGGTGCCAAAAATAATTTTTCATGAACTTTACCGGCGGGTACACTAAGAGTCCAAATAAAGAAAAATGGCCGATCTCTTCGGCCCGCAGGCCGGAATAGTAATTCAACCGGTCAATAAACTGGCTGATGGTGATTTTCCGCTTATGAATGATTCTCGGCCACTTCAGGTACTCTACCTGAAGTGGCGACTCAAACCTTTCGTGGACCTGGCCCACCCAACGGCCGCTTTTCGGCTGGAGATAGCGGACCAGCCAAACCGCCGCCGTCTCCCCGTGCTTCAACTGCCGGCCCAAAAACCAATCGTCACGGCGGAAAGCATAGTTATAATTTTGGCTCAAGTTTTCCGGCAGCGGCCCGGACAAAACTTCGTCGTCATCCAAAATCATTTTCGCTTGGGTTTGCTTTTGGTATTGCCGGTTGCGCCAGCTGGAAAAATCAGTAATCATATTTAATCAATTTTTGGCCGGAAAAATGGTAAACCGTACTGGAAAGCGGCTGGATAAACCCGGCTGCCGCTCCGTCGTAAATCGAATAAGTTGGCCCCGATTCATCTTGGTAATTCCGGCCCTGCCACCACAGCAAATAACGGTAGTTATCCAAATAGCTGGCCCAGTCGGGGTTGCCGGAAAAGTTTACCAATCTAAAGCTTGACGGCAGCCGGTCCACCAACTCCAGACGCTCGGATAAATTCGGGCCATAGGTATAGAAATTATGGCTGAATAAATTAAAAATATTAAATATTGCCATAACTACGGCTAAAAATTTATTCCTGCCTAAAAGCCACGCCCAAACCGGAAATAAGACCATAAAATAACCTTCGGAGGGCGAGCCGTGAATGTAAAACCCGGCCGCAATAAATACCAGGGTTAAAAGCATTAGCCGGCTTTGTTTGACTAACCCCAGCAATAACCAAACGCCGATGACGGCGGCCAGCCAGGGATAACCCGGAGAAATAAACTTAGTCCAAAAGTCAAAAATATTAGCGGTAGCGTTGCCGTATTCGCCCAGCCGGGTCAAACGGTAACCGGTCCAAGCCGCCAAACCGACGGTCTGGGAAAAGCCGTGGGAAAAATCATAAATAATTTTCGGCAAGAACGGGATTAATCCCACCGGCGACCATTGCACTAATTCCCGCCGGCGCCGCCGAAACCAAAATAACAGCAAAAATACCAAGGGCAGATTGGACAGTTCAAACTGAAGCAATAAAGCCGTCATCAATATTCCCCAGCCGGCTGAATTAATTGTCAGCGCCCACAAAAAGCCGATCATAACCAGCGGTATCGGGCTCAAATGATACGGCAGGCGGCTGTGAATGACCGAAAGGGGCGCCGTCGCCAAAACCAAACCGGCCCACCAGCTGCGGCTCAAGCGGTAAAGCAAATAAACGCTTAAAGTCCCCAAAACCGCGGTCAAAATTGCCGGCGTCACCGGGTTAAAATTACCAAGTTTCAACATTAACGTCATTAGCCAGATAAATAACGAGCCTTGGTGCAGCCACGGAATACTCGACGGAATCCCGACCAGCGGCCAAACGCCGGTGACGGCCATGTCCCGGGCGGCCAGGTAATCCCGGCCTTGATCACCGATAAACGTCATCAGCTCCGGCAGACGGTAAAACCGTAAAACTGTAGCCAGCAGCACCAAAGACAGCCAAGGCCAGGTTAATTTGCCCCGGATAACCAGATTATTAAGTTTCATTGCCAAATAAAGCAACCAAGCGCTGACAGCCGATTGATATTGGGAATAATACTGCCGCGCGTCAGCGGCATAGACGCCGGAAATAATTTTCCAGCCGGCTTTATCGGTCGAGGCCGAAATCCGGTGTTTAATTAGCGCTTTACCCAGGTGAACAATCTTAAGGCCAATGGCCTGAAAACGCCGGCACAGATCATTTTCAGTGTAATAAAGTTTATACCGGGTATCGTAGCCGCCGATTTTTTTAAACAGCGCGGTCCGGACCAGCATGGCCCCGTCGCTGATCACTTCGGCCGGGTAAGTCAGCTTCCGGTTCACCCCGGCCAGCCGGAATTTAGCCAGGGCTTTGGGTTTAACCAACCGGTGCAATAAAGTCAGCCCGATCAAATCCAGCCACCAGGAGTTATGCCGGGAGCTGGTTTGGGCCACTTGCCCGGCCTCGTCTTCCTGGCGGGGCTCAACCGCCCCCACCCGGAGATTAGCTTCCAGGTAATCAACTAAAATTTTAGAAGTATTGGCGGTTAAATAAGTGTCGGAGTTTAATATCAAAAAATACTTGCCCTTGGCAATTTTGAGGGCTTGGTTGTTGGCCCCGGTATACCAACGGTTAACTTGATTTTTAATTAACTTTACTCTGGGAAATTCTTTTTTGACCATGAGGGCCGAGCCGTCACTCGAACCGTTATCGACCACGATCACTTCGAACTGCAAATTTTTGGTGAACTTATAAATCGACGCCAGGCACCGGCGCAATAAATCTTTCGTGTTGTAAGAAACAATACTAATGGAAAGTTGCATAGATACAAATTTGATGGGCGTACAAATTCGGCCAATATTTAACCAGCCAGCTACAGTACTTCATTCCCCCGGCGGGGTCGATCAGAATTTTTTTGATGGTCAGACCGGCGCCGGTAATTAATTTTTGAGCAGTAAAATAAGTAAACCAGCGCAAGTGGGTCCGGTCAAAAATGCCGTAGTCTTCATACTCAAACCGGCCCAGAATTATTTTCAGCCGCGCCCGCCAATGGCCGATATTCGGCAGAGTCACGATTAGCTCCCCTTTGGGTTTCAAAACTAATTTAATTAATTGAAGGGTTTCTTCCGGCCGGGGAAGGTGCTCCAAAATTGCCGAAGCAAAAACCAAGTCATAAGGCGCCCGACGCCGGATTTCTTGCCACGTAGTTGGCTCATTTAAATCGCCCGTAATGTCCGGCTTGGCTTCACGATTAATATCCACGCCGATAACTTTACAGCTTAGCTGCTTTCGAAAATACTCACTCATAAACCCGGTCGCACAGCCCAGCTCCAATATTTTGGTTTTGGGTTTAACTAACCCGGTTGATAACCGGTCAATATTGTCCGGGGCTAACTTGGCCGGGTCAAATTTGCCCCGGTAGGCATACTTAATTTTTTGACGCAGTACCATATTAATAAATACTTACCGATCTTCCTGGTTAATATTTTCACCGGCAAAGCCGCTATTATCTTGTCATAATCGTGCGCCCAGGTAAAGTAGTTAAGTTGTTTTGGTTTTGGCCGGATTTCTTCGATCAAAATCAGATAGCGTTTGGTTACCCGGACTAATCCGTGAAGCGCCCGAACCAGATCGGCCGGTTTAACGTGCATCAGCACACCATGGGTAAAAACCAAGTCAAAACTATTAGCGGCAAACGGCAATGATAATAAATTGGCGTGAATTAATTTAGTCGCCGCTGCCAAATTTCTCCGGGCCAGTTTTAATAAAGGCCGGCTGATATCAATACCGGTAAGTGAAACGCTGACGCCGCATTTCAACAAAAACTCCAAATTGCGGCCGAAACCACAGCCAACTTCCAAAATCGATTTAGGCCGAAGCCGTTTTATCTGGCCCAGAAGCCAGCGGTGCTGGGGGAAAATCCGGTACTGCCACCGGTCGGCTAAAAACCGGCGGTAAAGCCAGCGCCAGTAGAGCTGCGGCTGCCAACTGACGACTTGTTTGACTAGAATCATAGGCTAAAATACATTAAACCATATTTATCATGAAACCTAATCCCGTTGACTGGTCCGGCTCCCGGGCCTTGGTCCAGCAACTATCCCACGTTAAGTTAAAATCGGCCATGGCCCGCTATTGCCGGGGTCAGGTCATCGACCTCGGCTGCGGCGATAAACCGTACCAAAGCTACTGCCGCGGACGGAAATACCTGGGCGTCGATAAACGCGGCGGGGATATCCAGGGCGATCTTTTTAAACTTGACCCCGGCAAAAACCGCGCCGATACGGTTATCTGTACCCAAGTCGTCGAACACGTGCCCGACCCCGGACGGTTGTTTAAATTAGCCTATGATCTGCTCAAACCAAAAGGCCATTTGATCCTGACGGCGCCGTTCGTTTGGCCACTCCACGACGAACCGCATGATTACTGGCGTTTCAGCCCTTACGGCCTGAAACAGCTCAGCCGGCAAGCGGGTTTAACGATAGTGAGCTGTCAACCACTGGGCGGTTATCTGGCTTTAATCTGGCAGCTGGTGGCCATTCTGCTCGAGCGGCCCGCCTATGGCCGGGCTTGGACAAACCGCCTCTACCGGACTGGTCTAAAACTCTTTTTCTTACTCGTTCAGCCGCTGGTTTACCGCCTCGATCAAATCAAACCAATCAAGGGTGCGGCCATAGTTTATCTGCTCGTGGCTAAAAAATGACCATAAATGACCAACGCTACTACGAAAATTATTGGCGTCACCGCCTTAAACATGAGCCGGGACTTACCCGGCAAATTCCCTTAAGAATTAAGCTGGCTTTAACTCACTTGCCGCCCTGGCCGGTGACCATTCTTGACCTGGGTTGCGGTGAAGGCAGTTTGGGCCGGGCGGCCAAAGCGATCAACCCGCGCCACCGCCTCGTTGGCGCTGATATTGCCCCAACCGCGCTTAAACTGGCCCGGTCCGGCTACGACTCGGTTATTCCGGTTGATTTTGACCGCCCCCATCGGCCGGCCAAACTCAGGCAGAAATTTGACGTCGTCACCGCCCTCGAAGTCATCGAACACTTGCGTCACCCCGGTCGGCTGCTCGGCCTGGCTTTTACCAGTTTACTGCCGGGGGGTAAACTAATTCTTTCTTTTCCCAATACCCAATGGTGGGGATTTAAGCACGACCGGCCGGCTTATACCACCGCTGACCATAACCAATTTTTTAATTTAAACTCAATCACCAAACTGCTGAACCGGCAGGGTTTTTGGATAGAAACGATTGACGGGATCTTCACCCTGCCCTGGTACTTCGGCCGCCTGCCTCATCCCCTGCAAAAATTTCTCGGCCAAGTCCGGCCCGATTTATTCGGCTATCAGTTAATTTTGGTCTGCCGCAAAAAAAATAAATCAACGGTCGCCCATTTAATCAAAGATTATCTTAACCCGTCCGAGTCTTGGCTTTATACCCAAGTGACCACTTCCCGGCAGACATTCCCGCTGGTTTTATGCCGTAATCGCAAAAACCTGGACCAGTTTCCTTATCCGGCGTTAGGCAAATATCCGCTCCTAACCGATAATTTAGGCCCGTCTTTATTTAGAAAAACCGCCGCTTTAGCCCAAACCCTGAAAGATCGTTGGCTGGGCCCGGAAAATAAATACTACCGCCGGCTGATCACCGCCAGCGGCGCCCGGCTGATCCACGCCCACTACGGCCCGACCGGGTGGGAAGCGATCGGCCTCAAACGCCAAACCCACCTGCCGCTGGTAGTCAGTTTTTACGGCGGCGATGCCTACTGGCTGCCGACTAACTTCCCTATTTGGCGCCGGCGTTACCTGAACCTGTGGCGTGCGGCCGACGTCATTATCGTCAAAGGGCCAAAAATGAAACAGCGCTTGGTCGAGCTTGGCTGCCCCCAATCCAAAATCAGAATTATCGACCACGGCGTGAACTTGGCCAAAATTCCTTTCCGGCCCAGGCGCCGGCAACCGGGTGAACCGGTCCGGCTCCTAAGCGCTTGCACCCTGGTCGACTATAAAGGCGTCAGCCATACAGTTCAGGCGGTAGCCCGGGTCCGGCTCGCCCTGCCTCAACTGCGCCTGACTATCTTCGGCTCCGGCCCGCAGGAAAAACAAATTAAAAAATTAATTAATGAATTAAAGCTCAACCAAATCGTTTCTCTCAAACCATTTTTGCCGTGGGGAAAACTGATAAAAGCGTGCGGCCGCTACCAGCTGTTTATTCACCCGTCCTATACCACGCCGGATAATAAACAGGAAGGAGTGCCCACGAGTCTAATCGAACGGGCGGCTTCCGGTATGCCGGTCATCGCCACGCGCCACGCCGACATTCCCGAAATCGTCAAAAACGGCCTTAATGGTTATTTGGTTCCGGAAAATGACGTTCAGGCTTTGGCGGAAAAACTTATCACTTTAGTGAACCAGCCGGAGCGCTGGCGTCAATTCGGCCAAAACGGCCGGAAGCTGGTGATCAAAAGTTTCGACGCCGTCAAACAAACAGCCGTCAGAGAACGGCTATATGCTTCATTAATCGCCGGAAACGCTTCTCGTAAGTATGTTCGCTCCGGCAACGCCGCCGTCCGGCGTTAGTAATTTTTTCCCGCTCGGCCTGATGATTCAAGTAATAATTAATTTTTTGCACACAATCTTTCAGTCCGTGAAACTCAACCGCTTGTCTGCCGGAAACAAACCAATCGGGGTTGAGTCGGCCGGCCAGCAGCATTGCCCCGGCCGCAGGAATTTCAAACGTCCGCAAATTTCCGCCCAGCGGCAAATGCTCCGGAACTAAATTTAAGCCGATCAGGCTGTGTTGGTAAACCGAGACCGTTTTTCTTCCCCATGCTTCACCGCCATAAACCGGCTCCAGTTCCGGTAAAATTTTGGTTTCCGGCGGCAGCCAGCCCCAAACCTTAATTGGTACGCCCCGCTGCTTCAGCTGGCTTAAAAACGCTTGCCGGTTGGGTAACAGCGTCCCCACAAAACTGACTTTAATATCCCGCCGGCAGTTTTTTGTTTTAAAATCAGCCGGATCAACGGCAGATATCGGCAGGCAGATGACTTTTTCTGCCCCCAGATTTTGCCACGCTTTAACGTCAGCCGGTTCGTTGACCACCACCAGCCGGGACCAGCGACCAATCTGCCTTTCGTTTGACGACAGCATTTCCGGGGCAACGCCGGTAAAAAAAACGGTTTTTTTTACCAACCAAGCGGCATCCCGGCCGGCAGAGAAAAAAACGAGGTCGGGCTTAAACCGCTGTCTGGCGTAAAACAACTCCAGCGATTTGGCTATCTTCACCGCCGGAAACCGGGACAGGTTAACTAATTTAACTGTATGACCGAGACTGGTCAGCGCCCGACGCCACTTTAAATGGGGGTCGTCGGGCCGGGGCCGGATCGGCGTGACCAGCAAAATTTTCATCTAAAAGTTTTTTTGAGCTGATAAATAAACAGGGGCAGAGCGGCCGCTTGGGATGCCACCACTGTCCAGCTCGTCCCCACAATTCCCCAGCGGGCCGTCAGCGGCCAGATCAAAGCCGCTAAAATTGCCAACCGGGTCAAACCCATCGCCAAAACAATTTGCGGTTTGCCGGTAGCGTCAAACAAAGCCGCGCCCACCGAGGTTACCGGCCGCATAATGCCGTAAAGCAGCAGCACGTTTAGTGCCGGCAGCAGCGGGAGCCAAGTTTCGCCAAAAATTATTTTGACGGCCCAAGGCGCTGCCAGCCAAACGGCCAAGGCAAACCCGGAGCTCAACACCAAAGTAATCGCCAGCGCCCTGATCAACCCGCGTTTAAGTCTGACTTTGTCGGTTTGAATTTTGGCAAACATCGGGAAAATAATTTGGTAAATAATTCCGGCGCCCTGGGTCGTCGGCAAGTTGGAAATTTTAAAAGCAGTTTGATAGTAAGCCAAGTTCCCGGCGCCCAAAACCCGGCCGACCAGTATATCGTCACCCTGATCAGTGACGTACGCCGTCAGCGTCCCGGCTGTAACCCAGCGACCGTAAGTATACAGCTCTTTGATTTGGCCAAAATTCACTCCGTTCCAATGAAACCGGCTGAAGACGAACGACAGAACCAGCGCCGCCGCGCCGCCGGCAATCACCCCTAACGGTAAGGCAATAAACGATTTCAGTAAAAGAAGCAGAGCGATTGTCCCGAGCGATTCAGCCACCGAAGCCAGCGCCTGCCACGTAAATTCTTTTTTAAATTCCAGGTTCTTTCTGAATAGAACCACGGCCGGGCTGACAAAACCTTTAATCAGCGGTGTTAAGGCCACTAAACGCAAACCGTCCGTCAAACCGGCGTTAAAGAAATCGCTGACCCAGGGCGCTATCAGCCACAAAACCGCAGAAATAAGAAAGCCGCGGCCGATAAAAGCGATCCAAGCCGAAGACAAGTACTGTTTAGCATCTTTTGATGTTTGCACCAGCGCCTGATTGATCCCCGACTCGGTCATCACTTCCGCCAAACCGTAGGGCAGCATAATCATGCCAAACCAGCCGATTTCGGCCGGCGTTAAAATCCGGGCCGCGACAACAATTTTTACCAGCGAAAACAGCTTAATCACCAGCTTGAGCGACCCCAGCCAAAACGCGCCCTCAAAACTTTTTTGAGTTAAATATTTCATTTAAACGCCCGGACGGCGGCCATGATTTTATTCTGGTCACTCAAAGATAAATCCGGAAAGATCGGCAGCAGTACAATCTGCCGCCAAACCCGGTCAGTCACCGGTACATCATGGGGAAATTGCCGGAACATTTTGTATAAGTGATTAGGCAAATAATGAACATTGGCGCTGATGCCCGCTTGATTTAAGTAATCGATCAACCGATCGCGAATTTTTTGATAAACTTTAATGACATAGTTATGATGACTGGATTTGGTTTGCGGTATATCTGCCAAAAGTTTAATCCAGCTGATTTTTTTAAATGCCCGGTTATAACGCCCGGTGATTTTGGCACGACGGCCGTTGGTTTGGTTTAATTTATCAAACTGGACCAAACCGATCGAGGCGGCAAGGTCGTTCATCTGATATTTAAAACCTAAATCGGTCACGTCGTACTCCCACTTCCTGTGGGCCTTTGGCCCAGTGTTACCTTGATAGCGTAACCAAGTCGAACTACTGATCCCCGACCAGGCCAAATGGCGGATCCGATCGGCTAATTTTTTATCATTGGTCACCACCATGCCGCCGTCGCCGGTAGTGATGTTTTTAATCGCCGCAAACGAAAAACAGCCCAGGGTACCGAAGCCGCCGACGTGTTTTCCCCGGTAATACGAACCGGCCGCGTGAGCGCAGTCTTCAATTAAAGCGATTTTTTTTTGCCGGCAAATCTTAACCAGCGGTTGTAAATCCGCCGGCATGCCGCCGTAATGGGTGACGATGACCGCTTTGGTTTTAACCGAAATTTTTTTGATTACGTCGGCTGTATCCGTACTCAAAGTGAACTCATCGCAATCGGCAAACACAATTTTCCCGCCAGCCTGCAGTATCGCTTGGTTGGCGGCCACGAAAGTAAGCGATGAGCTGATGACTTCGTCGCCGGGCTTAATCGTAGTTAACAAAGACAAATGCAAGGCGGCGGTGGCCGAGTTTAAAGCCACGGCGTATTTAGTACCGGTTAACTGGGCCAGTTTCTGTTCCAGCGCCAGCGCCTGCGGCCCGTTGCCCAGCCAGCCGGAACGCAGGGTTTTTATTACCGCTTGTTCTTCTTTTTTACCCAAACACGGTTTAAATAACGGGATCATATTCTCTTGGAAATTATAGCAGACAGACTGCCGGTTAAAACGGCTAAATCTGCAGTAACTTGCAGCAACGGCAAATACTTCCACCCCGGGGTGGAAGTATAATGGCCAAGTTTAATTACCGGCCAAAATAAGTAAACCAAAAACAGCGGCGGCCAAGTCAAAAACAAAACATATCTTAACCAAACCGTGGCAATTTTAAGCAAATGCGGCCAATAGCGGGCGCGGACGTCGCCCTGGGCATAGTGATAAATTTGGTTAAAAAAACCGGCCCAGGTCGTTTGCATCTGCCACCTGACTTTGGCTCCGGCCACTACCGCCATTTTGCCGGCCGCTTTTAATCTTTGGGCGAAAATTAAATCTTCGCAGTAATTTAGGTTTTCCGGGTACCAAGCCACGCCTTTCCTGAAAGCCAGCGACCGCGACGACGGCAGATAAGTTTTAGGGTCGAATTTATCCGGCATGACCGCCACGAACGGCGCAATCGCTTGCTGAAACGGCGTTTTTGTTACCGGCCTGCCTGCGCAGGCAGGCCGGTAATAACCGGCTACCGATATCACCTGTTTATCTTTAAACGGCTTGACCAACCGTTCCAGCCAGTGTTTATCAGCCACACAGCCGGCGTCGGTAATCGCAATAATCTCGTTTTTAGCCGCTTTAATCCCTGTATTTCTGGCCTTTGAACGATTAGTCCCTCTGTCACGATCCCGGAACGTGATAGAGTAGTGTTTGATAATATTAACCGTGCCATCGGTCGAGCCGGCATCGACCACAATAATTTCACGCGGGGACAAACTTTGTTCTAAAAGCGAATCTAAGAGGGGCTTAATCGTCCCGGCTTCGTTCAACACCGTGACGACAACACTAACCTTCATGTTTGGTCACCCCCACTACTGCTTTAATCTTGAACTCGACTCCGTCAGATGCCAAAACGACATAGCCGGTATTGGCAATGGAAAACGGCGGCAACTCTTTATAACTGCCATAGCCCAAATGGATCAACAGCAACCGCAGCACGCCGCCATGGGCCACCACCAAGACTTTCTTGCCGGCATAGGCGACGCTGACTTCTCGTAGCCAAGTAATCACCCGGTTAACTGTAGTCCCGATGCCTTCGATTTTATGGGGAAACTTAAATTTAAATTTTTCCGCATCGTTTAGACCGTGGAATTTATCCAGCATCTCCCGCAACTCTTCCTCGTACTTGGCTAACGTCATCCCTTCGTAATCGCCGAAACTCCGCTCTCTCAATGCCCGGGTCGTCACCACCGCCAGCTGTCTTTGATAAGCAACAATCTGGGCAGTCTGCCGCGCCCGCAATAAATCCGAGGAAAAAATCGCCGCAAATTTAACCGCCTTAAACCGTTGATTTAAATCCCGGGCCTGCTTAATCCCGGTCTTAGTCAAGGGCACGCCCGAGGTTTTACCCTGCATCAAGTTTTCCACATTCCACTGGCTCTGGCCGTGGCGGACAAGATAAATCACACAATCTCTGTTATGATTTTTAATCATGGTTAATTATAAGGCTTTCTACGAAAACTATCACCGCCGCCGGCTGCTGCCTAAACGGCTAATCACTCCAAAAAACTTTACTTACCGGCACATTGTCAGAACTCTGGATAAATACTGCCCCGGCAAAACCGTCCTGGATTTCGGCAGCGGCGTCGGCACGCTGGCCCTTTATTTAGGCAAACAAGATAAACAAGTGACCGGAATCGAACTCTCCCAAAAAGCCGTTACGGTTGCCCAAAAATCCGCCCGGTTATTTAATTTAACCAAAAACGTCGAATTTCACCGGGTGGATATTTTTAAAACCAACTTAAAACAAAAATTCGATCTGGTCATCTGCTCCGAAGTTCTGGAACACCTGCCTGATGATGGCCGGGCCCTGGACAGGATTTTAAGCCTGCTCCGGCCCGGCGGCCGGGTATTAATTTCGGTGCCTTCGGCCAACGCCCCGTTAATTAAAACCAGGGCGATCAAACACTTTGATGCCTGGTCCGGGCACCTGCGCCGCTACACCGTCGAGTCTTTAACCAAGCTTTTAAACCAGCACCGCTTTCAGGTAATTTTTTCCAAAAAAAACGAGGGAATAATTCGCGACGCTTTATTTGTTTTTCCAACTTTTGCCAGCCAGATTGTCCGGCTGGCTAATCGGTTTGCGCTTATTTCCGACCTAATTACAATAATCGATAATCTGGCTTTAAAACTTTTCGGCGAGGCGCAAATCATTATTGTTGCCAAAGTTCGCGGTAAAGTTTAACCGCCGCTTCCCAATTTTGGGTTTTAACCCACTGGGCTGCCGCTTTTATTTTCATTTGCGCCAAAACCCGGTTTTTAGCATAAAACTTAATCGCTTTAGCTAAATAGCGCGCAGAGCTTTTAACCACAATCCAGTTTTTAAACGGGGTCATTAATAAATAGTCTTTTTTAACCGGGTTGTTGTAGGTGGTCGCCACCAGGCAATGATAGGTAAATGCTTCCAGAATCGAGGTAACGCCGGGAGACAAACAAATAAAGGCCTGGCGGTAAAACGGCGCCGGATCAACCCAGCCGTGCACCAGGCCGTATTGGCCACACTCGCCGGCCAGCGGCCCGTCGCCGCACCAATCCACCCGGAAATTTTTCAAGTAATCCAAAGCCTTAAGGATTTTCGGCAGGCCGGTATCGGCATCCAGCCGGCCCACGTACACCAACCGGTGATAATCTTTTACAAAAGTCTTTTTAGTCGGCACGTCCACCGCCGTGTACATAATTTTGTCGGCCTTGACCCCGTAGTGTTTGGCCGCATAATCGTGAATGGTAATGTTTTTTCGGGCAATCAAGGCGTCAATTTTCCGGATCAGAATATTCTTTTTGGGAATTGGGTAGATCCCTTCCCAGCCATGGAAAGTAACATAGACTGGCTTTTTGGGCATTAAAATTTTTAAGGGCCAATACCAAATTAAAACGCTGTGGGCATGGACAATATCCGCGTTTTTAAACAAATGCCGGTTTTTTATCATCCACCACCAAATTGATAATAGGCCAAAATATTTAATCGCTAGGGGAGTAAAGCGGATAATTTTGATGCCATCTTTAGTTTCGGATTTTGCCAATCCCCCTTCGTGCCGGCTGGTCACCACCGTTACCTGATCGCCTTGTTTAACCAGCCGCCGGGACAGTTCCAGCACCTGCTTCTCGACCCCGCCTACGTGCGGCCAAAAATACCTGGTTAAAAATACGATTTTCATTTACCTAGATTATAAACTATGGTAAAATACGGCCATTATGCCATCTGAATTACAAGCCAGAGAGAATGTTTATAATGTATTAACCGGTCTGGCTTCTCCAGATAAACTTTACGTCCCGGCCATTAACGCTTTAATGGCTCATTCACCCATTCCGATACATGCCATTGTTGCCGTACCCGGAGCCACTGCCCCATCTTTTCATGAATCAATAACTGATGAGGCTCCAGAAGATTGGGGGGAAACGTTTGTAACAAACGGGGTTAAATTAGAAATTCCGGCTGATTATGGCGCGTGGCAAACTTTACTGGAAACTCTGACTCCGAATGTTGAGGAACAAACTTATCACATTCTCCATCATCTAGTTTCAGCCGTCGCCGTCTTCTCTGGGAAAACTATACCCGAAGTAGATAAACTACTCGGTGCTTTAGACAATTTTTTGGGCGAGCCGGATCAATATGGCGCCACCCGTCTACTAAAGAGCTTAATCTCCGCCTGAAACCCAATCCTACTTCCAGCCCACGCTGCCGCGTTGAATAAACATAGATTTCCTTAAGAATAATTAAAACAACTTTGAGATATAATAACTTAATGATAAATACCCTTGGGGAAAAATACCAGCAAGATATTAAAAAAGAAACTAATCTTTGGAATAAAGCCGCAGAATCTGAATTAAAAAAATTCCCGCCCGATTATAAATATTATAAAGAGACTCTTCCCTATAAAATTTACCGTCACAAATATGTGATGAAAATGTTGTCGAATATCAAACCAGGAGATAAAGTCTTAGAATTAGGCTGTTACAATGGCTGGTTTAGTTTAGAGATGGCCCGCCGCGGGGTCCTTGTCGATGCTCATGATATTTCACCAAAAGCAATCGGTATTGCCAAAAAATATTTGCGGCGGCGGCAAAAAGAAGAAAAATTTAAAGGAAAGGTTAATTACTCGGTAACCGATCTTAATAAGGTAAAATTCCCAAAAAATACCTATGACAAAATCGTCATTCGAAACGTTCTCCACCATCTGACGAATCTTGTCTCGCTTTTTATCCAGCTGAGACAAACTTTAAAAAAGGGCGGAAAAATTCTGGTTGACGACGCTCTCCCCTGCAACATGCCGGAGGCGTTAATAAGTGGGGCTTTCTTATTTCTTTTGCCAACTGATATTCCCTATTCTCAAAAACTCCGCCGCGTTTTTAGAAAAAGAAATATTCTGAAGCGGACGCAGGGTCTGGTCGACGCTTGCGGGGCGTCACCATTTGAGGGCGTATCAGGAGATAAAAGCGTATACTATTTAACAAAAAACTTTAAGCTACTAAGCTATACAACTTTTGCAGCTTTTGTAGGCACGATTTCTGCACATATAAATATTTCCAATTTATTCAAAATGCTTTTGCTGCAATTATTAAATTTTCTCGATGTTGTTCTAACTAAAGCTAAATTAATTCAAGGAACTGGATACTACCTTGTAGCCAAAAAAAATTAGTGTTACTATAACTATGTAATTAATCAATTAACCAAAAATAAATGACTTTCTGGCCCAAGTTATTATTTAAGTTTGAAAAAAGGTTTTTAGTTTCCTTAGTTTTTTTATTTCCCTTAGTGTTACCTCCAAAAATATTTGCTGATACTTTCAATATTGATAATGGAAATACTTCAACTTTAATTGAAGCAATCAATACTGCAAATTTAAACGGAACTAGTGACATAATAAATTTGTTTCCTGATAGTAGTTACGAGTTAACAACAATTAATAACAACGCTTTTTCAAATAACGGATTACCGGTAATAGCTACAACAATCACAATTAATGGTAACAATTCAACCATTACAAGAAATTCTAGTTCTTTTTTTCGAATATTCTTAGTTAATGGATATGGAAATTTAACTCTTAATCAAATTTCTCTAGAAAATGGGTCTAACAACGACGGTAATGGTGGTGGAAGTATATGGATAGGAGATAATGCATCACTTACATTAAATAGTTCAAAAATTATAAATAGTTATGTCTTCCATCCAGGTAGTGGTGGTGCAATTCAAAAAAGAGGAACTGGAAATATAAAAATTAATAATTCAGAAATATCTGATAATTATGCTCAAAATACTGCTGGAGCAATTTATGCTAATCACGTAGGTGAAATAACAATCGACAATACTATTTTTAACAATAACTCAACAGACGACTCAGGTGGGGCTATTCGAAATTACTCAGGAAAACTAACAATAGAGGGCAGCACTTTTTCGAACAACAAAGTATTAGTTTCAAGTTACGGCTTAGGAGGAGCTATTGGGAACGAACAAAATGGTCAAGTAAACATTACTAATAGTATTTTTACCAATAACAATGCAGCTAAAGATGGTGGATTTTTATATAATAATGGAATTTCATCTATAATTAATAGCTGTATTTCCAATAATTCAGATACTGGTTTATACAATACATCCCCCACTCTCCTCTCCGCTCAATCAAACTTTTGGGGACATGCCAGCGGACCGTCGGGAGAAGGACCAGGTACCGGCGACTCGGTTGGTAGTAATGTTGATTTTGCCAATTGGTTAAATACCTGCCCATCACCTTCGCCTAGTCCAATCCCCTCACCAATCCCCAGCCCGTCGCCAAATACTCCGATTGTGTTTTTGCCGGGCTTAGGCGGCAGTTGGAACACGTCAAATATAATCAGCGGCAACAGCGGCGGGGTGTGGAAAAAAACTCCGTTTATCAAAGTTTAC
>Ga0210057_1003510_pt1 | contig 21585 bp, 20 predicted proteins | sample CryGeyCG2114_010_2_FD_183968 | JGI IMG/M metagenome (GOLD analysis project Ga0210057, IMG submission 183968) | Groundwater microbial communities from aquifer - Crystal Geyser CG10_big_fil_rev_8/21/14_0.10 (SPAdes) (version 2) | ecosystem: Environmental > Aquatic > Deep subsurface > Groundwater ...
TCATATTTTAAAAACAATCTTAATATTCACAGAGGATTAAGTAAAAAGAACAGACAAAGTTTTATTTTTTGGTATAATTATTTCAAATATAATGATTAGATTACCAACCATTTTTGACCATTAAACCTATTTTTTAAAATTATATGAGAAAAAAAATCAGTATTTTTAATAACAGCGGTTTTTCGCTTATTGAACTATTGGTGGTAATTAGTATTATCGGGCTTTTATCATCTTTGGCGGTAGTGTCTTTAAACAGCGCCCGGGAAAAAGCCAGGGATGCGGTTCGTAAAGCTGATATGTCCCAATTAAGAACCGCCCTAAACCTTTATTATGATGATGAGTTAGAGTATCCTGATTGTGATGGTAGCGCTAGTGATGATGCTAACATCTCTTGTTATAGTGGCACAGGAGGAGATGATACAAGCCTGCAGGAAGCTTTAATTGATGATCCATCTAAGCCCTATATAGGATCCCTGCCCCTGGACCCAAGAAATCCTACTAATACTACGGCTGATGACCCCACTTATTTTTACGGTTATAATTGGGATGACACCGAAGAAGCGTATACTATATATTGCGCACTTGAAGATGGAGGAGATTGCAGTGTTACCGGTTATTAGAGAATTGCAGTAAATGTTTAATTTGATTTTTTTATAGCTTAAATTTAGATTTTATGGTATAATTGTGGATAAGTCAGATTAACACATTATTTAATTATTTAATTAATAATAATCTTTCCGAGTGGTTGATTTAATTCCTGGGATTAAATCAACGACTTTTCGGGAAATTTTTGAGAGGGGGTGACTTATGAAAAAAACAAAAGGTTTTACTTTAATTGAATTATTGGTAGTAATTGCCATTATCGGCTTACTGTCAACCTTGGCGGTTGTGGCTTTAAACAATGCCAGGGCTAAGTCAAGAGACGCAAGAAGGGTGAGTGACGCTAAGCAGCTTTCTACGGCTTTGGAGTTATTTTATAATGATTGTTCTAATTATCCGACCACCCTGGAAACATACGATGGCGTTGGTTGCGACAACGGTGAAGAATTTGGCGATTATATGGCCAATATACCATCAGATCCTGGAAATGAAACATATGCATATGCTGGCGTTGGCACTCCTCCAAGCACCTATACCCTTACCTTTATTACAGAAGGTAACGTATCTGGGCTTACTGGTACGGGGGCCCACACCGCTTCTCCAGCTGGAATGCAATAAACTATATTTTAAAATCCGCCCCTCCCCAGTTTTTTAAATTTAAATTTAAAAAACTGGGGAGGGGCGGATTTTTATTTTTTATGATATAATATTATTATGAAAGAAAAAATAGCCAAAATTTGCAACAGGAGTTTAGAGGCGCTTTGGCTGGTGGCGGTTTTTTTTATTCCGCTTTTATTGTTTTACCCTTTGAATTATGATATTTTCGGCTTGCCAAGAATGGTGTTTTTTTGCGTTTTAGTTGAGCTGATGCTGGTAATTTGGGTTGCTAAGATATTTATTGAAAATAAGGTTACTTATAAAGTTAATAAGGCAATAATAATTTTAATCGGTTTGGTTGTTTTGAGCTATTTATTAAATCTATTTTTTTCCATTCATCCTTTAAAAACCTGGCTGGGGTCTTTTTTCCGCCATCAGGGAGTATATAGTTTTATCCATTATTATTTGTTTTTGTTGCTGTTATTTTTGAATTTCCAAAATTGGCCGCAAATTAGAAGGGTAATTTTAACAATTTTAGCCAGTTCGGCTTTTATTTGTTTTTACGGGATTTTACAGTTTTTTTATTTGGATTTTATTGATTGGGCCAACCCGGTTATAAAAATCGGGAGAATTTTTTCCACTTTGGGCCAGCCGAATTTTTTTGGCCATTATTTAATTATTGTTATTCCTTTAACCGCTTATAGCTTAGTTTATTTTTTTAAGAATTTTTTTGACAGATTTATAATTTTAATTCTTCTTTTAGCGCAAATTTTTTGCTTGATTTTTACCTACAGCCGTTCGGCCTGGTTAGGGTTTTTTGTTGAGATTTTTTTACTTATTTTTTTTATAGCTATCTATTATAATAAAAAAATATTTAAAAAAGAAAATTTAACAAAATTTTTATTGGTAATTTTGATTTTTTTTAGTATTTTTGCTGCTCTAATGTCTGTGGATAGTTTTTTCTCTAGAAGAATAAAAAGTATTACTGATTTAAAATCAGGATCAGTAAAGATTAGGTTATTAATGTGGGGGGCGGCTATAGATGAAATTAAACAGATGAATTTAACCAGATTGGCATTCGGTTATGGCCAGGAAAATTTAGGCGATATTTATGTAAAATATTACCAGCCGGATTGGGGAATATATGAAGCGATTAATTCTTATTCTGATCGGTCCCACAATACGATTTTGGACATAATTTTAGCCAATGGTTTTAGCATGTTAATATTACTAGCCGCATTTTATGGGTATATATTTTATTTAGCTATTAGATATTTGATCGGGCATAAACATTTGAAAGGCGAATATTGGTTAGTTGTCTGCCTATTAATTATCTTAGTCGGTTATTTCGTTAATAATTTATTCAGCTTTTCTGTAATTTCAACCAATATTTACCTTTCTTTAATCCTGGGTTTATTAATTTATTTATTATCAGAAGATAATGTAAAAAAAGAGATTAAACTTAATTTCTTTACTAATTTATCCAAGGTTTTAATGACAATAAGCCTAATTATATTATTGGCAATATTGATATGGTTTTATAATATTAAGTTTTTGATTGCTGATTATTATTTGATGAATACCAGTCAGGAAATTAAAAGGGGCGATAAAAGCTGCCAAGTCATTATTAATAATTTGAATCAGTCCATAATATGGAATCCATTTATTTCTTATAATTTAGATAAATATATTTATTATAATATTAATTGCCTGAGTAATGAAAATTCCCATGAGGCGAATAAGATGATAAAGGAAAATATTGAAAAAGTAATAAATTTGACAAGTGAGCGGGAGCTAACTTTTGAGGCCAAGATCAATATTGCCCGCGCCTATAGTTTGTTTGGATATTTTTTGGACCAAGATTATTATGCCAAGGCGGCGAAAATGTTTAAAGAACTCAATGAAATTAGCCCGAATTATACTTATATTTATAGAGATTGGGCCAGGATTAAACAGTGGCAGGGGGATTATGACGGGGCGATAGAGATGCTTGAGAGGGGAGTGGATGTTATTCCTAATCCAGATAAAGCTGAATATAATAAAGTAATCAAACAGGGGGTGGAATCAGAATTAATAGTTTTTTTTGAGAATTTAAGTATTAACTATTTTTATAAAAAAGATTTTAATCAAGCTTTAAATTATTATGATAAGATTTTAAAACTTAATCCATATCAAGTTGATATTTATAAAAAAATAGCTAATATTTATTATATTAAAAAAGATTTAGATAGAGCAATTCAAGGCAATGAGAGAGTCATGATGCTTGATGATAAAAATTTTCAATGGTCATATTCCACAGCTTTGCTGTATAAAGAAAAAGGCGATTTGGAAAAAGCTAAAGAATATGCGGAGAAAGCTTTGAGTTTAGCACCAGACAATGAAGAGATAAAAATTTTCTTGGCCAAAATTAAAAAATAGCTATAATTTATTTTTTTATTATGAGAAACTATGATTATCAAGTTGACTGGGAAGAGTTTGCAGAAATTGATAAAAAATGGTCAATATTAACCGATCCGCAAAAAAAATATAACAAATGGAGAGATAAAGATTTTTTTCAGACTGGCGATTTGGAGGTTGGTAAGTTGCTAGAATTAATAAAAAGTAAGAACTTAGGAATCAAGAAAGAGAGAGCGCTAGATTTTGGCTGTGGCGTAGGCAGGACAACCCAGGCTTTGGCTAAATATTTTAATGAGGCATATGGAGTTGATATTTCTGAAAAAATGATTTTAGCAGCCAAAGATATTCATAGAAAAAATAAAAAGTTGATTTTTTCGCAAAATAGAAAAAATAATTTAAAATGCTTCAATGATAATCAATTTGATTTAGTTTTTTCTGTTATCGTTCTTCAGCACATACCCAGCCAAGAACAAATTAAAAAGTTTTTAGAGGAATTTATTAGAGTTTTGAATCCGAGGGGAATTTTGTATTTTCAATTACCCAGTATTCGAAATTATAATTGGCTTAAAGAAAAATTATTAAAATTAAGAGGATTTTTATATTATTTTTTTACAAATAGAATGGGTTTATCAAAATTTTTTTGCTATCAAAAATTAAAACTTGCGCCCTTTATGCATATGACTCACATAGATTCAAATGAGATAATAAAAATATTTAAAGAAAATAAAATGAATTTTTGGATTTTTAATGATAAAAGCCGGGACACTGTTTATCTAACAAAAAAATTATGAATAAAATTTCAGTTTGCTTAATTGTGTATAACGAAGAGGAGCACATAAAAAGATGTTTAGAAAGCGTTGAGGGCGTTGTTGATGAAATTATTGTGGTTCACGACGGCGAGTGCCGAGACAGGACATTAGAAATTTGTAAAAATTTTACTGATAAAGTTTATATAAGGCCGCACAAGGGAGCGATGGAGTTTCACGTGCCATTCATTATTGATAAAGCCTTGGGAAATTGGATTTTAAGAATTGATGCCGATGAATTTTTGTCCAAAGAATTACGAAACAATTTAAGAAAAATTGTGAAAGATAATAATGTTGACGGATATAAATTTTTGTGGCCTTTTTGGAACGGGAATAAATATATCACTAAAAATTGGCCGTATAAATTGGCATTATTTAAGAAGGATAAAATATCGTTTTTAGGATTATTGCATCAGCCGATTATTGTTAGGGGAAAAACAAAGCCGCAAAATTTGATTATTAAACATCAACCGGATTATAATAATTTTATTTGGAATACTTTTAAAACAAAATGGTTAAAGTGGGCAAAGATTCAGGCTCGGAATTATTTAAGCGATTTTCATAAGATAGAAAAAATTAATTATCCCAACAAGAATTGGCCTTTGATAATTTTGCTAAGAAGAAAATTTCCTTTACTGACTATTCCGATTGATTTTTTTTCTGCACTATTTAGGGGATTGTTTAGCGGAGGCCATATGGAGGGCATGATATTTTATAAATATATTTTTTTAGGCAGTTTATATAAAGTTTGCGTTGATTATTATATGTATAAAGAAAAAAGTGAAAAAAATTAAAAAACTATTATTTAAAGATTATTCTACTGACATTGCCTTAAGGTATTTGCCAGTTATTGATTTGATTAAACAATATGAGCTTAAAGATAGAGAGATATTAGAAATTGGCTCAGGGGACCAGGGCATATCACCATATTTAAAAGAAAAAATCACCGGCCTTGATGTTAGATTTGTTGAACCGGAAAATAATTTAATTAAAAAGATAAAATATGACGGTAAAAATTTTCCGTTTATTAATAATAAATTTGACATAGCCTTAAGCGTTGATTCTCTTGAGCATATAGAAAGAGACAGCCGCCAAAAGTTAATTAACGAAATTTTTAGAGTTACCAAGGAGGCATTTATATTAGTTGTTCCTTGCGGTCAGGCGGCTTATGAACATGATAAAAGAATAAACGATTATTATGTAAAGATGAATAAAAAAAGAGATAAATATTTAGATGACCACGTAAATAATGGTTTACCCGAAAAAGACGAGATTAGGCAAATGATTAAAAAAGCATCCGATAAATACAACAAAAAAATTGAATTAATTTTTTCAAAAAAACTTTTGAATATGAAGATAAGATATTTTTTTATGAAATGTCATATTAGCGGCAATTATTTTTTGAAAATTTTATATTATTTATTTTTATTATTTTTACCAATAAAAAATTTTTTTAATTTCGGGCGTTGTTATCGGCAATTATTTTTTATCAAAATTTTAAATAATTGACAGTGCTTTTGCAATATTTATGAAAGAAAAAATATTGGATATTGTAATATGTCCAAACTGCCAAGAATTTGAATTTAAGATTTTAATAGAAAGGCGAAGCGATTTAGAAATTAGAGAAGGAAAATTGCGTTGTGAGAGTTGCGGTTTTAATTTTTTAATTAAAAAAGGAATTTTATTTTTTCATACCAAGCTTAGTAGAAGCGCTTTAAATGAAGGCAGAGCTTTAAATAAAGAGATAAGTCAAAAGAAGCTGGTTTTTTCTCAAGACGATAAATGGCTATTAAATTTTCCTCGAAGCCAGCAATTAGATATTGAGCAAAGAGCTGACAGAATGATGAAGGTAAGTGCCAATAATTCGCTTATTTTTATAAAGCGTCTTAATCAACCAGGAAAGAAAAAGAGAATTTTAGAGATTGGAGCCGGAAATTGCTGGCTTTCAGCCAAGTTGGCCGAAGATCATGAAGTTGTCGCCTTGGATGTTTTTACTCCTTTCCCCAAAGGGCTTGAAGCCGCCGAAGTATTTATTAAACATAGGAATATTTATTTTGAAAGAATTAAGGCCGATATGATAAAAATTCCTTTTAAGGATAGAAGTTTTGATATTGTTTTATTCAGCGCTGCCCTGCATCATAGTTCTGATTTAAAAAGAACCTTGAAAGATATTTATCGCATCCTTGCTCCGGACGGCCGGATTGTTTTATTAAATGAGCCGAGCAAGGGTCTGTTTGGCAGTCGGGAAAGAGAACGGGTTACCCGGGATTTAGAGGATGGTATTGAGGAAAATAGATATACTATTCAAGAATGGAAAGCGGCTTTTAAGGTAATCGGTTTTAGACATAAGGCATATTTACCAAGTAATTTTTCAGAAGTACTGAAGACAAGAGGAGGAATTTTTTATTTTTGTGGTTTTTTATTGGAATTAATCCCATTTTCACTGCGTAAAATTATAATGAACGCAAGCAAGCCGGTAATTTTATTTTTATTTGACGGTTTTTTTAACGCGATAATTTATAAAAATAAAGTTTAGGCATTATTTTATGAGTTTTTCAATAATATTAGTAAATTATAACACTAAAGAACTGATAAAGGATTGCCTTAATTCAATTTTTTCAAATTGCGATAAGGGCGATTTTGAAATCATCGTGGTTGACAATAATTCTTCCGACGGCTCGGTAAAAGCTCTGGAAATTGAATTTGGCGACAAAATAAAGCTTATTAACAACAAAACTAATAATGGTTTCGGACTGGCCAATAATCAGGGGGAAAAAATCGCCCAGGGAAAATATTTATTTTTTTTAAACAGCGATACAATTATTAAGGAAAATATTTTGAAACCGCTAAAAGACGTTTTGGGAAAAGACAATAACATTGGCATTATCAGCCCGGGATTGGTCCTGGAAGACGGCCAAGCCCAAGAGCGCGTTTTTGGCGATTTTCCTGGCTTAGCAAGCGTTATTTTGGAAAAGTTCAAAAAACCACTGAAAGCGGGAAATGAATTATTCGCCGTGGACTGGGTTAGTGGAGCGGCCATGATAATAAGAAAAGATATTTTTAATAAAATCGGCGGTTTTGACGAAAAATTTTTTATGTATTTTGAGGATGTTGATTTATGCAAAAGAGTGAAAGATTTGGGCTATAAAATATGTTTTTATCCTAAAATTTCAGTTACTCATCTGTGCGGCCGGAGCCTTAAAAAGAGCTTAACCAGAAAAAAATATTATTATAGGTCGCAAGATTATTTTTACAAGAAACATTGTGGCTTATTTAAGGCGCATTTAATGAGGATAATTCGCTTTCCATATAAACTGATTAATTTTTTAAATAAATGAATAAGGAGTGTATTATTTGCCATGAAACAAAATCAAAAATAGCATTTAAGGAGTTTGAGGTTGATATCTTAAAATGCCAAAATTGCGGCCATATTTTTTCTTCTTATGAGCAAGACCAGAATTATAATGGTTATTTTGGCGACAAAGTAGAGGCTGATGACAGTTTTTGGTTTAATCAGGCGCATAAAAAAATATATGATGATTTTTGCCAGAAATTTATTGCTGGCAAAAAGGGAAGATTATTAGATGTGGGCTGTGGATTGGGTTATTTTGTTAAAAAAGTTTCCCATTATTCTGATTGGGAAGCTTATGGCTACGAAATCTCTAAATCAGCCGTTGATTTTGCTAAAGAAAAGCTTAATTTAAAAAATATTTATCATGGCCGAGTTGAAGAAGCTCAATTTCTTAAAAAATATTTTAATATTATTACTTTATGGGACGTGATTGAACATATCCCGAACCCAGACTTAATGCTTGGTTGCTTAAATTCAATTTTGAAAGATGATGGTTTTATTTTTATTCATACCCCCAATATTAAAATTCAACTGCCAAAGGCCAGGATAAAAAGATTTTTTAAAGGCATGAAAGAGGGAGTTCATTATTTAGAAGCCAAAGATCATATAAATGTTTATTCACCTAAAACCATGGAAAAGATTTTGGGCAGAAATGGTTTTGAGAATGTTGGCTTTATTCACCTTCACCCAATTCAGAGTATGGCCGGCAGTAAAAATATAGTATTAAAATGGATAAAGAATTTATGGTATTGGTCAGCCAAATTTTTATTTTTTATAAGTTTTAAGAAAGTAAATATAAATAATTTATTTGCAATTGCCAAAAAATAATTTTATGAAATTAAGTATTGTAATCCCGGTCTATAATGAAAAAAATACAATTCTTCAAATATTAGAAAAAGTGGAGAGGGTTAGCCTGTTGAGTGATTTAGAAAAAGAAGTTATTATAGTTGATGATTTTTCCGCTGACGGCAGTAGGGAAATTTTGAAGAGCTTAGACAAAAAATACAGGATTATTTTTCATAATAAAAACAAGGGCAAGGGCGCGGCCCTAAAGTCCGGCTTTAAGGCCGCTAGCGGAGATATAATTTTAATCCAAGATGCGGACCTAGAATATAATCCGGAGGAATACCCACTTTTATTGGAGCCGATATTAAACAAAAAAGCTAAAGTTGTTTATGGTTCAAGGTTTTTTAAAAAGCATAATCCCAGGTACAGGCTTTTTTACTTTGGTAATAAATTTTTATCCTTTCTTTTTAGTATCTTTTATGGTAAATGGATAAGCGATATGGAAACTTGCTATAAAGTTTTTAGGAGGGAAGTGCTAGATAATATTAAGATAAAGTCCGACCGTTTTGATTTTGAGCCGGAAATTACCGCTAAAATAATTAAAGCCGGCTACGATATCAAAGAAGTGCCGATTAGTTATGAAAGCCGAAGCATTGAGGAGGGAAAAAAGATCGGCTGGAAAGACGGATTTTCGGCGATTTATACAATTATTAAGTATAGATTTATAAATTAAAGATAGCTTCTTTTATGATTTTAGCTGACCAACCCGAAATTTTATCCACGATTAATATTATACGTCCGATTTTATTTAAAAATATTTCATTAACAAAAATTATTGGGCTGTCTTTAATTTTTGTTATCGTGATATTGTTTATATCCAAAAACAAGGCAAAGATTATTAAGAATAATTTCAATCAAATTTTATTTTATTTATTCCTGGCCTTTTGGCTGCCGCTGTTTGTAAATCATTTTTATAATAATATGTATGATTTTAAGGAAAATATTGAAAATATTCATTTAAACCAGGGAGAAAAGACAAAAGACAGGATATGCAAAATTGACAACTATCAAAATCTGGGAGGAAGTTTTTGCCAAAGCTTTTCTTTTGTAAATTTTTCTAGGCAAGCACTGCCAGAAAATTCAAACATAAGCGTCCTGACCACCCCCGGCCTACAGCCCTACTTTCATTATTATTTAATTCCTTATTATAAATTCGCCGATAAAGTTGGAGAGGCCGATTATCTGTTATACAACATAAGTTCGCCGGATTATTATTTTATAGAAGGCCGGCTTTACCGAAAAAGTAAAATTAAAAGCGAAGAAGATCAATTAATAGGAAATTATCGCGTTTTTAATTTGTTGAATAAACGCCAGATTATTTTACAAAAAATAGCCATATGATAATAGCTTTAAAAATTTTTACCCTTTTGTTTTTGCAAATTGCTTTTGGTTTTTTGCCGCTTCAATTGTTCGGATATTTTAGGGATAAACCGGCCTGGTTTAATTTAGCCGTGGCTTATGGCCTGGGTGGATATTTGATTACGATTCAACTCTTTTTAATTTTATTTATTTTAAAGTTAAAATTTAATTTTTTTGTATTTTTATCGGTTATCGCTTTAGAGATGTCTTTACTGCTTTATTTTATTTCTAAGAGAGGATATAAAATTAACTTTTATTTTCAGTGGCCAAAATTAGAAATTAAAAAAATTATTTTAATATTAATTATATTGCTTCAAATTTCATTTTTATTTTTTTATGTCCTGGCTAGGCCGACAATAACCTACGATAGTATTGCCGCCTGGTCTTATAAAGCCAAGGTTCTTTATCATCAAAATGAAATAAGCTTTTATAAAAATAATTTTAATTATTTGGGTGGGGGTGGCCACATAAATTATCCCTGGCATGTTCCCTTGCAGCAATTTTGGTGGCAAAAATTTTTAGGAGAATATAGTGATTTATACGTGAATTTAATATACTTTTTTTACTTTGTAAGCATATTGATAATTTTATATTATACCTTAGTTAAATTTATAGGAGGTTTTAGCAGTTTATTGCTGATTTTTTTGCTTTCCAGCATGCCTTTGTTTTTTTATCACGGTTTTAACGCTTATGCCGATTTATCTTTAAGTTGTTATGTGTTGCTTGCCTTTGTTTTGCTGCTAGCTTCATTAAAAAATGCAGATAATAAATTATTGATTTTAGCCGGAATATTTTTCGGCGTAGCTTTTTTTGTAAAAATTGAAGGAATAATTTATATGATTGCCGCTATTTTAAGTTTATTGTTGTTCTATTTTCAGATTAAAAGGCAAAATTTTTTTAAGGATTTTAGCAAATTTTTTATCAGCATAATTGTGCCATTTTTACCTTGGATATTTTTTTTAGTTAAATATGATTTGAATATTAGCAATGTTGAATCAACTTTTGGGTTTCATCCGGAAATATTTAAAAATTTATTTTTCAGCTTGTTTATAAGCAGTAATTGGAATATTTGGTGGTATATTGTGGTAATTGTGTTTTTATTAAACATTAAGAGGGTATATAAAGAAAAAGAGTTGTTATTTGGTTGGAGTTTTTTATTTTTATCATTTGGCGGATTTTTAGTTTTATATTTATTTACTACAGAATATCAATTTGTTTTAGACCATACCGCTCTTTCCAGAAATATTTTAACTCTAATGCCATTATCCGTATTGGCGGTAGGCATGACATTTAAAAAATTAAAATTATAGTACAGACCTCTTGTAAAATAATCTTTTCTACTGCAAATCTAAAATTTTGGCTGCAAATCATTCAGAGCTCGTCGCCTATATAGCCATATAAGCTCTTCACTCTTCATAATTTTCGCTCAAAATTTTAAATTTTCGTAACGAAAAATTATTTCACAAAAGGTCTTATGAATTATTTCATTCTTTTTTTCATCTTTCTTTTCGGCTTATGCTGGGGCAGTTTTATTAATTGCCTGATTTGGCGTCTCCATAAAGACGAGAGTCTTTGGGGCCGGTCTTATTGCCCCAAATGCCGCCATCAGATTGCCTGGTACGACAATGTGCCGGTTTTAAGCTTTTTAATATTGGGCAGGAAATGCCGGCATTGCGGGAAAGGTATTTCATTTCAGTATCCATTAGTAGAGTTAATAACAGGAACGTTGTTTATGATAGCGTGGCAAAAAGAATTAGGAATAATGAATTATGAATTATGGTTTTTAAATTCAAATTTTCTGATTCATAATTCATTATTCATTATTCAAATTTTGCGTGATTGGCTCATCATCGCTGTCATGATAATAATTTTTATCTATGATTTGCGCTGGTATCTGATTTTGGACGCGGTCACCTTGCCGGCTGCCGGGGCTTTATTTGTTTTGAATTTATTTTTGGGGTTTAGTTGGCTGAATTTAATAATTTGTGGTATAATAGGAGCAAGTTTTTTTCTAGCTCAATTCATAATTTCCAGAGGCAAATGGATCGGGGGCGGAGACATCCGGCTGGGGTTGCTTATGGGACTGGCTTTAGGTCGATTGGATTTACTTGTCCTAGCCATTATGTTGGCATATTTTATGGGCTCAATTGTGGGCGTGAGTTTAATGATGGCTGGCAAAAAGAAGTGGGGTTCCAAATTGCCCTTGGGAGTGTTCTTGTCAACCGCCACTGTTATTACTTTATTTTGGGGAGAGCGGATTTTGGGGTGGTATTTAGGGCTATTTTAAGTGTATAAAATATTTGCACACCTCTTATTGGCAGGGATAAGAAAATTTGGTATAATGGTTATAGTAATTTGTGATTGGAAATTTGTAATTTGGGGATAATTTTTAGGAGCTTGCGAGCTTTAAGTTTAAATTATAAATTTCCAAAAAATATGAAAGATAATATAATTGCCGGCTTGGATATCGGCTCAACTGCGGTTAGATTGGTGGTTGGGCAAAGAGAAGATATGGGTCAGGGAGAAAAATTAAGAATCATCGGCGCTACTGCTGTGCCGGCTCAAGGCATAAACAGGGGGATAATTACTTCAATAGAAGATGCTACATCTTCAATTTCAGCTTGCCTGGAAAAAACCGAACGTTTAGTGGGCGTGCCCATAAACAGAGTTTGGGTAAGTATTAATGATCCCCACACTAAGTGTGAGCTTAGTCGGGGGGTGGTGGCGGTCGGCAAGAGCGATGGCGAGATTTCCGAGGATGACATTGAAAGGGCGATTGAAGCCGCCCGGGCTTTGTCGGTGCCGCCCAACTATGAGATATTACATGTCATTCCCATTAAATACAAGGTGGATAATCAGGAGGACATTAAGGATCCGATCGGCATGAGCGGTATCCGCCTGGAAGTGGAGACTTTGATTGTTCAGGGGTTATCGAGCCAAATAAAAAATTTAACCAAAGCCATTTACCGCACGGGTTTAGATATTGAAGATTTGGTTTTGTCGCCTTTGGCGGCTGCAGAAGCGGTTTTAAACAGCAAACAAAAAGAGCTGGGTGTAGCCCTAATAAATATTGGCTCTTCAACTACCAGTTTGGCGGTTTATGAAGAAGGCGAACTTTTGCATACAGCAGTGCTTCCAATCGGTTCGGAGCATATTACTTCTGATGTCGCCATCGGTCTTAGATGTCCTCTTAATTTAGCCGAAAGGATAAAGCTGGAATATGGGAGCGCTAAACCGAACCAGTTTTCCAAAAAAGACGAAGTTGACATCCAAGAGCTGGCCCAAGAAGAAGAGGTTGATGACGGAACTAAAAACGTATCAAAAAAATACATCGCCGAAATAATTGAGGCTCGGGTAGAGGAAATTTTTGAAAAAGTTGATAATGAGTTTAAGGAGATTGAACGCTCCGGCATGTTGCCGGCCGGCGTTTTTTTGACCGGCGGCGGCTCCCGCTTAGCCGATATTACGCAGGTGGCCAAAGATAAATTAAGGCTGCCAGCCAGTTTGGCGGCTAGCAAAAATATAGACACGATTATTGATAAAGTACAAACTCCGGAATTTTTGACCGGCTTGGGCCTGGTGGTTTGGGGGAGCCAATTAACTGCCGGCCAAAGGAAGCTTTTTAATATCAAATGGCCCGGAGGCGATGTGGTTGATAAAAGCGTAGACAAGGTTAAAAAGTGGTTTTCCTCTTTAATTCCGTAAGCTGATTAGCTGTATAAATATTTTATACACTTATTTAAAATAAAAGTATTGCTATTTTTCCCATAATGTTTTATACTTTTATTAAGGACTTGTTAATAATTTAATCTAGATAAAATATGCCAGAAGTAAAACCAGCCGCAGAAACTTTTGCCAAAATAAAAGTGATTGGCGTAGGCGGAGCCGGCTCAAGCGCTATTAACCGGATGATAGATAATGGCATTAGGGGAGTGGAATTTATTGCTATCAACACAGACGTTCAGGCGCTTCATTATAATAAGGCCGGAGTCAAGTTGCATATCGGCAAAACAGTCACCCGAGGATTGGGCGCTGGAATGAATCCGGAATTAGGCAAGCAGGCGGCTGAAGAATCTCAAAATGATATCAGGGATTTATTAAAAGATTCCGATATGGTTTTTATTACCTGTGGCTTGGGCGGCGGCACCGGTACCGGCGCTTCGCCGATTATCGCCGAGATTTCCCGCGATCTGGGCGCTTTGACAGTGGCGGTGGTAACCAAGCCCTTTGCTTTTGAAGGCGGACAGAGAAAAAATATTGCCGAGCGTGGCTTTACCGAATTGGCCGACAAGGTTGACACCATTATTGCCATTTCTAACGACAAACTGCTCCAAGTGATAGACAAAAAAACTTCGCTCTTAGAATCATTTATAATTGCCGATGATGTTTTGCGCCAGGGAGTCCAGGGGATAGCGGAAATCATCACTCTGCCCGGCATCATCAACGCCGACTTTGCCGATGTTAAAGCGGTGATGTCTAATGCCGGCTCGGCTTTGATGGGTATCGGTCAGGCTTCGGGAGAAAACAAAGCGATTGAAGCCGCTAAGCTGGCCATCAGTTCGCCTTTACTAGATATGTCTATAGAAGGCGCTCGGGGCGTAGTCTTTACCATTACCGGCGGGCCCGGACTGGGCATGAACGAAGTTAATGAGGCGGCCAAGGTAATTACCGCTTCAGCCGACGAGGACGCCAAGGTGATATTCGGAGCGGTTATAGACGACAAGATGAAAGATGAAATAAAGATTACCGTGGTTGCTACCGGCTTTGACGGCCGGGAGCGGGAAGCGGTTAAGTCTTCCAGTTTTGAGCGAAGCTATACGCCCAATGCCTTTATAGAGGAAGAAGAAAAAGAAAAAGAATTGGCCGAAAAGAAAAAGAAGTCCAAAATCTCTTCGCTTAAATCAGCCCAAGCCGAACCGGCCAGAAAAAGGGCTGAGACCGAAGAAGAAGAGGATGAATTAGGCATCCCGGCGTTTATTCGGAAGAAGATGCTTTAAAGCGCGGACTAATACGGACATGAGCGGACTTATACAGACTTATGCGGATTAGTAAATTAAAATAAAATTTTAAAAACAAAACAAACAAGGGGGCTGAAAAATCAGTCCTTTTGCGGTATTGGGAGGAAATAAAAATAAATATATAATTTTGTTCGTTTTATTTATAATAGAAAAAAATGGGGGGGGCGAAAAATGCAGACTGAATTAAGCAATGGTAATAAAGGCAATACAGTTGTGGTTTTGGATTTTGGCAGCCAAGTGGCTAAGTTAATTGCCAATGAAGCTAGGAAGGCCAAGATATATTCTGTAATCTTTCCTTTCAATGCGGATTTAAGAGAGATTTTAGAACATGATCCAGTAGGTATTATTCTTTCCGGCGGACCAGCCAGTGTATTAGATAAAAAAGCGCCTAGCGTAGATCTGAAAATTTTTAGACTCGGAATCCCAGTTTTGGGAATTTGTTATGGGCATCAATTAATGGCTCATTTGCTGGGCGGGTATGTGGAAAAGGGTCAGTCCGGTGAATATGGACGGCGTGAAATTACCACTATGGACGCGGATAGAACACCCTTAGAAGGATTCGGCCCTAAAACAATTACTTGGATGAGCCATGGAGACCAGATTGTTAAGCTTCCGCCCGACTTTGAAGTTATTGCCAAAAGCCAGACTTGTCCGGTGGTGGCTATGGCCGACAAAAAACGCCGACTTTTCGGCTTGCAATTTCATCCGGAAGTAGAGCACACGGTTGACGGCGATAAGGTGTTTAGAAATTTTCTTATTAATATTTGCCGGGCCAGAGGCGACTGGACAATGGCTTCATTCAAAGATGATGCCATCGAAAAGATAAGAAAACAAGTTGGAGAGAGTGAATATGTGCTTGGCTTGGTTAGCGGGGGCGTTGACAGTTCAACCATGGCTGTTTTAATGTATGAGGCTATAGGCAATCGATTTATTGCTTTATTTGTTGATAATGGACTGTTGCGGAAAAATGAAAGAGCCGAAGTGGAAAAAGCGCTTCTCGCGGCTGGTGTGAAGTTAAGAGTGGTAGATGTCTCTGAAAAGTTTTTAAGATGGTTGCGCTGGATGCCATTTCCGGAGTGGAAACGCAAGGTAATTGGACGCCTTTTTATAAAGGTAGCTGAAAAAGAAGCAAAAAAAATTGCCAAAGAAATTGGGATCAGAAAGATAGAATATCTTGCTCAAGGAACTTTGTATCCGGATGTGATTGAATCAATTTCGGAGCACGGCGGGCCAACTCATAAAATTAAATCCCATCATAATGTCGGCGCCCTGCCAAAGAAGATGAAAATGAAATTAATTGAACCTTTCAGGGGAATTTTTAAGGACGAAGTTCGTTTACTGGCTCAAGAGCTTGGTATCCCAAAAGAAATTTGGGCTCGGCATCCTTTCCCTGGTCCGGGTGAAGCAATTCGATGTTTGGGTAGAGTCACAAAAAAGCGCTTGACTACACTACGAGAAGCGGATGTAATTTTAATAGATGTCCTTCATAAACATGGTTTGTATTATAAAATTGGTCAAGCTTTTGCGGTTTTACCTAAAGATAAGAGCGTTGGAGTGATGGGAGACGCTCGTACTTATGAGAATTTTATTATTATTCGTTGTGTGGATACATCAGTTTATATGACCGCTGACTGGACAAGGTTGCTTCATGGGATACTGGATGAAATTTCCAATAGAATTGTAAATGAGGTTAAGGGTATAAATAGAGTAGTCTACGATATTACGTCCAAACCTCCGGGCACCATTGAGTGGGAGTAGTAAGACATAAACAAAAGGGCGGCGGCGAAAAATGTCACCGCCTTTTTTATTTTTATCCACTTATCCACAGCCCGAGATGTCAGTTCGAAAGGCTGGGGTTGAATAAGGAGGAGGGGGCGATAATAAATTATTCTAACTTTAGTCCAAATCAGAGGGCTTGACTAAAAATATGGGTATGATATAATATAAGTAGAACACAATATATAGTGGTCTTATTAAATAGGGAGGCACTAAATATTGACCAAAATAACACCTTAGAACTTTAAAGACAGGGGAAATACAGTTAAATAGGTGTTTTTTTAATTGCTTAACCGAGATTTATGAAGTGTCCCATTTGCTATTATCCTGACACCAAGGTAGTTGACTCGCGAGCAGCCAGCGACGGCATGTCTATCAGGCGCCGGCGGGAATGCCTGAAATGCGGGTTTAGATATTCCACTTATGAGGAGATAGAAATTTTGGATTTGATGATAGTTAAAAGAGACGGCCGCAAAGAGTCTTATAACCGCGAGAAGATGACATCGGGTTTGAAGAAGGCTCTGGAAAAAAGGTCAATTACTGAAGATAAATTCAAAAAATTGATCCATGCCATAGAACGCGATTTGCAAAAATTAAAGAAAAATGAGATAACTTCATCGCAAATCGGCAATATTATAATGAAGCATTTAAAGAAAACGGACCAGGTGGCCTATATCCGTTTTGCCTCTGTTTATGAAGATTTCAAAGATGCTAATGAATTCAGGCGGGAATTAAATAAGCTTATTAAAAAGAAAAGAAAATAGCCTTTAGTAGCTTGTATATTACTTTAAGTAATATACAAGCTACTAAAGAGTTAACCTCTAAATTACCTTTTATTCCAATAATTTTTTAACCCCATGCCAAAAACAATTACTCAAATTATAAAAAGATCAGGCGAAATTGCTGATTTTGACCAGAAAAAAATTACCAATGCCATTGACAAGGCGGGCGAGGCGGTTGGTATTTTGGATAAAAAATTAACAGAAAAACTAAGTAATGAAGTGGTAAAAATATTGGGTGAAAAGTTTCATGCCCGGAGCATTCCGGCGGTGGAGGAGATTCAGGATGTTGTAGAAGAAGTTTTGATTCAAAATAGGCGTATAAAAATCGCCAAGGCCTATATTCTCTATCGGGATCAGAGAGCCCGCCTTCGGGATATGAAGGACATGATAAATTCCAATGATTTAATGGAGGAATATATCAAGCAGGCTGATTGGCGGGTAAAGGAAAATTCAAATATGAGTTATAGCTTGCAGGGCTTAAACAACCATTTGGCTTCGGCGATTTCATCAAATTATTGGCTTAACAAAGTTTATACCGCAAATATCAGAGAGGCCCATAGGGGCGGTGATATTCATATTCATGATTTGCAGCTTCTGGCTCCTTATTGCGCCGGCTGGGATCTAAAAGACTTGCTCATTCAAGGTTTTCGCGGAGTAATCGGCAAGGTTGAATCCAAGCCAGCCAAGCATTTTCGCACCGCCTTGGGCCAAATTATTAATTTTTTCTATACCCTGCAGGGCGAGGTGGCCGGAGCCGAGGCTTTTTCCAATTTTGACACTTATTTGGCGCCTTTTATCAGGTATGACAACTTGTCCCACAAAGAGGTTAGGCAGTGCTTGCAAGAATTTTTATTTAATATAAATGTACCTACCCGGGTTGGCTTTCAGACGCCTTTTACCAATATTACCATGGATTTGGTTCCATCCAAGGCGGTCGGAGAAGAAAACGTTATTATCGGCGGAGAGATTAAAAAAGAAAAATACAAAGATTTTCAAAAAGAGATGGATATGCTAAACATCGCCTTTGCTGAATTAATGATGGAGGGCGATGCCAAGGGCCGGGTATTTACTTTCCCGATCCCGACTTATAATATTACCAATGATTTTTCCTGGGATTCTCCTGTGGCCCAAAAAGTTTTTGAAATGACAGCTAAATACGGCATTCCCTATTTTTCCAATTTTATTAATTCTGACATGGATCCGGGAGACGCCCGCTCCATGTGTTGCCGGTTGCGCCTGGATAATCGGGAATTAAAGAAAAGGGGCGGCGGTTTGTTTGGCGCCAACCCCTTAACCGGTTCAATCGGAGTAGTGACGCTTAATCTGCCCAGGGTGGGCTATCTGTCAAGCACGCGCAAAGAGTTTTTTGATCGTTTATCGGGCTTAATGCGGGTGGCTTACGAGAGCCTGGAGACAAAAAGGAAGGTTTTAGAAGACTTTACCGACGGCGGACTTTATCCTTACGCCCGCCATTATTTAAGCAGTATTAATCAGCGGTTTGGCGGCTACTGGAAAAATCATTTTTCTACTATCGGCATAATCGGCATGAATGAAGCTTTGCTTAATTTTTCTCCCATAAAAAGCGATATCGCCACTAAAAAAGGAAAAGAATTTGCCCTGGAAGTAATGGATTACATGAGGGAAAAAATAATGGATTATCAAAACAAAACCAATCATCTCTACAACCTGGAAGCCACTCCGGCCGAAGGCACCTCTAGGCGGCTTTCTAAAATAGATAAAGATAAATATTCGGATATAATTGTGGCCAACGAAGAGGCTTTCCGGTCAGGTAAAGCTTCTCCATACTATACCAACTCTTCGCAATTGCCGGTTAATCATACGGATGATTTATTTGAAGCCTTGGATTTGCAGGATGAAATGCAAACCAAATATACCGGCGGGACCGTATTCCATTCTTTTATCGGCGAATCCATGCCCTCGGCCGAAGCGGTTAAAAATTTAGTAAAAAAGATTTCTTATAAGTACAAATTGCCCTATTTTACCATTACTCCGACTTTTTCAATTTGTCCTAAGCACGGTTATTTGGCCGGCGAGCACCAGTATTGCCCCAAATGCGACGAGGAGAATGGGCTGGCGGATAAAAAAAAAGAAAGCCAGATAGCCGAGATGGCTTATTCAAACAAAATTGAAACGAATAATGAGGAAAGAAATATTATAGAATCAATAGCATAAAATAATTAAACGGCGGTTGGTTTATTAGTGATTAGTTGTTTTATTAGAGTAAGACAACTAATCACTAATTACCAATAAACTAATCAATTAAATATATGTCTCCAATAAAAACAAAAAGACAAGAGTGCGAGGTTTACAGCCGGGTAACCGGATATTTGCGGCCGGTCAAACAATGGAACGACGGCAAGCAGGCCGAATTTGCCAACCGCAAAATGTTTAAGGTAAATGAGTAAGGCGGGATTTTTGGGAGCTTTGGGATTTTTGAGTTTAGGAAAAGATTAGTCCTGATAATCCTAAAATCTTAATTGTCCTGATAATCCTATGATTATCGGCGGTTTGCAAAAATTCAGCTTGCTTGATTATCCGGATAAAATTTCAGCTATTATTTTTACCCAAGGGTGCAATTTTCGCTGCCATTTTTGCCACAACCCTATGCTTGTCCTGACCCACGAGGTCGGCAAGATTAAAAATATTTCCCTTAAAGACAAAGGGAAAGAAAAAGGCCAAGCTTTAATATCTGAAGCCGGCCTTTTTCATTTTTTAAAAAAACGTCAAGGAAAATTAGAAGCAGTAGTGATAACCGGCGGGGAGCCGACTATGCACAAGGATTTGCCTATTTTTATAAAAAAAATTAAAGAGCTGGGCTTTTTAATCAAGCTTGACACTAACGGTACGGCTCCGGAGATACTGGAAGAGTTAATAAAGAAAAAATTACTTGATTATATTGCCATGGACATCAAGGCGGGAGAGGATAAATATGAAAAAATTGTAAATAGCAAGGTAAATTTCAATAAAATCAAAAAAAGTGTTAAAATAATAAAAGAAAGCAAATTGCCCTACGAGTTTAGAACCACGCTGGCGCCGGGATTATTAAATAAAGGCGATATAGAAAAAATCGGCCGGCTGATAAAAGGTGCTGACAAATGGTATTTGCAGAAATTTATGTCCGCTACGGATCTGGTCAATCCTGAATTTAAAAATAAAAAACCGTTTACTAATAAAGAAATGGAAGAGATGAGGCGGCTGGGCGAGAAGTATGTTAGGAAATGCCAGGTAAGGTGAGATAAATTAAATTATTTAATATAGGGCTTAATAAGGCCTAAAAGGCAGATAGGAAAAATTTTTACTTTCTTTGCCCCTTTAAGTCCTGTAGCTCATATCAAAAATATGCCAGTAAGTTTTTCAAATTCTACCTCGGACCCAAACGACGAGGTAAAAAGATTATTAGAAAGAAATTTGGAAACCAGCGAGGAAATTTTAAGAATTGTCAAAAGTGTAAGAAAATATGTTTTTTGGCAGCAAATTTTAAGCTGGTTTAAAATTATAGTTATCCTAGTGCCGCTTATTGTCGGCGCCATCTATTTGCCGCCTTTGTTAAAAGGAGTTTTTCAGCAATATAAGGATATTTTAGGCATGGGTCAAAGCGTGGAAAGCCTGGAAGGAGTAGATCCAACCGTCTTGAAAGCCAGTGGTTTGTCGCCGGAGTTGTTGAAGATGCTGAAATAGTTAGTAAATACTTACTTGCTGGCGGGGTGAGAAAAAAGGTTAAAATATTGAAAAAAGAGGGGATTAGAATTAAGAAGGGGCAAGCAATGGAGCTTGAGGGTGTTTTGTGTAAATTTTAAATAAATTCAGCTAAAATATGCAAAAAAGGCTGTTTTTATTTTGCAATTTTTTTAAAAAGCGATATAATATTAATGTAATTTGAAATTTGTAATTGGTAATTTGAAACGGCTTTGTTGCACGAATAATTTTTGAGACAAAATCATCCCATATTCATTAAAATTTAGTTTACTGCGTAACTATCCGGCATACCAAGACTTGTCATTTTATTAAGTATTGAAATTGATAGTAAAAAC
>Ga0210057_1003511_pt1 | contig 21585 bp, 18 predicted proteins | sample CryGeyCG2114_010_2_FD_183968 | JGI IMG/M metagenome (GOLD analysis project Ga0210057, IMG submission 183968) | Groundwater microbial communities from aquifer - Crystal Geyser CG10_big_fil_rev_8/21/14_0.10 (SPAdes) (version 2) | ecosystem: Environmental > Aquatic > Deep subsurface > Groundwater ...
AATCCAGCGCCATTGTCGCTTACAAAATAAACTGTCTCACCCTTAATATTTGTTGCGCCAAATTCAATTCGGGCAGTATCGTGTTTTGATGTGAATTTCCATGAATTAGATAACAAATTATCTAAAACAATTTCTAAAAGACCAAAATCGCCTTGTGCGTGGACGCTTTCTTGAATGATAAATTCCACTTGGCGCGCAGGATTAAACTGGCGCAATTTATCCGCGAGATTACCTGCTATTGCGCTAAGATTCACGTCCCTTATTTCAATTTCTTTGCGCGAAAGGCGGGATAAGGCCAGGAGATCGTCAATAAGTTTTCCCATTTGCTTGGCGCCACTTACAATACGCTTAAGAAAGTCTTGGCCCTGGCTATCAAATTTAGGGGCATAGTCTTCCAGCAATGCTTGCGCAAAACCACTCATCGCGCGCAAAGGAGCGCGCAAATCATGGGAGACAGAATAACTGAAAGACTCCATTTCTTTATTGAGAGTTCCAAGCTGTTGGTTTAAGCTTTCGAGTTCACCAGTGCGTAAAAGTAGCATTTTTTGTGCTGCTCTAAATTTTTCAAGTGAAATGTCGAGTTCAATTTTACTCTTTTTTCTAATTGAAATATCAAAAATAAATGCAAAGAACTTTTGTTCGCTTCTGAGATTGGCAACTGAAATGGCCAGGTCGATAGGGAAGGTTGAGCCATTTTTATGCATTCCGATCTGCTCTACTATGTGATTAAGTATCTTTGCTTGTCCAGTTTCGAGGTAATGGCCAAATGCTTGTTCGTGCTGCGCCCTAAGGGAATCAGGGATGATATAGTCTTTCATCAATTTTCCGAGCATTTCACTTTTGCTGTAGCCAAATAACTCTTCTGCCCGAGGATTCCACTCAAAAACGATTCCTTCTCTATCGATAGCAATAAAGGCGCCATGTGAGGCATTAATAACAGCACGCCACCATTCTTCATTTTCTGATATTTCTTTGTCGCGCGTGGCCTTATCGCGCGCTAATTCAATCGTGGCATGGAGTTCTTCCATGCGAAAAGGAGATATTATATACCCGTAGGGGTTAGCAAGCTTAGCTGCTTGCAAGGTGTGCTTGTCTAAATGTTCGGATATGAAAACAACCGGAATTTTCATGCGCGCTGAGATGTCTCGTGCCGTCTCAATCCCATTCATCGGTGCTTGAAGTTGGATACCCATAAAAATAAGATCAGGAGACTTATCTGTCGCTATCTGAATGGCGCTAGAAGCTGTGTCGACAATCTCACAAACTTCGTAGCCAAGATCTTTAAGATCTTTTTCAAGTGCTAACGCTGTTACGGCCTCAACCTCAACAATTAGAATCTTGGACTTGGTATCCATATTCATATCTACCAACTTGTTTTTTCAAATTTTCTTCCCCGTCATTCTATTCGAAATAATTAATTCTGATCGTCAACAACGATCATGCTGAATTTTAATATTCCTCATGCCCTAATATTGATTTCAGACCTAAAATAACCGCGAGTAATTACGTGGCCGAGAATGCCGAAGGTGAAGCATGAAAAAAGTTAAATTGCTTTTAATCGAAGATAACGAAGCAGATCAGATTTTAATAGAAAGACTGTTAAAGAAAAGCAAATCTTTTGATTACGCCGTGGCGTGGGCAAATAGCTTAAGTCATGGCCTTAGTAAGATAAGCTCAAATATGTATGATGTTATTATTTTGGACTTAGCTCTTCCCGATAGCAGCGGGCTTAATACCTTTATGCGAATGTATACTGCCACTCCCCAAATACCGATCGTCATACTGACTGGCATCGATGATCTTCATCTGGCAGTCCAGGCAACTCAGGAGGGGGCGCAAAATTATTTGCTAAAAAATAAAATAGACCAAATGACATTAGACAGGGCAATACACTATGCAATTCAAAATAAAAGGGCATCGCTAACCGAGTGGGATTCCCCGCTTTTTAGATTAACCCAGCAACAATTTTTAAGGGCCGATCGAATTATAAATATAGATGACAATTTAAAACAACGCCTGCTCTTGCCGCAAAGAACATTGACCGTAACAGTGCCCTTTAGGCGTGATGACTATCAAACAGTGGAAACAGCGATTGGCTATCGCGTACAACATACATTGGCGATGGGACCGACCAAGGGGGGCATTCGCTACCATCAGGATGTCACCTGCGGTGAAGTGGCGGCGCTGGCGATGCTCATGACGTGGAAAAGTTCTCTTATGCAATTGCCTTTTGGTGGTGCCAAGGGTGGAATTCGCATTGATCCGAGTATATATAGTATGCAAGAACTTCAGCGCTTAACTCGAAGGTATACCACCGAAATAATAAATTTTATAGGTGCCGAAAAGGATATCCCCGCCCCAGATCTTGGAACTAATGAGCAGATCATGGCGTGGATCATGAGTACTTATGGCCAACAAGTAGGTCATAGTGTTCCTTCCATTGTGACAGGCAAGCCAATTTATTTGGGAGGTTTGGCCGGCAGGAAGGAAGCGACCGGCCGCGGGCTGGTGTTTCTAGTGCAAAAAGCAGCTGAACAGATTGGATTAGATCTAGGTAAATCGAGCGCTGTTATTCAAGGATTTGGTAATGTGGGGTCACACGTGGCAAAATTTTTAGACCAATTAGGTGTCAAAATTGTTGCTATTAGCGACGTTAGTGGAGTGATCTATCATCCTGAAGGATTTAACATCCCAGAGTTAATCCATTATACATCACAATGCCAGCCATTAATTGATTACCAAAGAGCTCAAAAGATTTCAAACCGCGAATTATTTGAGATTCCCTGTGATATTTTGATTCCAGCTGCCTTGGAAGGACAGATAACAGAAAAAAATGCACCAAATATCAAGTGCAAAATTTTGGCCGAAGGTGCCAATGGTCCGACAAATTTAGATGCCGATGAAATATTAGAGGGGAAAGGCGTCTTAATTATTCCGGACATTTTGGCCAATGCCGGTGGAGTGATTGGATCTTACTTTGAGTGGGTGCAAGGCACACATAATTTCATGTGGGTGCCAGATGACATCAATGGTAGATTACAAAGTATTATGCTCGATGCCTATAGGCGGGTGCTCAAGCGTAAAGATAAGGAAAAGGTCAGTATGCGTACAGCTGCACTTATAGAAGCCATTGTAAGGGTTGTTGAGTGTGAATTAACCGCTGGGTTATTTCCATAGTATCATCTCTTATCACCTATCCATCCAGTGTTCCGCTATAAATTCTTTCGCCTTATTTGCCATAATCTTATAGCTTATTTGCCCAGCGACTTCCTGAAGAATCTTAAACGCCTTCTGTCTTTCGTTTAAATTAAAATAACAGACACCTCTCATATACTTATACTCAATAACATTGGAAGGGTGCATGCTCTTTTCTATTTTTGTCCATTTTAAAGTCTTACTCCAATCATTCATGGCAAAGTAAGTGCGCGCTATCGAAGCCGTTGTCGCCATCTGCAACATGGGTAAATCGTCATGTTCATTATAAATTGTAGAGTAGAGATAAAGTGCTTTATCATAAAATCCTAAAGAAAGGGCGAGGGAGGCCAATTTATATTTTAACAAAGCAGTATCATTGCCATAAAGATAAGAGGGCACACTTTCCAACATATAATTTCCAAGCCGAAATAGTTGGCGCGTCAGCGGGGTCGCGGTATTATCCGCCAGGTTGATCATTTTAAACCCGGCCAGGGCCAGCTCGTAACTTTGAGTCAAGGCACTCAGGCCTTCTGGCTTGTCAATCTCAATGCCATTTTCACGCAGCACATCCCCAAAACCTTGGCGCGCTAACAGGCCGTTTCTGGCCGGCCCGCTTAGATATGCTATTGAGTTAGTGAAAGCGGGAGATAACTCGTCTTTGAGACTTTGCAGCTGCCCAATGCTAAATAGCAGCGCATTGGCCAAAAATTGCTTTTTATTCTCGCCTGTGATTTCTAAAATAGCTTGGAAAATATCTGTGCCACTCATGACTTTTGAAAAAATGCGTTGTAATTGCCAAGGTGAGGAGTCCAGGTATTTGAATGCTAATGAATCCTCAAGATAATCTGAAAAACTATGGGGCCCCTCCAGTCCGTTAACTGTGCCTTCGATATTCTCCAAGTTGCTGGAGTAAAACTTCCCTAGTTTATTTTCCTGCTGGTCGGCAACGTAAACTGCGATGCCTTCACGCGCCCAAGTTGGTAAATTCGAGTAATGTAGGGTTTTCATATTCTTTCGCAGATAGGCGTGAACCATCTCATGACAAAGAGTTTTTTTAAACTCCCTGCGACCGCTTAGAAATGGTAAGCGGCGCAACTTAATTTTAACAAAAAAGTGACCGGATGTGACTCCGTCGCCAGAAAAATTATCTATGTCATCAACTAGTTTGATTTTAATTCTTTTGAGAGATCCATCGGCCTTCTTTGCAAACGGCCGATTGAAAAATCGCTCGATTTTATCCTGGCAAAATGGCACAAGATTTTGCAGATCATGATCTAATTGCAGCAGACGCTCTTTTGTAACTGTTTGAATGGGCACGTCGGGATAGCGATCTTTCCATGCCTGGGCGAAGGCGTTGCCAGCAAGTAATATCAAGGCCAGGCATATAAATTTTAATTGATGCATTCAAATTACCTTCTGCTTACTCTGGTCTGGCCTCAGGAAAGTCCTGGCAGATAATAGGAACGCCTTGCTTTTGAATCGGGAATGCCTGCCTATCAATGCCATCAACAAAAGGAAGTATGGAAATAACCGATTTAAGAAATTTTCTGTAAAGCTTTTCAGTCGACTCTAGTCCCAGTGCCTTGGATTGCGCTATATATTTTGGGGCGAGGGAAGATGCCTTGTAGATGGTTGTCATGTCATTGCGCAAGAGACAGTTAAATGAAGGCCTGAGCTTCAGTTCATTAAGCTTGTCTTTGGCGATTTGAGCAACGGCCGCAAAACCATTATGTTTCAAGGCGTGACTTAATTGTCTGGTTAATTTTGTGCCACCAGAAGAGATGAACTTTTCTGGCACATATCCCGTTGGTTCGACATATGCTTCAAATTCAGGGATTGGCCTGGGGGAGAGAAGTTCGTCGCAAAGAACTGTCATGCCGCGCTCTATATAGGGCAAGCTTTTGCTGTCATATTTTTTTGCCATAAGCAGTCCAATTTTCTCTACAAAAATAAGAATGCGGCTGATCTTCTTGGATTTTCCGTGGCTAAGATCAGCATAACGCTGTCTGCGTTCCCTGTTGGTAACAATGGCGGTCTTTAAGTGAATTTGGAAACAGTTAAGCTTTGGAGCAGAGGATTCGACATAAGTCTGAGCATTTACTACGGGTGGTACCCCAAATGCCAGCAAAGCAATAAGCAGACAATAAAAATTTGTTAAAGATTTCATTTTCACTTCTCCCATGATCTCTAAGTGACAGTACTTTTTCCAACCCCAAGTATCGCTCATAGCATATATTTGGGCCGGATATGCTTAAAATGAAAATTCTTCAGGCGAAAAATGACTTTTTCTTGCTCCCTTAAGTGCATGAATCGGGCAATCGCATGCTCTAATAGCTGTTAATCCAAGTAAGTTTATGTAAGTTGTCACTTGGGCCCAATCTCCCCATCATCTAGTTATAAATATTTTAAAGAGGGAGATGAAATGAGGGCATTAAACCTTATTATTATTATGCTTGCCTGCGGCCTTTCGACTTACGCGGCGGCCTTTAATCAGTTAGAAAAATGTCCTGTCACAGGCGAGCAGATTGGAACCCAAGGGGGAGCTCCGGCCGATGTCATTTTACTCATTCCGGGAGCAGGAGCTCGCGGATCTATTTTGACCCTTGGTCATTTTGGCAATTTAGGTGGCTATTTTCAACAAGTAGAACAAGTGCTTTATAGGGACGGTATTGAATTTGCCCTCGTTCCTGCTGATCCCAATGGAAATGATAGCGTTGAGCAGCGGGCCAGCACTGTGATTCAGTGGGTAAAACGCTACGCCGCCGACCATAAAAGAGTTCTGCTTCTCGGTCATAGTTTGGGGGGCCTGGTGGCCAGAGTTGCTGTTCGTGATCCTTCTATTGCCGGCATGGTCAGTGCTGTGGTCAGCATGAGTTCTCCCAATCGCGGCGATGTTTTGATTGACTGGTTAGAGCAAGATAATACAAGAAATGATATTCTCCATCGCCTGGGAAGAATCGGCGGTTTTGATGTTCAAAAAAAGCGTTATATGTTTCAAATGGCCTTATCATACGCTCATCAGTACAACGGTCCGCTTGATCATGCTAGCAGCTTGCCTCCCATCTATTCAATTGTCACTGGCCAGCCTGCACTTGAGCTGACAAAGTCTTTGCCCATCTTTGGTTATACTCACCAGATTATTGAATCGCAGATGCAAGAGCTGGGACAGGATGGAGGTGTGTGGGGAAGCCTGAGCGACGGTTTTGTTCCTGCTTACGCCCAGGTGTGGGGTGAGTGCTTGGGATATTTTTCAGCTAACCATGCCACCAGTCTAGGCAAGACTATGTCTAAGAATACTATGGGTAAAGTTAAACGCTCCTGGCATGAAATTTTTGCCAAACTAATAAGTAAAAATTTGTTACAAAAGAAAGTGCCCCATGAATCTTTCTTCTCTGCCATTGAGACGCGTGAGGTGGCGCCCGGAAATTATATGGGAAAGGGCCATGCCGTTATTGACGTTAATCTGGAAAAGGTCGCGAGTATTATCAAGGATTACGCTCATTCATGCCAGACAAGTCATTGCCGTTATCACGTTCCTAGCGTCGAAGAAACCCGCGTTTTGGGAGATGTCACAGCTGCGCAGTTCTATACATGGACCAAAGTCAAAAACGTTAAAAGCGGCACATATTTTTCTAGTGTTGAGACGACTAAGGATGAAAATGGTCTAAGCATTAAAACCTCCATGCTTTCAGATGTCCAGGCTTCTAAGCTATCTTCGCAATACGGTCTGCCTCATCGCCCGATTATGCAATCAACCGATGTTTTATGGACTTTAAAATCAGTGGCCGGTAACGCCGATCAAACCCAGGTGGGTGTTAAAATAGATGTAACATCAGATAGTTTTGTCATTAACCGCTTTCCCAAAAAAGTGCTCGCTCAACTTGAGCAAACTTTACAGGCCTTGCTTACAAATCTGGCGATTAGGGACAGCTTTTAATTTGCTTAATCTGTTTGGGAGAAAATTCTTGTGGCCGCGCCTTCCAGGCCGAATAGGTTTTCTCCACTGAGGCCTTGCAGCGCCACATGCAGGGGGATTGTATTTTTAAGCATACCTTACTCGTGACTTGCCCCTTAAGCTTGTCTAGGAACTTGGGATAGTCACCTTCTATTTTGAATATCACCTCAGATGTGCTTTGCAAAAAAAGATGAAACGTAACCTGACCAGGTCCTTTGCCCGTTTGCATGTATCCTTCTAAAAGATAGTAACCGGGAGTAGGAAATAATTTTTTTTCAGGCCCGGCTTTTGTCTTGGCAAAGGTGTTTATATTTAAGCACGCTATAAAAATAAGAGTGAGTACCGTTTTATTCATATCATGCTCGCTTCTTCACAAGCTCGCATGGAGCGCCATTTTTGTATTTGTGCAGCCGTGGCGTTTTCCAAAAAGTGCATGGTATCGAATGTATCTTGAACTTGGCGCATACATAGACGGTATCTTTTTGCAATTTTGAGGTTATCGCCACTTTCCAAGTTTTTAGTTTGCTGCTCTCTTTGTTGCTGTAAAAAATTTTCAACATATAATTTAGAGTTGGCATCAAAAATTGGTCTTCCGTTGCTATCCAAAGCAGCAGGAGACCATTCATATCCGGCCGCCAAATCTGTAAAAAAACTTTGGCAAGCACTCTCAGGACAAAAGCTACCGGTTAATGTTTTAAACTGTTGGTAGTTATTGGAGTTGGCCAGCGTGAGTATTTGCAAAACGGTTTGATCAATTTCACTTTGGTTATCGGCAAAACTCCAGTTCTGGGCAAGCTGCTGAGTTTGTCGTTCAATCCGGCGGTAGCCAGTAATAAGTTCAGGTTCGCGCAAACATTTTTCACCGCTATTATACATATTTTTATATAGATTAAATTCACTAGGATAGAGAGCGCTTACTTCTTGAACTTTGGCCTTAACAGTGGCGCCATAAATGTCCGCGCTGGCGCGGTACAATTCAGTGATTCGTTGCGACTCAGCTGTGGGTTCAGTGCAAAACCGGTTAAGAAAGTCATACTCTATTTTAGTGTGTTTAAATTGCATCATGCCATCGGCCGAAAATTGAGGTGGGTGATATCCGGTGGCAGTAATATCTAATTCGCTGGATATTTTGTTTACGTAAGCACGTGAGGTTGTCCCGCCACCACGGCGAAGATTGGTCGAATCAGTGGCCAAGGCAGCACCATCACCGTAGTAAAAATCCGATAAAGAGACACTGGCGGCCTGGCCTTTGGCAACTTGCGCTGCCGCCGAGCTTTGAACATGATTCCAGCCCGCTACGATATTAGTATTGTTGACCCTGCCTTGAACCATGGACGTATTTTCAGGGTCGACAGAACTTACGCCACAAGTATTACTGGGCATAGGATCTTGGTCCATGAGATACTGATGAAATTGAGGCCAGCATAGATTTGTAGCATAGGTAACGTGTATACCTTGTGGCAGAGTACTGGCAACTCCACTAAAAAAAAGTGGCAGAGACAGGCCAAATTGATCGCCTGTTTTTAGATTATGCGCCATAGGGATATTGCCTGAACTAAAGCCATGATCAGTGAAGGAGAAATTCATTTTGTCATCGGCGGTTATATTATTCTCTGTCACCATTCTTTGAAGTTTTTGGGTAAAAACGCTTTGCCTCTCGGCCTGGGACGGATAGGTGTCAGAGTTAATTTCAGGCTCATCGTGCATGCTCAGAACTTGACAGCCACTTGCTCTGGCCTGCTCAGTTACTCGGTCATAGGGAGCTTGAAATAAAGCATCAGGTGAGCCGCTGATTATGTCATTGATCATCCCGCCCCAAACAAACACAAAGCAACGAGCTGATGAATCCTGTGAATGGAAGGCGCTCCAAAGAAGGCATAAGATAATGTAATTTCTGGCACACCTCATACTCGACATATCGGCTAGAATTTACAATATATGAAGAGAGTGAGCTTAAATGCTTAATACTACAGGTGATTAGTCGGAGGTTGGACTAATCACTAAACAAGGATTCATCATATTGGATATTGTGGTAGACCTTAATTACGTCATCATCGCTTTCAAGTAAATCGATGAGCTTCATGATGATGTTAAAATTCTCTTTGCTCACTTCTTTGAAATTGAGAGGAACGCGCTCTAGACCGGCCTCTTCGGCTTCAATTTTTAACTCTTCGAGTTTTTTCGAAATAGCGCCAAAACATTCTCTTGGGGCAGAAACAGTAAAGTAGCCGTCTTCTATCACAACATCATCAGCGCCGGCATCGATCATTTCTAAAGTGAAGGATTCTTCTTCAATCTCACCTACTGGAATTTCAAAGACAGCCTTTTGTTCAAAGACAAATTGCAGGCAGCCGCTAGTTCCCAAGGAACCGTGACATTTATTAAAATGATTTCTAATATTGGGAGCGGTGCGGGTGGGATTGTTGGTGGAGGCGTCGATAAAAATGGCAACGCCACCTGGCCCATACCCTTCGTAGGCAACGTCGGCATAACCTTCATCGTCTCCACCCATGCCTTTTTTAATGGCACGTTCGATATTATCCTTAGGCACGTTATTTACACGGCACTTTTCCAACGCAAGTCGCAGAACAAAGTTAGCGTCAGGATTGTCGCCTCCCGATTTGACGGCGCGTGAGATCTCTTTAAGTAGTCGTGTGTAGATTTGCGCCTTGGCCTTATCTTGAGCACCTTTTTTTTCTTTAATATTATTCCACTTTCTTCCCATATTACTTTCCTGTTAATTATTTATTTTAGTTAAATTTAATGTTGCTGGTAAATTCTTGGTTTGGTAGGTCAAAGCAGCTCTCAACATTAGAGCAATAACGGAACTGAAAAGCATTCTCTTCAATTTCCAGTTCTTTTAGAGCTCGAGCTGAGGGGCCATCACCAAGCTTTAAGCATGGGACTTTTGGCGCTTGTGGGGCCTTAAACAATAGACCCATGTTCTTAACCACATTAAAAGTTCCTTTGAAATAGGTGGCACTTTGTAAAAATTGATTGTCTTTTTTGGTGTAGAGATTGGCACCAACATCAAAATTGGTACTTACGCCGCTATGTGGAACTTTAAGTTCAAAATATGTTTCGCCGCTAGCTTCTTTGGCCTCGACATGACAGGCATTACTGACATTTTCAATATTAATTTCTTGCACAACTTTAGGTAGGCCCCAAATCTTTTCTCCCCTGATTTGGTTTTCAAGTGAGGTGACAGGCATGGAAAAACAATAATAGCCAAATCCTTTAAAGACATTAAGCACCATGGGCAAAACGGGAATATTTATCAGAGGGTTGACCATAATAGGGATGGTCATGGCTATTTCATTGTATGGAGTCACACCTAAAACATCGCGATATTCATAGCAAGAAAATACCACCAGTGATCTTCCTCGTCCCATCTTAACTGGCTTAATATCAGGGTGGGGCATTAAGCGCTGGGCCTTTTCATAAGAACAAAGAAAAATGCCAATGGCGCAGCCAACATTGCCATAAAAGGTGGGGAATAGATAATTTTTGGCAATACTCTCATTCAGTTGTAATGGGTTTTCTGCGTGACGTAGTTTAAAACGATTGTAAAATTCACCTTTAAAAGCGTCAGCATTGTTGAGAAGTTCACTTTCAATTTTTGTATTGATCTTCATATGGCCTCATTGGAAAAATGTACTAAGAGGATACTGGTTTTATGTGGTGGATGACAAGCTCGGGATGAGTATTCAAGCGCCATTTGATAATAGAGGCACCAATGCCAGAGTGAGTAAATCCATGCATGTTTTGATAAACCCATCTTCCGATATAAAATTGCCTGCCACGTTTGCAGCGCGTGATGAGGCGTAAGGGGGGGAGACGAATCTGCCCACCGTGGGAATGGCCGCAAAAATAAAAATCGGCGCCACTTTCTTGCACTTTATCAAAAATCTCTGGCGAGTGGACAAGGGCAATATTTAAGTCTTTGCTTTCAAAATTTTTAAATATTTCGACATTTTCCGGACGGTAGAAGTAATGGACGTCGTCGCAGCCTATAATGCGGACGTTATTGTTGTGTATCTTCAAGTCGACAAATTGGTTGGTAAGAAATGTCAGGCGACCATTCTCCAACCCGGCGACCAGATCATGGCCATCGTGGTTACCCAAGATGCAGATGACCGGCAGTGGCTCTTTAATGCTTGGCAGTAGCTGGTTAAATCTTTCAATCGTGTCTTGTTGATTTTTTCGATAGGTTCCAAAATCTCCTGTAATGATGCAGATATCGGCTTGCACGCTTTTTAGTTTTTCCATAACCAAAGGTACAATGTCGGGATTCTCATCTAGGTGTAAATCCGATAGATGCAAGATGCGAATCGGTTCTTTAATCTTTGAGGAGAATAGCTCATTTTCACGCACTATGATTTTATGATAATTATTCGGCATGATCTTGAGAATGCCAGTCAGTTTCAAAAAAAAGCGTGCAATCTTTAAAACAATGCCAAAATAGTCGATGTCAAACTGCCGTCGCTTAGCAAAAACCTTTCTTCTCTTTTTATGTCCTTCCAGATCCCGGCGATAAGTCATCCAGTCGTTTCGATCTTGTCCCTTCTTAATTAGCATGGGGCAATTTTAGTACGAAAGGCCTGGCATTCAAAGTAGTGATTGCTTTATTTTCGTGTCAGGATATCAGAACTTTGGCGGAGAACTCCTTTTCATTTTTCTCTAATATGGAGAAAAGAAAGGGAGGTATTTTTATGAAAAAGGTAATGATTGTGATGATTTTGATGGCATGCTTAAGCGCCTGGGCAGGGCCAGAAAAATGCTCAAAGGCGGGAGATAATTGCATCTTAGGAGATTATCTCCAGTACTTACCAGACCTTAATAGTAAGCTCAACCAGCATGCTTTAAAGCAATGTCCAGAAAACGAGGAGCAAAGATTAGAGCGCTTACAGAGCAAATTTGATAAATTTAAAAAGAAAGTCATGGCGGGGAAATTTGCCAAGCTAGGATCGGCCAATTCAACTTATTACTACCGTGATTGCGAAAACCTTGGTCATGGTATCCTTAGTATGAATTCTTATCTACCTGAGTCGTGCCAGGATTTTGAACGCAGCAATTATGACAAGCTTTACCTGCACGAGTATGGTCAGAATCGTAAAGAAATCCAGGCCAAATTAAGCGATATTATTTCCCAGGTAAAGGATATGGAATTCGTATCAGAGGGGCTGCTCCCATCCAGTATGCGATTTGTAGCAGACGGTTTTGAGTATGAGTTTGATTTATCCAAACCGATTTTGGCCAATCCTACTTATCGCAGAGAATTGGTAAGTCAGCGCAGTTATGTCTTGATTGAGGAGAGCATTGACTCGGGTGCGATACGCCAGACGAGTCCATTGCCATCAAAAGGTTTTAACCTGAGAGTCCAGTTCTAGCCACAAAAGGCCAGGGGGAGAAACAATATAGGGAAGGCGGCCAAGGATTTGGCTGCCTTTTTCCTATTTACAGCAGGTTATCACGGCCTATCGCCATGAAAAGAATAGAGGACAAAAAAACATGGATTAGTCTCTTCGCGTCAGGCATATCTGCATGCTAGCCTTCCGTGGTCTAAATCACGAGTGCCACCACCTAAGGATTGACTCTATGCAAACTGGTTCATTTTCTCATCTCACAAACGGCCATCAACGCAACGACAACATCAATCTTAAGCTGGCGATCTTAGGAGCTCCAGGCTCAGGAAAATCTACTTTGAGTGCCGGATTATTATATTTTTCCAAGCTCTTTCTATTTAAGGCCGACTCTGTTCCAGAAGTGGCCAAGTGGGACTATTACAAGGGAGTCAATTTCAAGGCGCCCGACTACGAATACAAAAAATTTGATGCCCAAAGGGATCTAGAGGATATTTATCCCCAGGATTTGCAGATCACAATCTGTGAAGCGCCTTTGATCATCTCAGCAATTTATGCGTCCTTTTATCGTGGCCCCGATCATCAAATTGCCAAGGATATGCTGGCGCTCGCGCGCCAGCATAAGGATCGCTACACTCATTTTTTGATCTCGCGCAAGCTGGTCAAGTTTGAAGCTTTTGGCCGTAACGAAACTGAAAATCAGTCGGAGCAAATTCATCAAAATACGCTAGATATTTTAGAGCGCTTGGAAATCAATTACACCGTGATTAATCGCTATGATGATCATATTCCCTTGCAGATTTTGGCCATGGTAGGGGCCATAAGAAAAGACACCTATAGTGAATCGAAAATACCTCTGATAAATCCCGTTATAGAAAGACATGATCTAAATCGCGCGCCAGATTTTTCTTTAAAATCGTAAGCGCGCTATTCTAACTTTTTACGATCTCCGCGGTAGCCATTTTCCAGCTCTTTTATAATAAGTTGCTTATGAACTGAAGAGATGCCTTCAAATTTTATTTTTGATAGAAATTTTCGTAGTCCGATGTTAAACCCGATGGCGGGATCCATAAAATAGGCGAAGGCCTCATTTGCCCAGGGTGAAGAGATTTCATTAACACTTTTAAAATTAAAAACTATTTGGCTATTAAGGTCTTTCCACCATTCTGCTTGCAAGCATTCGAGCATAAATTTGTTGCGAAATTGTATGGCAGTAAAAATACCCTCGCCCTGCTGTTTGTCTCGATTGACAAGTGAGGGGTAAAATTGGCTGCCGACATTGATTGGCGCATTCTCTTTTTCGCCTTCCTCCTTGCTGTTGTGGTCTTCTAGTTCAAGTTTTGGTGCTCCCATATGAAACTCCTCAGATTTAGGCGATGCGAATAGACTACTCTTTTCGAATCCTGGATCGGAAACTTTAGCCTGAGGTCGCTATAATAGGCCAAGCTATCTAAATAAGGTTGTGGTTAAGGCCTTTTGCTCGTCATGTGCCCAGATGGCGTAGGACTTAAAGTTCCAATCATTAAGATCTGGGCCTTGGGCACTATATTCGTAGGCAATATTACTTTTGAGGTTATAGGTTATTTCCCTTGTTCGGTCAGGTTTTCCATCTTGATTGAGATCTTGCTCAAAGATTTCGTAAGTTATATTTCCCTGGTAATAATGTTTTTCATGAGTGGAATCAAAAATGCCATCTTGGTTGGCGTCTTTTTTAGTTATTTCAATCCCATTTTCTTGCCATGAGATATCGACTTCAAAGATGCCATTGAAATCAAGATCAAGCTGTTCATGTATGGGTTTTCCATTATGATCATATTCTCTGATGATATCAATTTTTTGATCTTGATTGGAATCAATCTTTTCAATGCGAGCGTAGGGATCGCGCGCCCACAGGCATAAACTAAAAACAAGACAAGCTAAGGAGAGGGTGAAATGTTTTGTCTTCAATAGCGAATTCCTCCTTGCATAATACATTGCTGGTAAGTGGTATCGTAGTCGCTGGGCAAAGAATCACAGGAGGATTGATGGGCGTCATCCATGCATTGCTGGCAACCATAGCGGTGATGCTTTTTTGACGGCGGATTGGGAAAACATTTTTCCGAGCAGTAGTATATGCCATCATATTGGGCGCATGAACCGGTATTATGATATTGGGTGTGCATAGTTTCATGTGAACCTTGAGCGTGCATCAGTTCATGCAGCAGGGTGCGAGAAAGGTTTTGGCAATTATTGGGCGCCACCATGGTAACCAAGGCAGCGCCAGTTTGAGCGTGAGCACAGTGGGAATCTGTTGGTGATTCCTGTGCCGGTTCGCAGTTTACAATTGGTCTATAGGTTTCGAGATAGCGTTTGATTTCTTGAGACCAGGTGGCATTGTAACGTTTTAAGCAACCTTTTGCGCTGACGGCCTTGGTGACATCGTGGGCGGCACTTAGATAGCTACGTGGATCAGAGGGGAAGCGTTGTTGGCCGGCGCCGACGCAATTGCTATTAACGCCGTCTGGGCAAAGAGCATTTTGTTTGCGAATTAAGCAGCTCTCAGAAATCCGAATATGTCCCTCTGCTACATAATAGAGAGAACCATATTCCTCCATCCAACAGTTAACCTCTGCGTGTGAGCCACACTCTTGATTTGAAAAACCAGCGCGACTTTTCATTTGCGTCAGGTAGGCACTTCGTCGTTCTCTGCGCAGAATATTCATGGCCATGCTATAGAGATTTTCGATCACCTCATTACTGGCACCGATGCTCCCCAGGCAGGTTGCGACAGCTTGCGCGTGATCGATTTGCGAAGTTGTGAGTGAGCTACTTGCGCTGGTTGCTTGTTGTTCACTTGTGGCGCTTTGATATTGAGTCACTGATTCAGGGTGGCGCTCGGCGTGGCGTGAGATTTTTTTATCAAGCTTGCGAATTTGAGCGTTAATTTCCTTTATACGTTTGCGAATTGTGGGACAATTACCATCATTTTTAAAACCCGGTTGATCGCACAGGCCGCGCTGGTAACTTTGCATGATATCGGCCAAAAGAGCGACTTTGCTCTCTCGCTGCGCTAGTAATCCAACGTAGGTTGAGAGTGTATCACTCGCCAATACAGAAGTGACAACTGTAAGCAGTATAAAAGTTAGGCCAAATAAAAAGAGAGAGTAAAATAATTTTCTCATAAGCAACCAAGCTTTATCGGTTGCTTATGGCGCTTTACTTAGTGCTTACAAAGATAGGTCTGGGCGGCCTGCGAGAAATTGCCTAGGTTGGCCTCTGGCACGAATACCATGGCAGAGTTGCCTGCCAGACTCATTCCCGAGAAGGTTATTTTTCCTGCCGCAATGGTAAAGGCATTCTCTCTAGTATTAAGCAGGTTGAGCCAGCGATGCCCCATGGCCAGGTCATTGATCGCCATATCCGGAATTTGACGTCTTTCATTGGAAGTATTGATGATGGCCAAAACCTCATCGCCACTACGGGGGTCAATGCGAGAGAAGGCCAAAATGCCGGCCAGGGATGAATCACTCCAGCGAAATGTGGTCTTTCCGTATTTAAGTCCATTGCAGGAGTTTCTAATTTGTAAAAGTTTGCGCGAACTTTTATACAGGTCGTGCTGACGATTTAAGTAGGGGTCTTGTTGCCAATTAAAATGTTGGGCAGGGCCAGGTTCTGACATGCCAGCAAGGGCATTAATCTCGGGTACAGTTGAACCGAGCTTAGTCCAGCCATGCATGAACATGTCCTGGCGGTAGAGGGCATCACTATGACCTTTGCAGTCTTTTTGAACATGTGAACGCGCCTGTCCGACTTGCATATTGTCAAAGTGACAATCGCCATTAAATCCTTGTTCCATGCCGTAGTATATAATGGGTGAACCTTCGGCCAGGGCAAGATAGGCAATGCCCAAGCGTGACTTTTCTTGTGATGTGGGATTGGCGGCGGCATATCTTGGCCAGTCGTGAATTTCTAAAAGATTCCAACTCAGGCGATAATCATTTTGCTGGGAGATATCATTAAAATATGAGTCACTAAAATGTGCTTCAATTTGCTTAGGAGATTTGCTGTTGTGTAAAACATCACGCGCTACCCCCCCATGGGCGAAATCATAGGCAGCATTGAGTCCAGGGTAGGGGGCATTGGCATGAGAGAGATATTCTGGTTTTAAATCCCATAGGCGATTGGTTAGGGTTTGGGGAACATGGCCGCGGTCATTGGGGTTGCTGGGATTGGAATACATTTTTCCTAGTCGCCGCCCAATCCAATCTGAAGGGCCGGCCACTTCACCAACAATAAAAAAATTGTCTTTTCCAATGGTAGCGGCATAGCTGCGAATTTCAGTATTAAAATAAGCAACAAAATCTTCTGTCACATGTTTCGCGGCATCCATGCGGTAACCATCAATATCAGCATAAGCAATCCAGTATTTGTGCAAATCAGTAAAAATCTTTTGAAAATCTTGGTTGCGAGTATCAAAGTCAAACATGCCGTTTACAAAGTCGCCATAAACTGCTGCCGGGCCAGTACCTTGCATATCAGCGGTGGTGTTGGCGCCGCAACGATTAAAGAAAAATTGATTTTTAAGTGGAGCGAAGAAATCAGGTGAAAAGGCCAGCTCGCCCTGGTTCGAACTGCCGCCGCTTTCCCCATTCCAGTTTTTACTGCTTAAGTCATTACTGCAAGAATGGTGATTGGGCGCCTTTGAGTAGGATGTTTTGCCATCACACATGTGGTTAATAACGATATCCAAAATAACTTTGAGGCCTTTTTTATGTGCCAATTGAACCAGCTCTCTAAATTTTTCGTTGCTGCCAAATCCAGGATCTATCTGCGAGAAATCAGTTGTACAGTAGCCATGGTAGCTACCGTTGTGCTTAAACACTGGTGTAATCCACAGGGAGGTAATGCCAAGATCCTTGAGGTAATCAAGGCGATCTATGATGCCTTGAAGATCCCCGCCGTGGCGATAATCTAAAATGCCAAACAAATCTCCGCTGAGGACTTCCTGCGATTGTCTTTGCTCCAGATTATTTTTGTCGTTACTGGAATCGCCGTTGTTAAAACGATCGACTTGGATTTGATAGACAACTTGTTCGCCCCAAAAGGCGGGAGAAGCTTGGCGCTGATAACGGGCAGAGAATTCTTCTTCTGCTCTTTTTACTCTTGTTCTGGTCCAGACCTTTACTTGGGAGATGCCAGCGCGTGTGGCATCCGGGAGATTTTCGGCCGCTACCGTCGCTATGTTTAGTGCTGTCAGGAGAAAACACAGGCCTTTAATGAGCATGATTGGAGTCCTTTTTAATCAATTTTATGCTTTGCGTAGTCAGGGAATAAAGCATGGTCGCTGCGATTCATCAATAAGCTATTAAAAACATTGTAAAAGATACCCGACGCCCATGGCGCGAAGCGACTTTTTATACCACTATTTTTATCCGTTTTTACTTGTTAAGTCGGTGAAAATTTGGCTATTTTGGTGCATTATTTTTTTACTCAATTGGGAGAGTTTTCATGAAAATATGCATGGTGTTGATGGCGTTTTTCTCCATACAAATCACGTTTGCTCATGAGCTAGGCCAAGACGTCTCGAGATGGTCTCAAGACCAATTTGAAATTGCAAAAACCCGCTTGATGCAAAACGTTTCTCCCAAAGGCGCCATCCCCGGCTCGGTTGTCGCTTCGCCCTCAAAAGATTCACCAAACTATTACTACAATTGGGTGCGAGACGCCGGTCTGGTCATGCTGACAATCAATCGTTTAAGAACCTTCAGCACATCTCAGGAAGAGCAGGATTTTTATTTGCGCCAGTTGTTTGATTATGTCGATGTCACTCGCATTCATCAATCCATGCGAACCGCTGCAGGTCTGGGCGAAGTAAAATTTTATGTTAATGGCGCGCCTTTTACAGGTCCCTGGGGGCGGCCACAAAATGATGGCCCTGCCATTAGAGCGCTGACATTGACTAAGCTGGCCAATTATTTGATGGAGCATGAAGGTGAAGCCTATGTCAGAAGTATGCTCTATGATTCCAAGCAACCAACTGAGAGCGTAATTAAAAAAGATTTGGAGTATGTTTCCCACAACTGGAAAAATCATGATTTTGATTTGTGGGAAGAAATTATGGGGCACCATTTTTTTACCCGCTTACTTCAACGACGTGCTTTGTTAGAAGGAGCTAAATTGGCCAAGCGTTTGGGGGATATGGGGGCAGGAGAGTGGTATGCCAGTCAGGCGCAAGCGCTAGAAGTCGCCCTGAATCTGCACTGGGATGAAAACGCCGGTTTTTTTAGAGCAACTCAAAATCGCGTGGCAGGAATTGATTACAAACAGGGTATGGATTCATCTGTCATTATTGCCATCATCAATAGTGCCGATGCTCAGGATACCGCCTTCAGTATCAAGGATGATCGCTTCATGTCTTCTCTTTATAAAATGAAAAATACTTTTTCTGGAATATATTCTATCAACAGCAGATTCCCGGACATGGGGACGGCCATTGGTCGCTACCCTGAAGATCGCTATGATGGCTACAGTACTGGTAAACTTGGCAATCCATGGTTCATTACCACGGCGGCCTTTGCTAGTTATTATTATAAATTGGCCAAGGCCTTGAAGAAGGATGGCAGCATAAAAGTTACCAAGCGCAATCGTGAATTTTTAAACCAGGCCTTGACGCTGACAATGACCGGGCACTTTCTTCAAGTTAATCAGGTTCTTGGCTCCAATGATTCTATTTTTTCACTGTTGCTTGAAGGCCTGATAAAAAGCGGCGATAGTTACGTCGAGCGGATTCGTTTCCATGCCCATAGCGACGGTTCTTTGTCAGAGCAAATGAATCGTGAAACGGGCTATATGCAAGGAGCAGAACATCTTACGTGGAGCTATTCCAGCTTCATCAATGTCTATCTCAATCGCCAAGAGGCCTTGCGCTAGTTAAATGAAAGGGCTCAATCATTTCACACTATTCATATCATTTTCCATTTTATGTTACGCCTCATGTTTAAGCGCTAAGGTACCTTCCTGGTCGATTCAATATAATGGTGAATTGACAGAGCAGGATGTGGATTACTGTATTTTTGATCTCTTTAATTATAGTGAAAAACAGATTAGAAAATTAAAATGTACAGCTATCGCTTACTTTTCTACTCAATATGAAAATTTTAGAAGTGACAGCGATCAATTTTCTCCTACCTGGAATTGGAAAAAGCTAGACGATTGGGAAGGGGAGCAAATCTTTCATGCTGCCAATCTTGCCCAGGTGGAGAAGATCATGTTTCATCGTATCGACTTGGCCGTGCACAAGGGCTTCAAGGGTATCGATATGGATAATGTCGACATGTATACACAAGGCTACTCACAAAAAGAGCAGATTGATTATTATAACCATCTTTGGAATTACGCTAAATCGAAAAACTTACTGGTTGGGCTTAAAAATGCCGGTGATATTCGTTTAAAGGTCAATGCTCCTGATTTTTTAATGCTTGAGCAGTGCCAGCAATATAAAGAATGCCCGGCCGGTTTTAAGAATGTTTTTGATGTGGAATATAAAAAGCGATTTTGTAAAAAACATGCCGGTATTTATATCATCCTCAAAAATAAAATCAAAATGGGCCGTGAACGAAAACTGTGCCAATAAACGACAGCGTCTGATTAATAAGCAATTTCGCTCTACCTAATTACCTGAAATGACGTCCCCACTCTGGCACTGGTTTTGAAGTCATAAGTACTAAATGAGGTAATATTGAAGCACCTTTTTCTTCTAGGTCTATTCACATTTTTACAATTATGGGATGTTCAGGCCCAGGTGGGAGAACATCACTTAGACCAAATTGACGTAAGACCGATGTGGTTTACTACCATGCTTGTGCGCTATTATGAGTGTATCGATCGTGGAATCCTGTCGGATTTTCAGCAGGCATTAGACTCAAAATCAGGGACGAGCTGGCCGGACCACTATGACGTCGATTATCAAAATTGGAAACTGGATGATGAAAATCTTATTTTGCGTGAAAAAATAATTTATCGCTATGACCGCTTTGAGGGATCGGGAGAGAGGTATGAACGTTATTCTTGGGATAATCAAGTTGAATTTGAAATTGAATTTGATTTGAAAACCGGAAACCTAACGGTTCACTATGAAGCAGATGAAAATGAGCTAGGTTTTGTAGAGGGGGAGCAAACATTTTCTCTTGGCCAGCTCCCTCGTTTTGTTTGGTATCAGGCCAGCTCGCGCGATGGTAGTCGCTTGCAGCAAGAGCGGGAAAATATTCGCAATGCCTTTATAAAACCAACCCTGCGTCTAGGCAGTACTTATCCTGTTTCCTGGTGGCGCAGACCTGGCGGACTGACTCCTTTACACAATCATGAAGGTAATTTACTTACGGTTGATCGCAGAGAATGGTCGCAATGTTTGACTAAAGATTATGCCGATGACATTCCTGAGGATTTATTTCAAGCGCCTGAAGGCAACCCATTTGACTTCGATATACAGGGCCATATCAATGACCGCATCCGCAATTCTGTCTATGATATGCCAGACATATCCGCTCCATTAAACACTCCTAGAGCTTCCTCACAGACCCGCTAGTGGCAATTTTCTCTCCCTATCCCGTGAATTTTAGATGTCACTAAAGGGTAAACAAATGGCGGCAAAAAACCGAAGAGTTTCATAGGGATATGTCTCTTGGCCCATTTGTGGAGTAGTATTTTGCGTTGGTCTTTATTGCTGCCTATTTTTTTCATGCTTGTTTCGCTTCATGCTTTAGCGGGCGTGCAGGTTATTGCCAGTCGGGTTGAGGTAGGCGCGCCGTGGAATGCGTTGACTGGTAGCCGATCACTTTATCTAGCTTCCCTTGATTCAGATAGAGGCATTCTTATTCTGGAAAAATTTGACACCAATACCCACCTGACTCCTAGGACATCGCTATGGAGAAGAGAGTACCACTTGCAAACTCCTGAGCAAGTTGCCTTTGCAACAACTCAGATGCGTAGTATCGATTTTGAGTGGCCATTGGAGACGTACTACCGTTTGCATGCAAGGGATTGTCACGCTCTATTTTTTGCCATTCCAACTGAACCCATCATACAACTGGCGGG
>Ga0210057_1003512_pt1 | contig 21584 bp, 27 predicted proteins | sample CryGeyCG2114_010_2_FD_183968 | JGI IMG/M metagenome (GOLD analysis project Ga0210057, IMG submission 183968) | Groundwater microbial communities from aquifer - Crystal Geyser CG10_big_fil_rev_8/21/14_0.10 (SPAdes) (version 2) | ecosystem: Environmental > Aquatic > Deep subsurface > Groundwater ...
CTGTTTCTTTATGCACGGCATAGTGCAATTTGTTTTGAACAATTTTAAAAAACTTAATTGAATGGAGAGATTTTGGATCATAATCCGCGCTTGTGGCATAGAGATCTAAAACTTGCCGATACAACATTTTCTCACTGGATCGAATATCGCGTATGCGAGCCAAAAGCTTTTTCCAATATAAACCACCGCCATTGTTTTTCAAAAATTCATCATTCATTGTAAATCCTTGAACAAGATATTCACGAAGTCGCGCAGTAGCCCACTGACGGAAACGGGTAGCCACTTGCGATTTGACGCGATAACCGATAGATATGATGAGATTGAGGTTGTAATGCTCAATACTCCGAGAAACCTTGCGATTCCCCTCTATTTGAACTGTTAAGTATTCCTTAATAGTTGCATCTTTGGTCAATTCGCCCTCCTCAAATATGTTCTTGATGTGAATGCTTATATTTGCTTTCGTAGTACCAAAAAGTTCTGCTAGTTGAACTTGCGTAAGCCACACGGTTTCATCTTGCAAGCGCACTTCAATTCCCGGTTGACCGTTATCACCCTCGTAAATAAGAATCTCATTTTGTGGCGTTTTATTTCTCATGATTACTTTAGCAGTTCATATTCAAATAACTTCGGTTGAATAACTGCTTCGTAGTACTTTGCTAATTTGGTCTTTAAGCTATTGATTGCCGTATTAAGCTCCGGATAATGGTAAATCCACTCGTCGTTGTCGTTTTTATACCGAGTATTGAGTTCCTCGTCGATTTGGTATGTACCGTATGTGTATTTTTTGTTGTAATTTCTGGATTTAGCCTTTGCTATTGCTAATACGTCAGAAAAAGTATCAAGCAGTACCCGTTCTTCATTAGTAAGTTTGTACGATTTTACTTTATTGCTGGCTATAGTTCCTTTATCAAAACAGAGTTCGTTTTTATAAAACCGGCCATTGCTACCATCAAAACTTCTACAATGGTTACGCTGGCTTAAGCAGGCAAAGATAAAACAGGTTTTTAAGAAATCTTTGTCCTTGAGGTAGCGATCGCCACCATCAGCGGTTGTAAAGTACACATCACGTTCGTACCAATTTCTCTGTGGATAGAGTTTCGTAGCAAATAACGGCAATTTATCAACAAAATTATCTTCTCTAAGATAGAAACCAATGGTCTTCACAAGACCGTTGTGAGTTATCACTCTGGTCAATGACATGCTAATCGGGTCAAGGTTGTAACTGGTAATCCTAATATGACCAACGATATTTTTGTTAAAGATCGGTTTTTTGGAAAACTTTTTTGCAGACTCAACTCCGGATAATTCAACAACAATCGAATCATCAACATCATCGTCAAACTTGCGCTTATCAAAGAACGGTTTTAATGACTCGTGGACTTTTTTGACTTTTATATCCTTCAGATAAACAATCTCGTCATCTCCCTGTTCCGGCATATTTCTTGTATCAATATCAAAAGCCTTGAATGTTAACCTCTCCTTGCTATCCGGTTTATTTAGCCACAAGATGCAACTTATAGCTGATGGGCCAGCATGGAAATGCGCGCGATTAAATAGAAACCCGTCGATGAACGTACGCTCTCCTAGTCCGAGTGATTTCCAATACTTAACTGGACTAAATAAAACAAAAGCGTCATTTGGCTTTGTGAGATAGTGCTTCCAAGCAGCATATATAAACTGGTTAGCCATATCATTTTGTGTAGCCCCCCAGCTTTTTTCAGCAGCCATTTCCTCCTTAACAATATTTTTACCCTTTCCACGACTAGCTAAGTGTGTGTTCGAAGTCTCATCTCGATATGGCGGGTTTTCGTATAAAATGATATTCGTTTTCTTGTCGTCGACAAACCCCAAAAGTGTGGAGATACTCTCGTTATATTCTTCACTCATTCCGAGCGACTTTTGTCCCGAAATAAATTGAAGGCTCAATGCATCACCGCCTTCAACAAGGGCTTCCTTGTTGCTAACTTCTTGCGGTGGCGGAATAATAAGCTTTACACGATCTCCAATACGCTCATTTAACACTACCCATTCTTTCAATTCATAGGTGTTGACGATGGTGTGCGACAGCTCGTCATCAAAAATATAGTCGTGAAGTGAGAGCTTTGTTTTGTGTTTCTCTAATTCACCAACGGTAAGCTCATTAAAGTTTCGTTTGCTGTAAAACGTTGTAATAATATCGGCTTTGTCCTGCAGATATTCAGTCTTTAGAGACTTTTCAATATAGCGACTAAACTCTCCAATCGTGATGTCATTAACTGGTTTATCCGTTAAAAATTCCTCAAGGTTGCCCGTTCCGGCACACCGATCAAGAATTATGTAATCGTGCCCCTTTGGTATTTGCTTAATAGCCTTTCGTACTAATTCTGTTGCTTTCAAGCAATATGCCTGTGGAGTATAAAAAGCACCGAGCTCTTTTTTGTGTTGCTTATCATTAAGCAAATCCATGATGTACTTGAAATCCTTTTCGTCGCCTGTCCATGGATAGACATAGCGGTCAAGATGTTTTGGATTACGTAACTCCTCAAAGAGTTTTATTTTGCTTGCCGAAGGATTCTCTCGATAAAATCTATTAGTCCAGCCGACAACGTCGAAAACGTCGATGTGAATTTTGGTATAATTTTCAATATCGAGAATTTCCGTGAGTCGGTTCAACCCTTTCAAATGGCTGTAGTCAACCTTTTCTGGTTTGATCTTAGTAGTAAAGTCTGCGTTATTTTTACTTGCTGCGCCAGCATAAATCTTTTCTATATCTGTAAGGAAATCTCCGGAATTAAACAAGTAGGCAATTTGTTCATTGAGTGCTATTAGGAATACCTGAGCAGGGATAGGTTCCCCTTTAATTCTTCTGTGGCTTAGATACTTGATTGCCTGAAACAATACTTTATTGATATCTGAAATAGTAAGCTTGAACTCAAACAATGTGCCTCTATATACGCCATCGGTGTTGTAAGTTAACTCGACGTCAGTATCGATTCTTAAATCAGCAAAAAACTGTATCTGTCCTTCGCGCTCGGACAAGAAATTTCTTTTTGATTTGCTTAGTTTTTTTACCATAAATTTACTTTATCAAATCATTAACGATAACTCCAAGCACTTTGGCGGGTTTGGTGTCAGTAAGTGCACTTCTCTATTGTTCCAAGAAATTTGCGTATTTTCTTTATTTTACGCTATTTTTGCCCAATGTGCCACACGGGTGGCGTATTGGTGGCTGTTCATTTTTGGTCTGCTGAAACTGTGCTGTTTTTGTCATTTTCTAACATTTTGTTATACTTATAACATGCTCAAGATACATGATGCGGTAAGGCAGATACTCTTTGACGATGAGGTGGCGCTCATTTCACTGTCTTTGGGCTATTTGAACCTCTCCGCCTACGCCAAGAAAGTAGAGGGTGAGGTGGAAAAGATGACAAAGAAAGATGTCGGCGTCCCGAGTATCGTAGTCTCTCTTTCTCGCATAGGGAGCGAGCTCGGAAATGTAAATCCCCTAATCCAAGACATAGAGATAGAGAACGTCACCACCAAGTCCCCTCTCTCGGAGATCGTCTTTCCCAAAAGTCCGCGCTTTCTGAGTAAACTTTCTTCTCTGTATGAAGAGGTAAAAACGACGGGTGCAGACTTTCTCACTATGACACTATCTACAAACGAGATAACCGTGATCTGCTCGGATAGGATAAAAGAAGCAGTCATCAGGCACTTCGGTTGCAAGCCGACAATGGACATCTCCGGACTCGCCTCTGTCGGGCTATCGCTAGACCCCAAATACTACCCGATGCCAAACATCACCTACTCGCTAATAAGGCGAATAGCCGTGAAGCGTATCGCGCTCGCGGAAACCATCACCTCCCACACCGAAATAATCTTCGTCCTTTCGCAAAAGTATTTAGCGGAGATTGTGGGGTTGTTTGATGTGACGGGGCAGGCGATCAGCTCAGTTGATTAATCCGCCGGGTTACTACAACTCATACTCCCTGCCATCTTCCGGCACGAAGAACTCTATGTCGTCCTTTGCCAGTAGTTCTTTTGGAATCACGTGCGCGGAACCGGGCCACCTAAGATTGGCGTCGTGAATAGCGAAACATTTCTTCGCCCCGACCGCGCGGGCGAAATCAATGGTGACGCCGATAGTCCCCCACGGGGCGCTCACGGGAAGCGCAAGAAACTCAACCTTAGGCGACGGCACGGTGTTGAAGCTGTCCCCGGGATGAAAGAGTGAGTCCGCGATAATATAGCCGGTATTGTGGACTGCATTCCATTCTTTGTGAATAAGAGCATGCTCACTGCCCTCACCCCGAATTTCTACACCCTTAATGCGAGTGGACTGTCCGTCCTCTATCTTTTGCCATCTTATCCCGACATCATCCAGATGTTTACCCACGCCCGAGTTGGTGATAACCTGCGCACCACTGCTTGCTCCAAGCAATCTTTTTAAGAGGTCAATCTCGTAGTGATCCTGATGTTCGTGGGCGACAACAATAGCGTCCAGATTTCTTGTATCTTCCGGCACGACAGACCATGCCCCGGGATCAAAAAGTATCCTCCTACGCAAAACTTTCTCCCAATGTTTCATCTTTTGACTCTTTTGGTGGCTCTTTTACTTTTTTCTTTTTTCAAGAAATTAATCATCTCATCTATACTTGGACGTTTTTCACCAGAATCGAATATACTCACCCAGCCAGTTTCTTTATCCTGCTTTGTACTTACCGGAGTTATGTTAAGTATGTAACCATCACCAACGCTTACTCTCACGATATTAGTCCCAATTTTGCTACGCCAAGACATGGGAAGGGTTATCTGTCCCTTTTCGCTTAAATTCACAATTTTTTCTAATGTTTTCATAATTCCTATTTTACTACTTTCCTACTCACAACACAAGAGTGTCCGAATAAGGTACGCCTGCTCGACATAGACACCCACACCAATCTCTACGATAAGTAATCCACGTTAGTTTAGAGATAGGGTGGTCATGCGTGGATTATATGCTTCGCGTCAGCGTGCGTAAATTTGTAATTATTTTGCAAACATATCGTCAATATTGATGAATGCTGGTAGAATATATGGGCTCAAGGAATACACAGTCCAAGAGCACTAATAGCTAATAATTTACACCATGGAATCATCTCTCCAGTTTGCCGAAGTGTTGTTTCTCATAGGTCGCATACTTTTCGGTGGGTATTTTGCCTATAGCGGTATAAATCACTTTATCAAGTGGGACATGATGCGTGGATTCACTGCATCTAAAGGCGTACCACAAGCCGGCCCAATGGTAGCCATCTCGGGAATACTACTTCTTGTGGGAGGACTTGGTATTGTGGCTGGTGTGGCTATCCCTTGGGCGGTGGCGTCACTCGCAGTCTTCCTTATCCCTACATCACTTCTTATGCACGCCTTCTGGAAAGACACCGACCCAATGCAAAAAATGGCTAATCAGATTAACTTTATGAAGAATATGGCACTCTTGGGTGCGGCCCTTATGCTCCTTATGATTCCCATGCCTTGGGCAATTGCTTTAAGTTAAACATTCTGCATGAAAAGTCTATGAACATCGTAAGGGATATATTTGCACCAAAATTCACAGACAAGGCAGGTCAACCTGTGCTGGTCTCTTGGGTGATGGTTGGCAAAGAAGGTCTGCTCTTTTGGGCACTTGCTTTTTTTGTTTTTGCTGTGCTTCAATTCATCAGCACGGTTTCGGATTTTGTCGTTCTTACTCTTTCCAGCGCATTGTATATCTTTGTATTCCACTGTTTTAACAGAATGAGTCGTACCCCAATTTCATTTGCCAACTCTGTCATCGTAGCTTTTGTCGGTCTTAGGGTCTTTTTCTTCTATCTATCCATTCTATCCATTTTAATTTTGTTACTGCAATACACTGTTGATGCGGGTAGCGAAGCTGGCGGGGCAGCGATTATTTTGCTTCCTTTCATTGGTCTCGCGTTTTTTATCATCTTTCCAGTCATCTTACTGTCCTTGGGTTTTTTCTGGACCACCATACACCATGGGCTAGTCTGGGCAAATAGATCTGCAGTAATTGCGCGCTGGTTTACTATGATCTTTGTGGTAATTATACCTTCAGTGATTCTTCTTATGGTCATAATGGGTAATTTAGTGATATAGTTAAGAGTACAAAACCTACACATTTAGGATTGGGATATTAACCTTGTATACTTACAATGACAGCGAAACAGAAGGTGAAGGACATGTTGGCTCTAGCGGACGTTTTGATAGATGGGGATAGACCGTGGGATATCAAAGTACATGACGAGAGACTTTATGCTCGTGTTCTGGCACAGGGGAGTTTGGGCTTTGGTGAAGCCTACATGGATGGTTGGTGGGATTCGGATGCCGTAGATGATCTCATATATCACTTAATTTCTAGCCGACTCGACGAGAAAGTAACCCCATGGAGACTACTCCCCCACTATTTGAAATCCAAACTCACCAATCAAGGCAGAAAGTCCAAATACTTGGAAGTAGGTGAGAAGCACTACAACACCGGAAATGATTTATTCGAAGCCATGCTTGATTCTCGCATGACATATACCTGCGCCTATTGGAAGGGCTTAGAGTCAAAACCGGAAAATCTTGACGGGGCGCAAGAACAAAAACTAGATCTTGTCTGTAAAAAGATTGGTCTTAAAAAAGGCGACCATGTGCTAGATATCGGCTGTGGATGGGGATCTTTCGCAAAGTTCGCGGTGGAGAAATATGGAGCGAAGGTTACCGGTATCAACAATTCAAGCGAGCAAATCGCACTTATCCAAAAGAAAATGGGAAATCTTCTAAAGACGCCTCTGAACCCAGATGGCTCCATCGATGTAAAGGTAATGGACTATCGCGCTTTAACTGGCAATTTTGATCATGTAATTTCTTTAGGAATGTTTGAGCATGTTGGGGACAAAAATTATAGGACTTACATGGAAACGGTAAGGCGAGTGCTCAAGGATGATGGTCTTTTTCTGCTTCACACCATAGGACACAACAGGGCATCTTCCGGAGTTGACCCATGGATAGAGAGATACATCTTTCCAAATGGGATGATACCTCAAAGTAGTAAGGTGGCACACGCTTTTGAGGGACTGTTCGTGATGGAAGATTGGCAAAACTTTGGTGCCGACTATGACAGAACCCTTATGTCTTGGGACAAGAACTTTGACAAGAAGTGGGTGGAGCTAAAAGGAACCGGCAAATACAGCGACCGCTTTTATCGCATGTGGAAGTATTATATCCTCTCCTGTGCCGGAGCATTCAGAGCTAGGGTTGGTATAGAACTTTGGCAGATAGTGCTATCTCCACGTGGAGTTCCCGGAGGTTATTCACGCGTAAGCTAATTATGATAGGACTTACGCAAATGGATGCATAGCGAGGCGCGAGCCCGACTTGCGACCAAGCTGTAGATAGACCTACAGTGCGGGAGAAAGTCGGGTGAGGAAACGAAGCTAGGCGCCATTTGCGTATGTCCTATATGAAAAAAGAAGACTTAAAGTGTTTCTATATGCAGGTGCGGTCGGACAAAGAAACTCGCGAGCAAGAACTCGGTGAGCTTGTACGCTTTTCGGGTCTCAAAGAAGATCAGATTACAGTCGTCAATGTTTTCGATACACCAATCTTTGACGGGAAGGATGCGGACGGACACCACTTTGTCTTCATTGGTGGTTCTAGTGATGATAATGACGAAGTCGCTTATCCACCACACCTCCTAGAACCGGTCGCCTCTATTGAAAAAGTTTTGGAGCACACATATAAAGAGAGCATCCCTACTCTTGCCTCTTGTTTTGGTTTTCAAACTGCCGTTTTGCAATTCGGAGGAGAGTTAATCTATGATCCCGAGCATATGGAGATGGGCTCTTATGATATCAGCCTAACTGATGATGCCCTTCGTGATCCGCTCTTCTGCGATACCCCAAACCCTTTCCACGCCATATCAGGTCATAAAAAAAGAGCAACAAAGCTACCCAAGGGAGCTGTATCGTTAGCTTCATCTCCTTTGTGCCCCATTCACTGCATGAGACTTAGTCCCACATTCTACGCAACACAATTCCATTCAGAGATTGATCGAAAAGGTTTAGTTGACCGGATAACAAGATACGAGAAGAGATATCCAATCGGAGACGGTGGTTTGAAGAAAATATGCTTAGATTGTCGGGAAACTCCCGATTCCAACGCACTCATTGGTAAATTCATAGAGCGCATTGTACTTAGAAACTAGCTTTGATTTACGGAAAGTCTACGCCGAAACCTTTTGCTCAATGTACCTATTCAGACTCATACCACGAGCTTTCGCGCCAAGAGCAAGTTTATTATGTAGCGCAGGCTCAATACGCAGTATTAATTTCCCACTTTTCTTTGAACCACGGTCAAATGCGGGAACAGTGGCTCCTCTCTTTTTTAATGATTGTATCTGAACACTAATTGCTCCAGCGATTCCTTCTTCAAGTTCGTTTTGATCTGCGCCATATACATAAGCATTAATAGCAGGAACAAATGCCTCATAGGCAGGATCATTTTTTGTACCAATTGGGTGTACAACATAATCGTAGGGGATATCAAATTTTTTCATATTTTATAGTTTCTTAATAATCAAACGAACATACCAACACATAACTTTTGCATTATGGACTGGGAAAATAAAAGCTGGTGTATTATCTTTTTCAAAGTGAAAGTGGCTGCCAACAATCCGTGTTTGGTAAAAGCCGTAGTGATTGAGTAATCTTTCGACATCCTTGAGAGCAACTTCTCCTTTTGCGTGGGTAAGTTTCTCTTGCAACTTGTCAATAGAACTCATATCATGATGATATCACTTCTGATATCATGACGCAAGAAGGAAAAAACTCTTACTTCTGTCATGAATGGAAGTCCTTGTGCGCAAAGTTTTGCACTACTCACATTCACTCTTTTGGCGACATTCTAGTATAATGAGTATATGAAAATTGAGAAGAGTTTTCTTTCTTGGACGACACCTCATCGTCCCGCGAAGCTACGCACCAATGACTGGTATTGGATGATTGGTACCGTGGCGATTGCTGTCGCGGTGGTCTCCGGATGGCGAGGCAATATACTCCTTGGCGTGATCGCAATCTTGGCGGCGTTTATCATCATGGTTGAATCTCGCCGCGACAAAGGAGGGGAGAAGGTTAGCATCGTCAAAAAAGGCATCAAGGTGGGCGACACCCTATACCCCGTATCGGAAATACACTCGTTTTACCTAGACGAAGACGACGAACACCCGCACCTATCTATCCGTCTCAACAAGCCACTTTTGCCATCGGTAGAGATAGAACTCGGTGATATGGACGCGCACAAACTAAACGACTTTCTTGCACAATATCTTCCCGAAGAGGAACACGAAAAACATTTAGCCGAGCACATCGTCAAGGGGCTCGGACTTTAACGGATGAGCGCAGTAGGTTATGGTGAGCTGGTAGGAAACAGCTTGTAGCTTTCCTGCCCGACAGTCAGGCGGGTAGCTTTACGAGACGATGTCTGCAATCCACACCACTCGTCATAAGCTACAAGCTAACTCCTACAAGCTATAAGCTCACCATCCCTTTTACCTTTAACCTGATTTGTGTTAGATTGTTGTTCTAAACGACGAAGGCTCTCGTCGTTCAACGGATAGGACACAGCCTTGCGGAGGCTGTAATCGTGGTTCGATTCCACGCGAGAGCACACTTTTCTTCTGCCTGTTGCTGTATTTAGCGGTTGAATTCTGCGTGTTTAAATTTGACGAAATTGGATTCTCGTGTTAAATTTTTACTGGTTTTTTCTTTAACTTCACGATGATATGAAGGAGGTAGAAGATGAAATCACTTTTTTCTCCCAAAGAAGTGCGCGAGCTAGTCGGAGTCACTTACCCACAGCTAAAATACTGGGACAAAATCAATTTCATCGCTTCTTGCGCCGGTAGGGACAATAAGGGACGTAAATATCGTTGCTACACCTTCACGCAGGTTGTACTAATAAAGATAGTAAGCCTATTGCGTCAGAATCGTATTTCCATTCAAAAGATGCACCTTCCCATTCAGAGACTCAGGAAAATCTTGTTTGGTATGGATTGCGAGATTGTGGAATGCGTTTTTCTTTTTTACTCATTGGGCAACTTTACCGTATTCACGAATAACGTACGAATGTCCACCGAACTAAAGGATCCTGTGATCCTCTTTAGGTTTGCGACACTTCGTGATGAGATAGCCCAAATCTTTCCTGAAATATCAGGCGCGAAACGACATCTTTTGCTCACTGGGTGTGGAGACGCGACACGAGAATAGTAGCCCCCGCACGAAAAGTCGGAGGGCTTGTTTTTTTGTGTATACGAGCGACAACTATCTCCTGTTTGAAACTAGCTTCGCGACTTGAGACTTTCTGCGAGAAGCGGTGTTTTTCTTGATCACGCCATTTTTGGCGGCCTTGTCTATGGCTTTGTATGCATCGCTAAGTCCACTGACGAGATCCCCCGCGCCAGAGGCGACTGCCTTCTTTAGAGCCTTACCTGTCCTCATCATTTTTGTCTTGCGACGAAGATTGAAGACGCTCTTTTTCTTTGAGCCGCGGAGTGCTTTCTTTGCTGATTTTGTTATTGGCATATTTGTATTCGGAATTACGCGATAAATAATAGCACTTTCTGTGGATTATTGCAAACACCACATTTCGGTGTATCATAATAGGGTGATAAGAATGCTACAAGGTACTGTGGAGCATCTGGAAGAAAAAAGTGTGATTTTGAGTGTCGCGGGCGTAGGTTATTATGTTTACCTAACCGTGCCTTTTTCGTCCAGTTTGCGAGCAGGTGAAGAAAGGACTCTTTGGGTGTACACGGCGGTGCGAGATGACGCCATAGAACTCTATGGATTTGCGAGTCGCGAGGAGCTTTCGTTCTATGAGCTTCTCTTGTCCGTCCCTGGTATTGGACCAAAAGGGGCGCTGTCCATTCTTGGACTTGCACCACTTCGGAGCCTCATAGGCGCAATCGGGAGGGGCGACGTGATTTATCTAACAAAAGTCTCTGGGATTGGCAAGAAGACCGCGGAGAAAATGGTGCTGGAACTCAAAGGAAAGCTCGGTCATTATGGAAACGCGGAAGACGGAAATGCTACACAAAAAAGTGAGGACACAGACGTGCTTTCAGCTCTTCTTGCTCTAGGATATGGGGATAGAGAGGCACGAGAAATCGTAAGAACATTGCCAGAGGACCTAGTCCGAGTGGAGGATAAAATAAAGTACGCATTGCGTGAGGCAAAGAGATGAACAACAAAAAGGACAAAAAGAGTCGCGAAAATGATTTGGCGCCATCGGAGAAGGTGGAGGGGGCACTTAGGGGTGCAAAGCGTTTTATTCCAAGGCAAATGTTTTCCTTTTTTCAGCCGACCTACCACTATCTGCTATCAATCTTTGCCGCCCTTTGGTACAAATTCCCCGCGCGCGACCTTATCGTAATCGCGGTAACCGGAACAAAGGGGAAGTCTACTACGGTAGAGCTACTATTGCATCTGTTACGCGCCGGTGGACTTAAGGTGGCTGGGGCGAGCACGGTACGCTTCACCATAGATAAAAAAGAGGAGCGCAACCTCTACAAGATGACTCTTCCTGGACGCTTTTTTTTACAGAGGTTTCTGTATAACGCCAAACTTGCGGGGTGCACGCATGCGGTCATAGAGATTACATCCGAAAGCGTCTCGCAATATAGGCACAAATGGCTTTTTCTAAACGCGCTCGTTTTTACGAATCTTTCACCTGAGCACATAGAAAGTCATGGTTCTTATGAGAAATATATAGAAGCAAAGCTGGACATCGCGCGCGAACTAGAACACTCCAAAAAGGGAAATAGGGTGATTGTTGTAAATGGGGACGACAATGAAAGCCAGAAGTTTCTCTCGCTTTCAATTCCACGAAAACTTAACTTTGAGTTAGACGACACGCGTCCATTTGCCCTAGAGAGTACGCACGCTCGCGCCACTATTTTCGGAAAGCCCATTACATTTCCCCTACCCGGTGAGTTCAATATTCTAAACGCTCTTGGGGCAAGTATGACTGCAAAAGAATTTGGTGTTAGCGAGGAAACGATTCGTAAAGCACTGTCAGAATTTGAGGGCGTGAAAGGCAGGGTAGAACGAGTAATTCAGGATGGTGTATCTGTCCCTTTTGATGTAATCGTAGACTATGCTCACACACCGGACTCGCTGGAGAAACTGTATCGCGCATTCCCCGGACAAAGGAAGGTGTGCGTTCTGGGAAATACAGGCGGTGGACGCGACAAGTGGAAACGAGCTCTCATGGGAGGAATAGCCGGCTACTATTGCGATGAGATTATCCTCACCAACGAAGACCCCTATGACGAAGACCCTCTTACAATAGTTGTGGAGATGGCGACTGGCATCAAGAAGAAAAAATATGAAATACTAATGGATCGTCGTCTGGCCATACGGGAGGCTCTAAAGAGAGCGGGGCAAGGCGATATAGTCCTCATCTCCGGCAAAGGAACAGATCCATACATCATGGGTGCAAAAGGCACCAAAGAACCATGGGATGACGCGACCGTCGTCCGCGAAGAACTCACCCGTCTAGCGAGCTTGTAGGAAATAGCTTTTACCTTGCCTGCAAGGCGGCAAGGCGGGTAGCTTTCTGCGACGAAAGACGTGAACAACAACATCCGTCAATAAAAGCTACCCGCCTTGCCGCCTTGCAGGCAAGCTAGCTCCTACCAGCTACAAGCTCACCACTATGCCTGAACTTCCCGAAGTTACAACTACTGTAAACGGTCTAAATAAAACCGTGGTTGGTCGCATTATTAGTGATGTGTGGGCGGATTGGGCCCGTCTTATCCGTGATTGTTCCATGGATAAATTTAGGTTGCGCGTTGTGGGCGCGAAGATAACAAACGCGAGGCGTCGGGCAAAAAACATCTTAATAGATCTAGACAACGGCGACACAATTCTGGTACATATGAAAATGACGGGTCATCTTTTATTCGGAAGGTGGAGAAGCTGTGATGGGAAATGGATTGCAACAACAGAAGGTTCGCTACGTAATGATCCGTACAACGGTCACATAAGAATGATGATAACCTTTGAAGATGGCGCACAACTTGCCTTGTCTGATTTGCGAAGATTTGCAAAGGTTGGAATCTTTAGGACAGACGCTGAGCATAACCATGCGGAATTGAGCAAACTTGGACCAGAGCCCCTTGAACCCGCTTTTACACTTCTTGCCTTCAAAGAATGTATTGTTAAAAAAACATCTCGCTCTATAAAGCAAGTCTTGTTGGACCAAACGCGAATATCGGGTATAGGAAACATTTACGCGGACGAAATGCTGTTTCGATCGGGCATACACCCAAAGAGCAATCCTTTCGCTATACCAAACAAAAAACTCTCCCTCTTATATAAAACAATGCGGAATATTTTGCGGGAAGGTATAGAATTTGGTGGAGATTCTATGTCTGATTATAGAAACATATTGGGAGAGAGGGGATCATTTCAAGAAAAACATCTCGCCTACAGAAGAACTGGGTTGAAGTGTCTTGAGCGTGGTTGTGGTGGAAAAATTACAAGGTCAGTTATCGGAGGGCGGGGGTCTCACTTTTGCCTAACTCACCAAATGTTGTATACTTGAATTTATGGCAGACGCACCAGCACCAAGTCCTGCATCTGTGGCATTTACTTTTCTCGTGGTAATGGCTGTTTTCTTTGTCGCATGGATGTGGAGCGGTGGTCCCGATGACCCACGCTCTAAAACGGGGATACTTTTGGAACCCCCACCACCACTAGGCACAGGCGAAGTATACGGGGAGTTGCCTGACATTATAAAGATCGCGAAAAATAGTTTGCCATCCAGATATGCTTGGGGGACGAGCATTTCCGTGGATAATAACTCTGGAGTACCCACCATTTCTCTCGCTCCTACAGCCACAAGTTCCGCTCTTACAATCACTGGATGGAAGATGGTAAATAGTAGAGGTATGGTTGCGACGATACCGAAAGCAACTAGGAGTTTTATGCAAGGTGTAATAAATAGCACAGAGGATGTGATCGTGGAGAGACGTGAGGAAGTGATAGTAAGCGACACCACTTCACCTGTCGGAGTGTCTTTTAAGGTTGATCGTTGTTCTGGTTTCTTGGAAGAGTTTCAGGACTTCAATCCACCACTTTCTCTTTCTTGCCCTTCGCCTGTGGAGCTCGTACGGGCGCGTGGAGCAAATCCGCCAGACGCTTCTTGCGCGTCTTATGTAGAAAATCTGCCATCTTGCCAGATAGGACTAAACAGTGGCTATTCATCACTTTCCCAATCTTGTCGCGGATATGTGGCGGACACAATCAGCCAGCAAAGTTGCGTGGAAAAATTTGGTGGACGCTTTGATTTTTTTGTCCCAGAGTGGCGTGTCTATTTAGGATCCCCCGGATTTTTCAACCCCGCCTCGGACACCATCTACATCTTTGATCAAGACGGCGCATTGGTCGGAACCTCTTCATGGTAATCTAACTCTTTCAAAACTGGCGCATTTATACTGGTTTCGGAATTTTGAGAGATAAATGGGGTCTGACCCTTTAAGTCTGGAGGGTCTGACCCCATTTATCTCTCAAAATTCCGAAACCAGCACGCCAGCATCTTGTTTTGGAAGAATTAGACTAAACAAGTGGTGCGAGAGTTGAAAAAGAGCCTAAGGGGATTGTTGTGATCGTAGCTGAAAGAGGGCGATGCCCAAGGCGACGCTCACGTTTAGAGATTCTTTTTTTCCGTACTGCTTGATTTCTATAACTCTGTTACTTGCTTCTATAAGATTCTCGGACACACCTGTGGTCTCCGTACCCACGACAAGGAGAGTGCGGCGAGTGCAGTGAAACTCACGATGGTCTGTGGACCCCTTTCTTTGCTCCAAGCATACAACCTCATAACCCTCTCTTTGCATTTTTTCTATAAGATTGAGCGGGTCTTCCACAAACTCCCAAGGTACAGAATCTTCCGCCCCCAAAGACACCTTTTGCATATCTCTTCTTTTGCGCCCGAAACGATCTATCGGTATGGGAGTATAACCGGACAAGTAAACGCGCGAAACACCTGCCGCATCTGCGGTGCGCAAGATTGAGCCGACATTGTGAACGCTCCGTATGTCGTGAAGAAGTAAGGAAATCTGTGTCATCGTAATGGGTAGCTCGTCGGACATGGCTCCGACTCGGACAAGTATCGGAAAAGCCAAGCCCGCCCGAACGTACCGTTCGGTACGGGCGGGCAGTTGGCTTTTCCTCTCTTGTCCGCCCACTTGGGATCGAACCAAGGACCTTCTCCTTAAAAGGGAGCTGCTCTACCAGCTGAGCTATGGGCGGTTTTGTTTTCGTTTTTTGAATTATTATTATAACACGAGATTTGCCAAATAAGAAACCCTCCATTAAATTGGAGGGTTTCTTCGACTTCCACAACTATGAGCTAGGATGCAGGATGGGCGCTGGAATCCTTTCCGCTCCAAAAGCCTGCCCAGATAAATAGGAGTGCTACGACGAGGTGTAGCCAGTTATCAGCGGGATTAGAATGGAAAAGTCCGAGAACCTTTCCATCCATGAAGAAACCAAGAACAGCAACCAGAAGATATACAATACCAAATATCTTCAGAAACATAAGTGTCCCCGCCATACTCTTGGCAGACACCCAGACCGCTATCACACCCGTTAGAATATGCACCCAGTTATGCAGAGAATTGGTCTCAAAAAGAGCTCCATCACCACCCACGAGTGGATTCCCTACAAATCCCAAAAGACCGATCAAGATGAAGGTGATACCTAGTACCATCGCTAGTTTTTTGGCCATAATTTAAGTCAATTCAAAATTAAAAGCAACAAAACACATTTCTTTTTGCTCCCTTCATATAGAGCTCGCAAGCTAATCAAAGAGCCCCAATCGACCTTCACTCCATTCTACGACTCCCCTGAAAACATAGCAATCCCTTTCTCCACACACAACACCAGCACAAAACAAAGGGGACCCGTTGTTCACTCTCCTGTACTCCAAAAAATTTTCCACCACTGCGATGCATCGCAGTGGCTATACTACCCCATGAAAGTGACCAAAATCAATTTTATTTGTAGAAATCTGCGCCAATCTCTTTGAAGAAAATTCCTTTTCTTACGCACATAAGGGCATCCCTCACATAGGCAATCATGTTTTCAGGGAGATTGTCCGGCTCTACCCATTTCAAATCATCACACTTCTCCGGCTCCATATTTTTGACTTCTCCGCTCCATGTTCGTGCATGAAAGAAAATATCAATCCTATCTCCTGTTTCATTTTGCTTTGTGCGGTAAACTACATGCGCGACAACAATGTCGCTTGGTGCTATATCTATGCCGATTTCTTCTCTAGCTTCACGGACCATCGTCTCGGTAGGCAATTCCCCTTCTTCCACGTGCCCGGCAGGCACACTATAATTGCCATCCTCATACCCTGTATTTTTCCTGCGCGCGATCAGAAACTTCCCATCCTTTTCCAAAAAAATATACACGGCAGGCGTTGCTTTGTTTCTATTTGTCATATACTACGTTGGTGGACTTGATATCAAACCGGTGGAACGACATATTGCGAGAATTGTCCGAGTGGAATCAACTCAAGATCGCTCATGAAGCCCAGCTTGCTACCCGATAATGCCATTTTATCAGATTTTGCGAGCCTCTGCATGGAACTAACCGGAACTGACCTTAACTGACCGGTTTCTTGCCCGTCCGTAGCCTCTGGCGAAGGCGGGTCGCCCACTAGTTGCCCTCGTGGCGAGCTTTGTACCGAGAGTAAGAGTTTGCCACCTATTGTGAACCGGTCGAGCCGTAATGCCAAATTTGAGAGCGTGGGACGATTTGCTTAACTCGAGCGATGTTAAGCAAATTGCGCCGAGTCATAATTGCTTAACTTTCAGCTTTGTTCGAACCGAGTTTCTTTTCTTCCTCAATATCCTCTCCTGCGCACTGCATCAAAGTATCGAAGTAGCCGGTAAGATTGAACGCCGCATCGTGCAACTCCTGATCAGTCAGATCGGCATTAAAATCTTCCTTGAATATTTTCCTCAATTTATCAAGGCTCTCTTGTGAAAATTTCATAATAGTCTAAAGACTTTCTTCAATCTCAACAGCATCATCTTCGTCTACGCCCAAGTCATCCATAATCTCCTGCACCCGTTCGGCCGTATCCTGATCGAGATCATGACTTTCCATAAGCTCCTTTACGTCCTCATCCGGAGCTTCGTTAGTCGCACTGTTTTCAATTGAATCGTCAGTGCTCATGTTATTTAATACCTTGCTTCTCATGATGTTCTAATAATTTCTCGGCTGGGGAGATACCGCCAAGTACCTCGTGTGGAAAGTAGTTCCAGGCATCGGTTACCAATTCGAGCACATTGCTCAATTCCGAAGCGTCTCCGCCACGATCGAACATCGCCACGACTTTCATCATGTCGTCGTTGTCCTCTTCGTGAAAAATGGCGTCCCGAACATGATCCAAAGTAAAATCGCTCTCAGTTTCTTTGAGCATATCCACGAGTTCCTGCTCAATCTCTTTCCGTCGTTCAAAAATTTGCTGTTTTGATTCGATTTCCATAAATATTCTTCAGCAAGATTCATTATTTTATATTCAACTTTTCTCCTCTTTTTTCAAACGCCTCTTTCCCACCTTCGAGTTTTAGCAATTCTTCTCTGTTCGTTGTGTCCTCAATTGTTGTTTCAATAACTTCTGTTTGCCCTGATTCGTTTTTCAAAATAAAAATCTTTTCTGCGTCCCCGTTAATAACAAAATTAGCGTTATGTGTAGCAAAAATGATTTGTCGATCTGATTTCTTTTCTTTCAACAAAGGTACTAGATAATTTGCAATCAGTGAGCTATCAAGATGAGCCTCTGGCTCATCAATGATGAGCGGATAATTGCCGAACAAGAGCAAAATAACAACCACAGCCGTGCATCTTTGCCCAAAAGAGGCTTGTTCAATATCTCGATCATCATATTTGACCTGAATTATCTTGTTCGATTTTACATCGTACAAATGCCTATCCCTAATCGCTTGAAAAATTTCGAAATTCTTTTCATCCTTGAATACCTCGTCAAGAAATTTAGTATATTTTTTATCACTCTTTAGAGGTTGTTGGACAAGCTTTTTAACATCATCAAATGAATTTTTAGCAAAAGCCGACTCATTTCCAGTTATGAATTCACAAACTTCCTTGCTTCGTTCCGTATCGTGATATTTTTGATAAAAGTGATTATAAAATTCTTCTGCCAAAGCTGCCCAAGCACCTTTTTCGTTAAAAGAATATTCAAGAGAAATTTGTTTAATGTCTTTTCCTTGGTTGTCCTCAAACTGCTTTTTTAATAAATCCTGCAGAGGTTTCAATATTTCGGTGATTTTGCTTTCATAATTCTGTTTGTCGGTTTTCAGTTCATTAACAACGCTGTCAAGCGTTGCAATAATTTTTGTTTTGGCTTCAATTTGACCAGTTAAATTCTTGATTTCGCTTTCAAGATTCGTGATCTTTTGAGGAGCAGATTTTATCTGCTCGACGCTTTCGGGCGTATAACCAGCCTTTTCAATTAGAGTCTTGGCTTTATTTTCTAAATCAATCAAAGTTTTTTTGATTTCAGTTACCTTTGTTGCTTCTTGAGTGAATCTTTCTTCCTTCAATAATTCGATCGGTTCGCCAATTTTGGCAATGGCAAGAACATAAGCTTTTTCATACTCGGTTTTTCCAACTTTCTCATCGGACTCCTCCGATTCGGATTCTGGAATTAGTTCGGATAAAGAGATGTTTAAATCAGAAATACTTTCTTTCCAATCTTCTAACTTCTGCAATTCTTTCGATTTTTCTGTAATTCCAGTGATAACCTCGTTGTATTCTTTACTTGATAACACTTTCACACTGCTTTCAAGCGTTCTTTTCTCTTTTTCTTTTACAACTTTTTGATCTTCAAGAATTTTCAAATCTGAAACAGCTTGAATAATTTGACCAAGCTTTCTTGTCGTGATTCAATTCCATTTTCGTATTCTTTTAAAATATTGCCTGCATGGGAATTAGCTCTATCATAAATTGCTTGAGTAAATTTTGATTTATCTCTTGCAAAAGTTTCGAACTCGCTTTGAGCGAGAAATTCAAAAATCTCCGTTCCTACAAAAGAGAAAATTCCACTTTGATTCGGATCAAAAGAAGGGCTTAGATCATCCCAAAACTTTTTCGGAGAATCGGGGTTGTTGGAATGCAAGCCCAAAAAATTCAAAATAGTGCTTTTCCCTGACCCTCTTCCGCCAATAAAACAATTAAAATATGGACTTAGACTAAAAGTGCTATCATTTCCAGCAAAACAAAATTTATCCTCACCAACTTTTGCTTCGGCAGGAAGTTTCAATGTGATTGAATCAATCGTATTTATCGGTTTTTTTGGCTTTCCCTCACCAATAAAAATTCTTGCCTCTGGCTCATAAACAATTTGCTTCAATCCCTCAAATGTTGGCTCGGCTTTAATCCAACAATATTTTTCGATTGGCTTTGAATCTTTATCCATTAGCTTGCCGATTGGGTATTCTTGCGAATGGGAATCACTACCTTTTATACAAGCCTTTTTTCGTAAGAACCAAACGCGAAACTGGTCTTGCGTAAATTTCGCTGTGCCGTCTGTTTTCAGATCTGATTTCCAAAGGAAAAAATCAATTTGTTTTTGTCTCGAAGAACCCAAAATATCCGCAGTCCTTATGTGATTGCCTTTTATCCATTCATCTGAATTCGGATCAATTTCATCAATACCACCATATTCGTCATATGGAAGCCATAACAAAAACTTATCCTTAAATTTCTTGTCTTGGTTTAGTTCGGTTAACAATGAATCAAGAGAAATTTTCTTCTCTTTCAATTTGGCTTTATCGTCATAATCACTACTAATTTTCGTTCCATCGCTTTTCAGTCCTTTGATCAAATTTTCAATATCAGCGATTTTAATCGCATTATCAAAAATAATATGAAAATTGAAGTGTGTCGCACCGTTTGTAGTAGTGTTTTTATTCTGTACGCTTTCAGTCATTCGGAATTCAACAACAGGCAGTATTTTTTTATCGCCAATATCTAAATCGCCCTTGTCGATTTTTTCTTTGATTTGCTTATAACCAGCTACTGAAAAATAATCGTTTATCCCAATGACATCACACTCGGCGTTTTTTAGTTGAGCTTCAAACTGATCCCAAGTACCAGAAAAGCCGTCAGAAGCAGGGCTATGCACATGCAAATCCCATTTTCTCCATTCAGAGCCAATATTCGGTTTTGTAATTTCGTCAGTCATAATTTAAGAAGTCCAAATATTTTCAATCTCCACGCTCATTTTATTTCGTAAACTCTCTGTTTTTTCTTCTAGGTTGATAATTTCGGAATTTATCCCACTGATTCTATCCAAAAACTTCTTTTGTTCTTTTAGTGTTGGAAGTGGTATGCGTGAATCTAGAAACTTGCTTAGTTTTACCCTTCTCCTATTGGAAGTCCCAACACTGGTTAATTGACAAATTTTTATAAATTGCGGGGATTGAATCACAATATTGAGAAAATCTGGCAACATAACAGAATGGTCTACTCGGAACAGTGGAAAATCGGATGTTACTATTGCACCGTTCAGCTCGGACGGAACAATTCCGAACGCTCCATTTCGTGCATCAATTTTTGAGATAATAAAATCACCGGTGGAAGCAATAAATTGAGTTTTTGTTTTTATGTTTGATCCTTGAATTTCTTTTCTCAAAATAACACCCTTGCCGTTCATTTTGACTGTTATCTGCTTGTATTTTTTATCAACCTTAACTACCTCGGTATTTTTTTGTTGCTTTAGAATCTCTCCAATTTTGATGTTTTGAAAATTAGAATTATTTTCATCTTCAACTTCATTAAAAACAGCGAAATTAACCTCGGGTCTTGCAGACAAATCTGTTAGAGATATGATTCTGCTTTGCAAATAACTTTTTTCGGTAAAATTACTTTTTCTATGTTGATTAAGTAGTTTTACAACCTCGGGCAGATCGTTTTCTGAAATTGGAAATCTTTCTGCTCCTAAATCAAAACCATCACTTTTCACTTTAATAAACACTACACCAGCATTTCTTTTTTGTAATGCCTTGTCTACAAACAAAATACTGGTCTGCGTTGTTTTTGTGTATGGGTTAAAAACGCCCACTGGCAAACTAACAATTGACCAAAGTCCTTTCTCAAGTAATAATTTTCTAAGACTTGAATAGGCTTTCCCAGTTTGGAAAATTATTCCTTCTGGCACAATTACTCCAACCCGTCCGTTAATATTTAAATGTTCCAAAATATAATCCGTAAATAAAACCTCCGCCTTATTTGCCTGAATTTGAAACCTATTGTGAGGCACGATTCCACCTTTCGGTGTCATAAACGGTGGATTAGCGAGAATTACATCAAATGTTTCGTCCCAACGCTTTTCACTTGTGAGCGAATCATATTCATGGATTTTTGGCTCTGGAAATCCGTGCAAATACATATTCACGAGTGCTAATTTCACCATATCAGGTGAAATATCATAACCCGCAAGATTATTCATCAACTTCAATTTCTCGTCTGGCGTAAGTGCTTTTT
>Ga0210057_1003514_pt1 | contig 21577 bp, 22 predicted proteins | sample CryGeyCG2114_010_2_FD_183968 | JGI IMG/M metagenome (GOLD analysis project Ga0210057, IMG submission 183968) | Groundwater microbial communities from aquifer - Crystal Geyser CG10_big_fil_rev_8/21/14_0.10 (SPAdes) (version 2) | ecosystem: Environmental > Aquatic > Deep subsurface > Groundwater ...
TTTTGCATCAGGCCATGACGGATCTGTATCCAGGTTTAAAAAGAGCTATGGGCCCTCCCACGGAGGATGGATTTTATTTTGATTTTGATTACGATAAAAAAATAAGTGAAGCTGATTTCCCAAAAATTGAAAAAAGAATGAGAGAAATCATTAATAAAAAATTACCTATTGTACGGGAAGAGATTGATTTAGATGAAGCAAAAAAAGTGTTTGCGGACAACTCATATAAGCTTGAGTGGATCGAGCAAATCAAGTCTAAGGGACAAAAAGCAACTGTGTATTGGACTGGGAAGCCTAGGGAAAAAGGCTCAGATGTAGACTTGTGCAAAGGCCCTCATGTAGAATCTACAGATAAAATTGGACCATTCAAACTTCTTTCAGTTGCAGGTGCCTATTGGCATGGAGATGAAAAAAATAAAATGCTGACACGCATTTATGGCACATGCTTTCCGACAAAGGAAGCGGTAGAAAAATATTTATGGCAACTACAAGAGGCGAAAAAAAGAGACCACAAAAAATTAGGGAGGGAACTTGATTTATTTGTCTTTTCTGAACTGGTCGGTCCAGGACTTCCTTTATGGACACCAAAGGGAACCATAATAAGAGAGCTTCTTAATGATTTTGTGTGGAAATTAAGAAAGGAAAAAGGATATCAAAAAGTAACCATTCCTCATATAACGAAAAAGGAACTGTATGAAACATCTGGACATTGGGCAAAATTTAAGAATGAATTATTTAAAATAACAACTCGGGAGGGACACGAATTTGCCATGAAACCCATGAACTGTCCCCATCATACACAGCTATTTGCGCACATTCCTCGCAGTTATAAGGATATGCCGCAGAGATATGCTGAGACGACAATGGTGTATCGTGATGAACAGACTGGAGAGTTATCTGGGCTTTCGAGAGTAAGGTGCATCACGCAGGACGATGCACATGTATTTTGCAGGAAGTCACAGATACCTCAAGAGTGTTCTTTCATATGGGACATCGTAGACTCATTTTATTCCGCATTTGGTTTTAAACTCGAAGTGAGACTCTCTCTTCATGATCCGCAGAATATGAGTGCGTATCTAGGAACTCCCGAACTTTGGAATGAAGCCGAAAGTGCATTGAAGGACATTGCCGACAAGAGAAAGATACAATACCAGGAAGCTGTAGGGGAAGCTGCATTTTACGGTCCAAAAATTGATTTTATGACTCATGATTCTTTAGGAAGAGAGTGGCAGGTTGCGACGATTCAACTCGATGTCAATATGCCCAATAGATTTGACTTATCATGTGTAAATGAACAAGGGGAGAAAGAGCGAATTGTTATGATTCATTGCGCAATCATGGGCTCCATTGAACGGTTTATGTCAATCCTGATTGAGCATTATGCGGGCAAATTTCCGCTCTGGCTAGCCCCCGTGCAAGTTAATATCCTCCCTATTTCCGATAAATTTTTGGGGTCCGCACAAAAAGTATGCTCCGCCCTTGTTTCAAGGGGGATTCGAGCCGAAACAAATTCATCTAATGAGTCTATTGGAAAAAAAATTAGAATAGCAACATTGCAAAAGGTACCGTATATGGGTATAATTGGACAAAAGGAAGTTGAAGCGTCTGAATTATCTCTCTCCGTAAGAACACGGGAAGGCATTGATTCGGGAATGCAATCTGTAGAATTATTTATTTCCGCACTTATCCAAACCATTGAGAACCACGCATAGTAGATTTCAGAAACACGCTCCTAAGAAGTTTCATATAACTAACTGGCGTATCGAAGCGGCGGAACTACGAGTGCTCAACTCAAAGGGAGAACAAATTGGGGTTATGAGTAAGACAGACGCCCTTGCAAAGGCCCGGGCTGAGGGAGTTGATTTGGTTCTCATTGCCGAACGTGCAAAACCACCTGTTGCTAAGATTATAGATTTTAAAAAGTTTCTGTATCAGGAAGAAAAAAAACAGAAAGAGGCGCGCAAAGGAATAAAGAAGGGTGTCGTTAAAGATATCAAATTATCACTCTTTATTGGACCTGCTGATTTAGACCGAATGATTGCTCGTGGTGTCGATTTTTTAAAAGAGGGAAATCAAGTACGACTTAATCTTGGACTAAGAGGAAGAGAAATGGGTAAAACAAAGATGGCATTTGATTTAATTCACAATTGCATTGTTAAACTTGGAGACGTAAATATCGCAAAAGAACCAAAACTTGAGGGGAGAGTTGTACGAGCAGTAGTGGCAAAGAAGAAATAATATGATATAATGATGTTTCAACAATTCATCAAATTCATATGAAAGTCAAAACAAAAACACGAAAATCAGCCGCAAAACGATTTAAGGTTACCAAGAATGGTAAAATTTTGCATCGACAACAAAACCTGAGACACCTTCGTACCGTCAAGGGAAAACGGAATCAAAGGAGATTAAAGGTTGTGAAAGAGCTCGGTGGCAAATTTGCATCAAAAATTAAAAAAATGATGGGCTTAAAATAATATGGTAAGAGTAAAAGGTGGCGTTCATACACGCAGAAAACATAAAAAAGTCTTGGAACTCGCTAAGGGTTTCTGGATGACGAGACACAAGCAGTTTAAGAAAGCAAAAGAGGGAGTCCTTCACGCGGGAGAGTACGCTTTCGTCGGAAGAAAGCTGAAAAAAAGAAACTTCAAATCGTTGTGGATTGTTCGTTTGAATGCGGCAATGCACTTGCTTGGAAAATCATATAAGGACCTTGCTTTTGCGCTCAACAACAAAAAGATTGGATTAGATCGAAAGGTTTTATCCCAAATAGCCATTGACTATCCAAAGACATTTGAAAAGATCGTAAGTAAAATCTCCTCATAAACGCTTCACAATCTCTCTAAAGTACGATACAATACTATTATAATCCATGGACATTCCCGCATTACAAAAAACAGTACGTGATGAGCTTGCAAAAGCAACTGCTGTACAGGCAGTGTCTGATCTTGAACTATCCTACCTTGGGAGAAATGGCAAGATTAATGAGCTGTTGAAAGACATAAAATCACTCTCACTTGAGGAGAAAAAAATGGCAGGAAAGGATATCAACTCATTTAAATCGTTTGTCGCGGAGGAAATAAATAAAACGAAAAATATCCTTTATCTGAAGGAAGACCAAAAAATTAGTGTTGATGTCACCTTGCCCTCTTCCGAAGACGCAAGCGGGTCTCTTCATCCCATCACAATTGCCGTTAACGAAATAACGGGCATATTCAATAAAATAGGTTTTATCCGCATGTCATACCCAGAAGTTGATTGGGAATACTATGCATTCGAAACCCTTAACATGCCCGTTACCCATGCCGCTCGAGATGATTTTGAGACAACTTTTTTGAGCGGCTCCGCAGACAAAAAAATGGGTAAAATGGTGCTTACCCCTCATACTTCAAACGGGCAGGTGCGTGAAATGGAACGCCTGAAGAGTACCCCCCCTATCCGCATGATTAACATTGGTAAATGCTACCGTCCCAATTGGGATGCAACACATACGCCTATGTTTCATCAGTTTGAGGGACTCTGTGTAGATAAAGGCATCACTATCGCAAATCTAAAGGGTACACTTGATTACTTCGTGAAATCCTATTTTGGAGAAAATACAGAAGTTCGTCTTCGACCCCATCATTTTCAGTTCACCGAGCCATCTTTTGAGGTGGATATAACATGCACAGTTTGTAAAGGAACAGCACTGGCCCCTTTGGCAACCTCGCAGGTTGCCAAGCAGGCAAAATGCAAAATCTGCAAATCGGGTTGGTTGGAGTTGGGTGGCACCGGAATGGTGCATCCCAATGTATTAAAAGCGGGGGGAATAGACCCTTTGATATACTCGGGATGGGCGTTTGGATTCGGCATCGAACGCGTAAATATGATGAAATATGGGATTGACGATATTAGAAATTATTACACGGGGGACATACGATTTTTGAATCTATTTTAACATGAATATAAAAATTACCCATAGCTGGTTATTAGAATATTTGGAAACTGATGCCACCCCTCTTGAGATTCAGAAATATCTCTCCCTTTGTGGGCCGTCAGTGGAACGTATTGAGGAGGTAAACGGGGAGACTGTATACGACATAGAAATAACCTCAAATCGTATTGATACCGCATCTGTTCTTGGGATTGCTCGGGAGGCCGCTGCCATTTTACCTCAATTTGGAAAGAAAGCCATTTTGAAAAGGAAAAATCTTACAGCCCCAGAGTCGCCAAGTTCTGTGATTCCCCTAACGATTACTGACCCGGAAGGAGTTTGCCGAAGAGTCTTGGGAATGGTCATGGAAGTAAATGGGGTATCCAAGTCCCCCGAATATATTTCAAAACGCATCCTTGCAACCGACACAAGATCTTTAAACAACTTAGTTGACATAACAAACTACGTGATGACAGAAATAGGGCATCCAACACATGTATTTGACTACGACAGAATCGTATCACACAAACTTATTCTCAGGCATGCGAAGAAAGGGGAAGAGATTATTACGCTTGATGAAAAAAAATATACTCTTGATGAATCTGACATAGTTATTGATGATGGGACAGGGCGAGTCATTGATCTTCCGGGCATAATGGGTACGGCCAACAGTGTCGTCACGAATGAAACAAAACGAATCCTCTTTTTTATCGAATCAAACGATCCGGTAAGTATCCGCCGTACTTCGATGAGATATGGAATTCGCACTATGGCATCGACCATAAATGAAAAAAGTCCTGATGTTGAACTTGCATATACCGCATTCCTCAGAGGAATTGAATTATTTACAGAGGTTGCAGCTGCAAAACCTCTCTCTCCGCTGATAGATATATATCCAAACAAAGTAAAAACGGGACTCATCAACACATCCAAATCCTTTATTGATACAAAAGTGGGAGCTGCTATCCCGTTAAAAACCATCGTTTCTATTCTTTCACATCTTGATTTTATAGTTGAGGTCATAAATGGCGAAGAATTAAGTATTACGGTTCCCACACATCGGGCGAGCGATGTTGCCATCCCTGAGGATATTGTGGAGGAAGTGGCCCGCATATATGGCTATTTTGCCATTCCTTCTGTATTGCAACGACCTGCCTATGTTATCCAACCGAAAGACAAAGAGAATCTGTTTCATTACCAATATGAGGTTAAGTCATTCTTAAAACATAAGGGATATGCAGAAGTTATGAACTATTCCGCATGTTCGCCAATGCTCTTACAAGCATTTGGGCAAAAACAAGAAGATTATCTCCATATCACCAATAGTATTTCCGAGGATATAAAATTTTTACGTCAATCCCTTATCCCATCGTTGGTGCAAAATATCAAGCAAAACGAGGGATTTGCAGCTCATATGTATCTTTTTGAAATAGCAAAGACATATATTCCTCAGAAAAAGGGTCTTCCCAAAGAGGAGTTTATGCTTACAATCGCAACGAATACTTCATTAGATGAACTTAAAAAAGCGGTGGTCACTCTCCTTAAGGATCTTAATATATATCCAGAAATTGGGCAGGGTGGGGATAGTCAGTTTTTGTTTCCAAACATTCAAGGTACAATTTCGTCAGGAGATGAATTGTATGGTTACTTTGGGCAGGTTGCACCGCAATTCTGTAGAAACCTTAAGATAGAAAAGCCAGTTTACGCAGCTGAATTATATTTTGAGAGACTTATGATGGCGGCTCGCAAAATGCCTGTCTACAAGGCCTTTAGCCAATATGCGCATATTACGCTGGATCTTACCTTTAAAAAAATAGGCTCATATACTCAAATTAAAGAGAGAGCTTTTGTTGCGTCGGAAAAGCTTATATCCGTGGCTCTCAAGGATACCTATAAAGACACAATAACGCTTCGATTCGTATTTACCGATCCTGCAAAAAACCTCACCGAACAGGAGGCACTAGAACAACTGGAAAAAATAAAAATAGGTATGGAAAGCGTGAAGAAATGAAATTCATAGTTTCTTGTGTGTTCTATAGTGCACATATGTTTCCCACTGCCCTGGAGGAAGCAGGGATAGCTCAAATAGTGCCCAGTAAGAATCTCCACGCAATTGCACAAGTTGATTGAATGCTTCAAGTGATTTCTTAATGTTTTGGGTTATGTGATTCTTCTGATCATAAATTCTCCCCCCCTCGTTAAAATAGGTATCGATGATTGACTGAAAATCAGAAGCACACATAGTCTGATCTATGAGTTGGTGTTCAAATAATGTCTTTTCATTTTCATTTTTTGTATACTTTCTTTCAAGATTGATCCAGCTTTCAGTTGAAAAAAGGGGTGAAGCGATTGTATGGTTAAACAGTCTTTGCAGTCTACTTGGCTGTATGACAAACCTTTGCCCTTCATCTTTCTCGCATAAATTAAGCAGTATGTTTTCACGGTTCATCGAAAAGGGTAGATATGCATTTTCAATAAGATTGATTATACGGTGCTCATGTAGTTTCCCGATGCCTTGGTTTGGACTTTTTTTATCAATATAACCGGCGATAAGTGCCGGAATTTCATCGCTCGCTGTATTAATGCTATCGGATAATTTTTCCTTATTAGGAGTTTGCCCAACAAAAAAATCGTAAAGCTCGGGAATTCTTCCTTTATCAGATTCGAAAAAACGTGCCATATCTTGAGGATTTAAAAAAAAGGAGTGTAGTCTTTTCTCAAATTTCTGCTTATTTGTAGATTGTAAAGAATCAATGCGTAAAGATGGATCTTGTTGCATTTCAGTGTTATAAATCACCCGTCTCATCATTTCGATTGCATGCCATTCTTCATGTTGTTCACTGTTTTGACCAGTTTGCGATATAGATTCCCCATCAATGAAGTTCAAATAAACATAGGGGGAAGTAACAATCTCACGTCGGCCATCTTCATTCTGCTTAATTCCAATTGGCATTGGACAAAAGGCTCCCGTAGCGCTTTCCCCGCCTTCACCAATACTTGCTCTCATATAATCCATTGCGCGCGAAGTTTTGAAGCGAAGAGTTACAATCGGACCAGATATTGTCATATTGACATTATCCGCAACTTCCTTAAGCGTGTTATCTAGTTTAACTGCACGTTCAAGCGATTGAATATCTCGATTTCTGTCCTGATTTACTTTCCTTTGATATGCACCAAGTGCTGTATTATCCGCTATCTGCTTGAAAATAACATTTCGCTCAGTTTCATCTAACTCAATACTCCTGCCAGTTAAAATGGGTTCAAGTTTTGCCGCAGGTAGACCTATCGTTTTGGTAAGCTCCTCATATGATTTACGCATAAAATTGTCAATCTTTTTATGGATAAAAATGTCTGATTCGCTTGGTGAGGCAGAATTTAATGCAAAAGTGCCATTCTGTTTAAACTCCTTAAATGCTCCTACTTGTGCTCCAATTAATTGTTCGGAGACTCCAGGTTGAATGCTCATATTATAGGATAGGGGTTACTGATGGACTTACAGCGGGGGTTACGGTTGCGGCGGGAGCTGAGGTTGGTTCTACATAATCCCACGCTTTATTTACTCCAAATTTGATTGAGGATTCTCCCGATTTGTCTTTTTCATTGGTTGAACGAACCTTTAGCTCATATACCCCGTCATTGCTTACTGATATTGTTTCCTCAAAGTCTTTTTTATCCTCGTTATAATTTTTAAACTCATTTCCGTTGAGAAATATTTTTACATTCTTTAGATTACTCATGGAAACTGTTTTTATTCGTACCGTAAAGGTTTTATCAGTGATGGTTGAGTGGTCAGATATGTTTTTTATTGATACGACTACATCTTCTGATTTGTTGTCGGAAATCTCCGTGGGGCACTTCCATTTGTCGTCGCCCTGTTCTTTTCTCCAATTGTCTATTCCTTCCTGCCAGCGGTTTTTGCCATCCTGAGAAATCGGGTCGCTTTCATTGACAACATAACAATCTTTCTCTTCATAATTTCCCGTTTTGATTTCTATATCATTGGCGAGCTTCCCATTAGACTTAGATATTTTTGCCTTTTTATAAAAAGATGACATGTCTTTTGGTCCTGTCCCCTCGATAAAATACTCACTCCTTGTTTTAGATCCGTCCTTAGGAAGACCTCCAAATAAGGGGTCGATTTGGAGAGCCTTTACTTTATCAGGTTTATCAATTATCCCATCGCTATATTTTTTCAACAGCTGTCCCATCAGCGTGTACCAGATAGGGGAAGCTCCAGTGGAACCTGATGTAACGCGAGGATCCATGACAGTATTGTCGTTATTTCCAACCCACACACCTACCGTGATACCTTTCGTGAAGCCCACTGCCCAATTGTCTTTCTTATCGTTGGTTGTCCCCGTTTTGACAGCAACGGTTTTACCAGGAATGTTGAGATACGAATTCAAACCAAATGCATCAGACCGCGCATTATTATCGGACAGGATATGAGAAATGATGAATGCTATTTCCCTAGAAAGAACTTTCGTTTCGGCGCTTGGGCGAGCCTTAAATATGATCTTGCCATTGTGGTCCTTTATTTCCAATATTGCTACTGGCTCCTTTCGAACACCTCCGCGCGCAAACACCGCGAATGCATTCGATAAATCCAATAATGTAACTTCTCCACCACCGAGGGTTATAGAAAGACCGAATCTGTTTAGATTCTCCTGAGTTGGCGCTAAGGTATGTAAACCCATGAGGTCTGCTCGTTCCAGAAAGTCTGAAATACCAATCATCGATACCAATTTAACAGCAGGAATGTTGTATGAATTTGCCAAAGCGAATCTGAGTTGAACAGGCCCTCTGAACTTTCCATCATAATTTACGGGTACATAATCTGGCTGATCTTTTACGGGAAATACCGTTTTCACATCCATGAGTGTTGTCGCTGCCGTATACCCCTTTTCAAGAGCAAGTGCATATGTAATTGGTTTTACTGCGGAGCCTGGCTGCCTCTTGGCTATTGCGGAATTGAAATTACCATATTCACTATCGTTATAATCATAGGAACCAACCATTCCTAATACCTCATCAGATTGCGAGTCAAGCACCACAACGGCTCCATTCCCTACTTTAAATTTTTTTATTCCATCAATTTCCTCCTTTACGATTTTTTCAGCCTTCTGCTGGACATCAAGGGACAGGGAAGTCTTAATCTTCAATCCTTGGTCCAGTATTTTTGTGCCGTATTCCTTTTCGATAAGTTCCTTGACGTAGAAAACAAAATGGGGAGCATTGATTGACATGCGAGATTTCGAAAACGTGAGGGAGTTCATTTGCGCAAGAGCTTTTTTCTCCTGATCTGGAGTAATATATCTATCCTCCCTCATTCTCCTGAGGACGTCTTTTGTCCGACCTTTCCACGCATTTTTTACTCCAATGAAAGGGGAGTAGACCGTGGGACTTTGTGGCAGCCCCGCGATAAAAGCGGACTCCAAAAGCGAAAGTTGATTGGGGCTTTTACCGAAATAGCCTTTTGCAGCTGACCCAACACCATAAAAACTTCCTCCATACGGCGCTTCATTGAGATACATTTCCAGAATTTGATCTTTTGTATATTTCTCCTCGGCGGCATAGGAAAGGATTATTTCTTTTACCTTCCGTGTCGTTGTTTGCTGGGAATCAAGGAGAACATTTTTAATCAACTGCTGAGTGATCGTTGAGCCCCCTCCCGATATTTTTTGTCTCAATATCAAGAGGATAAGCGATCGGAGAATCCCCGTATTTGATATGGCTCCATGTTTGTAAAAATCTTTATCTTCTATGGCAATTGTTCCCTTTTTTAATGTGCCTGCAATATCTTTAAAAGCGATAGGTAAACGATTCTTGTCTTTATACATTTGAAAGAGTACCTTACCATCTCTATCGTAAAAAATAGTTGCCGTTTGGTCGCCTTGCGCAAGTTTACCCGGAGAGGGAAGATCCCTTGAAAACCAGGCAAAAACAACCATAAAGGAAAGAAAAAGAAAAGCGATAAGCCCTATGGTCCCATATATAATATATTTTTGCAACTTCCGCTTATCCTTGAACAGTTCAACAAACGATAACTTTCTTCTGTGCCTTCGTGAAATCATGTAGTAATTATACCCCTTTTTGTTCTTTTTTTTGCTTAAAATATCTTGGCCTATGCTCTGATTATTTAAATAATCAGAGTGTTAAAAAAATGGTATACTGTTCTCTATATGTCACACAAGGAAAAAAGGGGCGAACAAAAGAAAAGGTTTAAAATCACAAAAGAAGCTATCTGGAAAGTGATAATCATTATTTCTTCTGTACTTCTTATTCTTACTTCTCTTGCGCCACTCTTTTTGAGATAATAGGGTATGTTGGAAACATCTGTGGATTTTCTTCCCCATACGAGTGGTCTTACTAAAAAGCGAATGCATCTGCTGGGAATTAACACCTATGAAGACCTCCTGAAATATCCACCTAGTAGATATGAAGACTTTTCTCAAATTGTCAAACTTGCTTACTTGAAGAATTTTCTTGATAAGAAAATTACCCTGCAGGGCACTGTGTTTTCGATAACAATGGTGAAAACACGGTCTCCTATTTCCCTCCAAAAAGTAGGAGTGGAAGACCCTACTGGAAAAACGTATATTACTTTCTTTAACCAGCCATACTTACTTTCTCAAATGAAAAAAGGGCTTACCTATGCATTTTCCGGCACGGTAAAACTGTTCGGGTCATCAGTTGTATTGCAGCCGGAAACATTTGAAATTATTCAAGAAAAGGGTGGGCCAGGAGTACAGACGGGTCGGATTCTTCCCGTATATTCAGAAGCGAAAGGCTTGTCCAGCAGGCTTTTGAGGGAGAAAATTATGGGAATCTTACCTCTTGCTGCAGGTATTGAGGAAACGCTTCCTCTTTCCGTAATCAAATTAAATGGTTTACAGCCATTACCAACAGCCCTTCAGACACTTCATCGACCTCTCAAAATGGAACATCTTGTGTGGGCAAAAGAACGTCTTGCATTTGAAGAATTATTTTTACTGCAACTCTCAACAGCGCTCATTAAAAAAAACTGGGAAGAGTATACAGTGGGAGAACGTATAACTCATACAAAATCTCAGGATAAAAAAATTCAGTCTCTTATTGCATCTCTGCCGTTTCACCTGACTCCTGACCAACAGACCGCATTTACTGATATCTCTTCTGATTTGGTGAAAGAGAAACCTATGAATCGATTTTTGCAGGGAGATGTTGGATCAGGAAAAACAGTGGTGGCTGTGTTAGCGGCATATCTTACCTATCTATCTGGAAAACGAACTCTCTACATGGCTCCTACTGAAATTCTTGCTCTTCAGCATGCCGAAACATTTAAAACTCTCCTTTCCCCATTGGGTGTTAAAATCGGAGTTCAAACCGGTTCAAAAAAAGATTTGAAAAAAGGGCTTGCCCTGAGCAGTTCGACTCCGCTCACTGTAAACAAAGTCGAAGGGGAGGAGTTTGACATTATTATCGGTACTCATGCACTTCTTTCTTCGCCTGTTGTGGTAAGGCATGTTGCTCTTGTGATTATTGATGAACAGCATCGATTTGGGGTAAAGCAACGAGCTATTCTGAAATCAAAGGGAATCACTCCGCACCTTCTCACTATGACCGCAACTCCCATCCCTCGAACTGTGGCCCTTACTGCATTTGGCGAGCTTGATATGAGTGTTTTAAGTACGATGCCAAGCGGAAGAAAACCCATTAAAACATATGTGGTGACTCAAACAAAACGAAAGGATGCGTATACATGGATAAAGAAAGAAATTCAAAAAGATAAAATTCAGGTATTTGTCATTTGCCCGCTTGTGCAGGAGAGTGAAACGGAAACGCTTTCAAGCGTAAAGGCTGCAACATCGGAGTTTGAATTGCTATCGAAAGAATTTACTGGATTGAACCTTGGGTTGTTACACGGAAAAATGAAACCTGTGGAAAAAAATACTATCCTTGATGAGTTTCGAGCAAAAAAAATTGATATCCTTGTTTCAACATCCGTGGTAGAGGTGGGAATTGATATTCCCAATGCTACTATAATGATAGTAGAAGGGGCCGAACGGTTTGGCCTCTCGCAGCTCCATCAACTGCGAGGACGTGTGGGAAGAGGGAGCGCTCAATCTCATTGCCTCTTGTTTTCATCCAACAATGTACCCGCACCTCGTTTATCATTTTTTTCCCAAACCTTAGATGGAATGAAGTTGGCAGAATACGACCTAAAAGAACGGGGACCGGGAAATATTTTTGGGATAGAGCAGAGCGGATTTATGGAAATGCGTTTTGCATCTTTCTCAGATATTCTTCTTATCCAAAAAACACAAAAGGCGGTACAGGAATATCTCAAAGCAGACCCAGAGGCAAGCTCATCTGTTCTTTCTGCCCGATTAGGCAAGTTCCAAATTGACAAAATAGCGAAGGATTAGATTATTTTTTTCGATGTATCGATACATCGAAAAAAATGCTACAATCAAACTATGACACAGAGGAAAAATGTTTCTTTCCTTAGCATTGTTCTAGCTTCCTCGGTTCTTCTTAATATATTTTTTGGGTATAAGATATTTTATTCACAACGGAAACAAACAGAACAAAATACTGTAGAGACACCCCGACGGAACGTCTCTACAAACCATATCGTACAACGCATAATTGACGGAGACACGTTTGATATTGAAAATGGGGAACGAGTTCGATTGTATGGTATTAACGCTCCGGAATATCCAAAGGGATGTATGAGCGGGGATGCAAAAAACAGGCTTGAAACCCTTATTCTCAACAGGAATGTAGGGATAAAACAAGTAGCAAAGGATAATTTTGGAAGATTGGTAAGCCTGGTCTATCTTGACAATCTGTTTATCAACGAAGTATTGGTGGAGGAGGGCTTTGCCTATTTTGAGAAAAGCAAACCTGAAACTGAGAGTGCGCTGACACTTGAGAAGGCTGAAGCAAAAGCAAAACAAACTGGGAGGGGAGTATGGAGTTCACTATGTGAAACAAAACAAGAGGGATGCACGATAAAAGGGAATTACCGCTCCGCTGACACAAGCAGAATATATCATACACCTGATTGCTACAACTATGATCGTATCACGGTAAAGCCAGGAACAACTGACCGATGGTTCTGTACGGAAAAGGAAGCCCAGGCTGCAGGATTCCGAAAATCGCTTGATTGTCCAAAGTAGGGGTTCAAAATTTTGAACCCCTACCAAATAATGTAACGCTGAAAAATAACATAATATTTTTAACTGGAAACTCTGTATTTTGTCTGTTATAATTGTCTTCAACTATGACACCACTACCAAAACGAAAACACTCTACCCAACGGGTTGGGAAACGAAACGCATCTCACGATGTAAAATTAGCCTCGCTCATTGTGTGTAAAAACTGTGGAAAAAATAAACTTCCCCACAGGATCTGCAAATATTGCAATAAATAATTATGGATGTCCGGCATAAGAATCGGATTGAAATCGTGGAGAATTTATTTGCTTATTCCTTTACACAGCCTTCTTTTATTGCCCCTCATAAAAGCAAGCAATTTGATGAACTGGTTCCAAAAATACCGGAAATCGATAAGGAAATAGTCGTGACGGCACCCAAATTTCCTATTGACCGCTTGTCAAAGATAGATTTGGCTATTTTAAGATTGGCAATTTATGAGCTGAAAATCAACCCTATTGAACCAGTTAAGGTCGTTATAAATGAGGCCATAGAACTCGCCAAAGAACTGGGGGGAGAAAAATCCTACACATTTATCAATGGCGTTCTTGGTACCCTTATTCCCCATGATACAACTCGGTGAGACAATCCAAAAAGAGACTACTATTGAATTTATAAACAAGGACCTTCTTTTTAATGCGTTTGTCCATCGATCATATCTCAATGAACATAAGGACAAAAAACTTTCCTCAAACGAAAAAATGGAGTTCCTGGGAGACAGCGTTCTCTCCCTTGCTACCTCCATCTATCTTTTTAAACATTTTCCCGACCTTGATGAAGGCACCTATACGGATATTAAAGCATCAGTAGTCCGCACAGAAAGTCTGGCTGATGCTGCCGTTAAGCTACACTTCGGAAGCCTCGTTTTTTTATCAAAAGGCGAAGAACAAAATGGGGGAAGGGAAAACAAAAATATCCTTGCCGATTGTTTTGAATCATTTATTGCGGCATTATTCCTTGATCAAGGGTTTGAAAAAGCCTATACTTTCATTCTTACTTGGTTGTTCACAGATAAGCTTGACTACGTTGTCAAGAATAAACTGTATTTGTCACCCAAAAGTCGCCTTCAGGAGCTGATTCAAGCCAGCCATAAAGCCCTGCCAACATATGCCATTACGACCGAGGCCGGCCCCGAGCATAAAAAGGAGTTTCTTATTTCTGTTTCTTACAACAAAAAGGAGCTGGGAAGAGGCAAGGGCGCCTCAAAAAAAGAGGCAGAAGAACAGGCCGCGAAAAATGCACTGGAATTTTTGAAGAAAAATAGTTATACTATCTAAATATGGCAGCCACAATCAGACTCATGAAATTCGGAAAAAGAGGATATCCAACATATAGAATAGTGGTTCTTGATAAAAGAAAAAAGAGAGACGGTTCATACTTAGAAAAAATGGGAACTTATAACCCCCATACGGAGCCAGCAACTCTTCTTATTGATGATGCAAAACTCCAAGAATGGCTCAGAAAAGGAGCCCAGGTTTCTGAAGGAATGAGGAGACTTCTGAAGAATAGAAAAACAAAATAATTCGTTTCTACTCATCTGCAACACTCGTAAATGGATCGTTTTTTATCGCATAATCAGTCGTGACAGATTGATAGTCAGAGGAGCTGAATTGAAACTTAATCTTTTGTTTTATTGCTAGTAGTTTTTGAATTTCCTCTTTAGAAAGTTGTGGTACTTGAACGGTTTCATTGAAAGCAAATCTCTTACTGTAAAAGTTTAGAGTTATTCTCGTGCTCCCTGAGTTCATGCCTCCATATTGAATCTGGTCACTCGTGACAAGCCTTCCGCCTGCAAATTGGTACTGCTGCAGGAAATTCAGAAATTCGTCTGAGTTTCCTCTTCCTTCCGCGGTTAATGTTAGTTTTTCTCTGCTTGTTTTTCCTATGTTAATCTCATAATTGGTTATTTCAAAATGAGACACAGTACTTATCTCTTCGAGTGCATAGATTATGGAAAAAAAATCTTCCGTTTCAGGAATGAGACTCGCCAACAGTTTATTGTATTCCTTTATCTGATCCTCCGTAAGAGATTTGTTATATTTCAACGTGTTAAATCTATTTTTGAGCATTACCACTTCCTCGCTCATTAAATCTACCTCTTTTTTTTGGGCATTAAAACGGGCATAGAAAATAAATACCACCAACAATAATAAAAGAAAAACAGCAAAAGAAACAATCAATTGCCATTGATTTATAATTATCCTTCGTAGCTTATAAAAACGGAATGGTAAAATCATTTTTTGGTAAGTTCTTTAAATATTCCCTGCAACTCAAGTTCATATCTTGAGCTTTTCGATGCTTGCTTATTGAGATTGAAATTCTGCAAGGAAAGGGAAACGAAATTTTTAAGAAAATCCTCCGACTCAATATTCTTAAGAAACCTCATCATCTCTTCATCATTGGTGAATTTAACAACGAATCGAGTCTTGCGTTTTTTATCAATTTCTATTGTGTCCAACACAGCGTTTGCGCTCGTCGCTCCGATTGAGTTCACCAATACTTCATAATAGGGGTGAAAATTAGCATCATCTTTCAGGAAATTATTCAGTTGTGTTTGTTTGCTTTTAAAGTACCTCATATTCGCCTCTATCTCCTTTTCGTCAAGGAGATATTTCAGGTATATTTCTTTCTTCTTTATCAGATCTTGTTGTTGGGCATTAAGGACAAAAACGTTATTCATGAGAAACAAAAAAAGGATAAAGACCAATACGCCAGCCCCATTTAAATACAGTTTAAGTAGGGGGGCATTGACACTGATAAAATCAAGTTGCGGCTTTTTCTTAAATAGATTGATTCTCTTTTTCATAGTTATCGAATGTTAGCGCTTATTGACCCGATAAATGATGACATTTTTGTTGAAAATGATTGAGAGATGGGGTTGTTGACCAGTGTATCTCTCATAAGAAGAGACTCAACCGGAAGTTGTAATAATTCGCTTAACTTCTTGTCAAATGAATGAAGTCTGTTATCGAAATTGCAGAGAATAATTTTCTTCACCGGTAATTCGTATTTGTCTTTCGCCACATACACAAATTTATTTATTTCTCCTACAAGGTCACGAAGGAGGGGGCCTGCAAACGTTGCCAAATCATACGTGCCATTTTTTTCGAAACCGATTGATTCCAAGACCTCCATTGCTTTATTGTCTTGCAGTTCCAAATTAAATTTGAGTTCCTTTATAAAAAGGTCATATCCCGTTCTGACTATTCTCAACTCAGATAAAATTCCTCCCGGCATGGAAATAAGATAAATACTTGTCGTTGAAAACCCAAAGTTAAGAACAAGATATGTTGAGGGTTGGGCTTCATTATAAGGACTCACTTCCGAAAAATAGCGGGTTACGGCGCTCAATTCGCTTTCAAGCGACTCAGGGGAATAGCCAGCTAATTCAAGAGTTTTTTCAAGTTTGTTTACTAATAGTTTTGGGGTCGCAACGACTAAAATGGTATTTTTCTTTGTTATGTTATTTTCTTTTACGATTTCCAAGTCTAATACCACTTCATCTATGGGAAGTGGAATAAACTGATCTGCCTGATAGCGAACTGCGGAAAGAAGTTCCTTTTGGTTGAGCTTAGCAAATTCCATTACCTGAGCGAAACAGTACGAATCAGGTATTATTACGTGAACGCTCTTCTTGATGATTTTCAAGTCTTTTGCCATTTTACTGATTATTTCGGCCTCCAGTTCCATAGTCTTATCCGTTTCATCACTGAAGTAGTTTGCTACCGTTAACTCCTCTGCAAGCGCCGTCAATTCAATTTTATTGGATTTTGCAGTCGCATCGGCAAGTCGCGTGAATTTCTCTCCAATATCGATGCCAAATGCTGTGTCTGTCATATATAGTACAGTATTCGCTAAAAACAGGTAAAAGTCAAGACTGTGTCATTCTGGTAAGCGAAAACTGTGAGCGCATCCAGAATCAATGAATAATCATAAATAATTAGATTCTGGAGTCACTTCGTTCCCCAGAATGACGGGTGGGTCTATCTAATAATTTCTTAATCTTACACTAAAACTGTAAGGGAGTGAAACGTTTTTAAACAAGGCCGATTTTCCAACAGTATAACGCACCGAAACAGAGGCCGGAGTAAAATCGTTTACTCTATAGCAAGAAAATGCGAGCGGTGACGTCTGCGAAATTTGCACAGATGTGGTATTAAGAAAGTATTTTTTATTTGGTAGTGCTGCTAATGATGCGATTTTATCAGAATTCAGGCTATCTTGATAAATCGATAGAGAATTATCGTCTCTATCTTTTATATATATACGCGGAAAATAAGTTGGGGTTGGAGTAGTTATCAAAGGACAAACTTCTAGTAAATAGGTGGCATCAGTAATTTGGGATGCCCGATTTTGCAAGATATATTTTATATTTTTCGCAATTGAGTCTCCCTGTCTTTTCATGTCCTGATATGCGGTAAGTACTATTTGTTGACGAATAATCACAAAAAAAATGTTAAAAATGGCGGGGAGGACGAGTGCCACAACGCCGACAGCAACGATAAGCTCCACAAGCGTAAATGATTTATTTCTTATTCTTCCCATGGAGTGAATATGGTATGTAATTTTGTCGAATAGGAGTTTCCGGCTTCTTGCCAGTCAGTATCAATAGTCACTTCAATTTGGGATGAGGGAGAAAACCCTGAAGGAGCGAAAACTGAGGATGAAAGTGCAACATATCGTTTGAATAGGAGGGAAAGAGGTGTTGGACAACAGTCGGACTTATCAGCCTTTATTGATGCCGTGGCCCAGGATACATCCTCAGTGCAAAAACAATAGACCGAACCGCCAGGTAAACTCGTTGCTTTCTCCGTTACGGTATTCCAATCCCTATCTTTTTCGCTTCTTAACCATTCAAGTAATTGGTCATTATAATGAACAGCCCTTACCTTGTTTATTTGGAGGGAGTTTTGGTGCATGGAAACAGTGATAATTGCCGCAGCAGTTACCAGAAACATAGATAAAATCGCAATAAAGATGATGACTTCAATTAAGGAAAACCCTTCGACGTTGTTTACAGTGAGCGAAGTCGAACTGCTCAGGGTAAATGTTTTTTTCATGGAGCGGGACAAATCGAATCGGCATTTGTAACGAGGCCTGTTTCATCTATGGTGACAGACTTACACCTATTTGTTGTAGTATTCTTTATGGGAATAATGATTGTATTTCCTTGATATCTTTGTGAATCAAACTGGATTGCAAGTGAAGGAGTTACAAATATGATGCCCCGCTCTAATGGATACACCACGGGGGAAGGGGAAGTATTGCAACCAGGAATAAGCTGTATTTCTGTGGGGTTAACAACAACTGAGTAGCCATTTACATATGGAGTGGGGTTTGCGCTGCATAATCCCGTATCACCCGCCATGGCTTTATCACGCGCGAATTCCAGTGCCTTGCTGAATTTGTTCACTTGGGAATTGAGTAATCTGTCGTCTTTATATGAGCCCATCATAACAAGCGACATTCCAGAAAGCAACAATGTGATAGCGGTGACGATAAGAATTTCAATAAGCGTATAGCTTTTATTATTTTTGTCCATAAGGTCCCATGCAATAATTACACAGAAGTGAAGACGGGCCACAAAGAGTCCCACCAACAGCGGTAGTACTCCCATTTTCTAGATAAGCGCATAAACTATAATCCGTAAAAGGAGACACACTTGTATAATAAAAAGTGTATCCCTGTGATGATTTGGGATCATTAGGTACTTTGCTTAGATAGGTGGCGTTTGCATCCTCAACAGTACCTACCCCGGAAAAGTCGAGACTTGCTGGATAGGCTCCCACACTATCAAAATTGCGATATAACTCTATGGCGGCTCTAATCTGCTCAATATCCGTTTTTCGTTTTGCATCCCTCGCTTGTTTAACGAATTGTGAGTACGAAACAGCCGCTATCGAAGCCAAAAGAGCTATTATGGTTACGACCACAAGTATTTCAACGAGACTAAACCCTTCGGTTACTCTCAGGGCAGGTGTTTTTTTCATTGCTGATTATTAAGACAAAAACCCGTAATGCTTTCTGACTCTATTGAATTAGTGCACAGGCTAAAGCCCGTTGTTCCTGTTGGGGTGTAAGTATATCCAACACCAGTTTTTGGATCTACGGGGATTATGGAAATGATTGCGGGTGAGCCTCCGCATACGAGAGGAGTACCTGTTGGTAATGTTCCTGAAGGATAAACATATGAACACGCCGAATAATATTGCTCCAATCCACTTTGCAACGCTTTTATATCTCCCTTCCGTTTGGCATCTCGTGATTTTTTTTGAGTAATGGAAAAAGACACCGTTAACACTGACAAAATGATAGCGATTATTCCGAGAACGACAAGCATCTCAAGTAATGTGAACCCTTCGGTTACACTCAGGGCAAGCGATTTTTTCATTATGGTTCAGTCAATTTATAATAAGTACCGCTACAGGCGGGGGCTCCAGCGCACGATATCCCCTCTGGATCATTAATATTTTCAAGGCACGCACAGAGTGTATATTTTCCGGAATCACTAACGTCTCTTAGATAATAGTAACTCACTGGACTTGCATTACATTGGGATGAGGGATCTTGCGGTATTTTTTGCATGTAAACAACGCTGTTTCCATCCACTAACGGTGTACAAACGGTAAATGACACGGGGTAGATGGGTATTGACTGGCCTAGCTTATACAGTTCTAATGCTTTTTGAATCCCCTTTAAATCATTTTTTCTGCGCATATCGCGCGATTTGATACGGACCTGCATGAAGTTGGGAACCAAAAGAGCCATCAGTCCCGCAAGCACCGCTATAACAACCAATAACTCTATCAGTGTAAAACTATTTCTCTTTTTCATGTAATGCTTTCATATTACTTGCTTTTGATAGGAAAAGCAATATACTGTCAAGGGCTAAAATGGGATTCATATTATTGTCCATAATGAGTTTCCTTGTCCGTAACAGGTAGTGAAGAAGTTTCAACGCTTTCAGTGACAGTGTTGTGTGGAGAAATTGATCTATCCTTTCGATAGCTGTTTCCTTTGAAACCTCAGAATTTTTTGCAAAAGAAAATACCTTTGTATAATCTTCCGTATAGTCTTTCGCCAGCTTAAGTTTGCCTGCAGCAGGTTTATAGTCTATCACCATGCACCTTGAACGTATTGTTGACAATAAACGTGCAGGATTTTTTACCAGCAATAAAAACACTATGCGATTGGCATCCTCCTCTAGGCATTTTAATAAGGAATTTTGTACTTCATTGCTAGAATTGTCCACTTCTCGTAAAACAACTAAGACAAGTTGGGAAAATGCGACCTGTATATCTTTTTGCATGAGGTGGATTTGGTCTACCGTGAGCTCATCTTTCTTTGGTTGTACCACAATTATATGTGAGGGCACAATGGCATACTTCATTGCATAGTGATGAATGATTTTATCAATGTCATCTCCCTTATTGACAGTTGTTATTATTGGTATCACAATATTGCATTCTATCAAATTTATCACTATAGTTAATAAAGGTATGTATATAACACCGAAATCATTTCTATTAAAGTTGGTTGAGAATAAAGTGCTCACACAGACAGAGGCCGAACAGCTGGAAGTTGACTCACTTCACCAAAGTAAACCCATATATGAGTACTTGTTAAATCAAGGGAGCGTTAAAAAAGGTGATATTCTCAAAATTCAGGCAGAGTTTTTGCGCGTTCCCTCCGTTGATATCTCAACAACATCGGCCAATCCACAAGCTCTCAGCTTTGTTTCTGAATCAATCGCAAGAAGATACACAATTATTCCCTATTCATATGACACAAAAACGGAGACAGTTACTATAGCAAGCTCCGATCCTCTCAATATTAGTTTGCTTGATTTTCTTGAAAGGAAGACAGGGAAGAGGGTGGTTTTCGCTCTCGCATACTCTGAAGACATAGAAAAAACCATTAACGCAGTCTACTCGAAAGGCTTAAGTCCGGAGGTAAAGGAAGCGCTAGATGAAGTGGGACAGAATAAGTCCAGCCAGGCAGAAAAAATACTTGAAACTACGGTGGTCAAAGAAGCACCAATCGCTAAAATTGTCGATACAATGTTGGAATTTGCAGTTAAGGGGAGAGCGTCGGATATTCATATTGAACCAGAAGAGGATAAAACAAGAATTCGGTATCGGATAGACGGAATACTTCAAGAAAAATTGACTTTGCCTCGAACCATTCATGACTCATTAGTCTCTCGTATCAAAATTCTCGCGCAGATGAAGATAGATGAAAGAAGGATTCCGCAGGATGGCCGTTTTAGTTTCAAAGTAGGAGAGCAGGAGGTTGATCTACGCGTATCAACACTCCCAACCGTTCATGGAGAAAAGATAGTCATGCGACTTCTCAAAAAAACAGGCGGGTTACCCGCATTGGCTGAACTTGGCCTGCGAGGTGTCCAGTTTAAGGATTTAGAGGAAGCGATAGTTAAACCATACGGTATTATTCTTGTCACTGG
>Ga0210057_1003515_pt1 | contig 21574 bp, 20 predicted proteins | sample CryGeyCG2114_010_2_FD_183968 | JGI IMG/M metagenome (GOLD analysis project Ga0210057, IMG submission 183968) | Groundwater microbial communities from aquifer - Crystal Geyser CG10_big_fil_rev_8/21/14_0.10 (SPAdes) (version 2) | ecosystem: Environmental > Aquatic > Deep subsurface > Groundwater ...
AAAGAAAGCGGCATTAATCTTGTGGTTTATATGGCAAATACCCAGCCGCCGTTGGACAGCGTGGAGAGTATTAAGCGGTCATTGAAAGTTAAAAGACATTGCCGGGCATTGCCTGTCTCGGCTATAACTAAAAGATTAGCTGGCAAAGAATTAGTTGATATTGAGAAAATACGGCCGTGGGTGGTTGGTTTCAGCGATGATGGGAAATATTTAGCGGATTTGAAATTGTTGGTAGCGATTTTGAAAAAAGGCGTGTTGGTTATGGCGCACTGTAGCCCGGCGTATGAAGTTGGCTTGACAAAGCCCTTTTTTGAAACAGGATTTATTAAAAGATATTTAATGGTGTTAGAAAAAATTGGCGGGAAATTGCACATCCAACATATCAGTCAAAAATCCAGCGTTGATTTAATTAGAAAAGCTAAAAAAAGCGGCTTGAAATTTACTTGCGAAACCTGCCCGCATTACTTCACTTATACAGCCGCGGACTTAGATGTAAAAATTAACCCGCCTTTGGGCAATGGCAAAGATGTGGCGGCCGTGAGACAGGGTTTGGCTGACGGCACCATTGACGCGATCGCCAGCGATTACGCACCCGAGCCAAGAATAACTGGTATAGCCGGTTTTCGTTCTTTTTTACCACTTTGCTATGGTTTGGTTTCACAAGCCGTTTTAACCAAGAAGCAGTTAAAAGAAAAATTATTTTTAAACCCCAAAAAAATTATTGAAAGTAGCGGTTTTAAGTTAAAATTTTAATTTTATGATAAATGACATTGCTTATTGCGGGTTGTATTGCCCAAAGTGTTATAAAAATAGTGTTTTTTTAGCGGCACAAAACCTAAAACATGTGGTTTTACGCGTTAAAGATGTCTGTGGTAAAAAATACTTGATGTCGCAAGAAATGGAAAAAGAGCTTGATAGTTTGGCTGGTTTGCGATGTGTTAATTTTTGTCGTTCGGGCGGAGGTAAAAGCGGCTGCCAAATTAAAACCTGCTGTCTAAAGGAAAAAATAGACGGTTGTTGGCAGTGTGAGGGTTTTGTAAAATGTGATTTGATAAGCAATCGTTTCAAGGAAAATATTTTGAAAATAAAAGAGAAAGGCATTGCCAAGTTTATTCAAGAATACGAATTTTGAAATATTGTGACTAAGACATGCAAATAGAATACGAGGCAACTTTTGAGAATATTGATAAAAATGAAATTCGTCAACGGCTGAAAAAGGCCGGGGCAATTTTAGTTAAGCCAGAAACCTTAATGAAAAGGTATGTTTTTAATTTGCCAAATAGCCAAGATGGCGAGCCAGGTTGGGCAAGGGTTAGAGATGAGGGTGATAATAAGATTACAATGAGCTTTAAAAGAGTTAATTTTGGGGGAACTGGTAAAATAGAAGATCAAAAAGAAATTTGTTTAACAATTGATAATTTTGACAATGGGGTTGAGTTTTTGAAGGCCTTAGGTTGTAGAGAAAAGGCCTACCAAGAAAGCAAAAGGGAAATGTGGCAGATAGATAAAACAGAAGTTTGCCTTGACGAATGGCCTTTTTTAGAGCCATTTTGTGAAATTGAAGGCCCAAACGAACAAGAAGTTAAAGAGGTTTCAGAAAAGCTTGGCTTTGACTATTTAAAGGCCTTATTTTGTGCTGTGGGCACTTTGTACGCCAGGAAATACGGCAAATATGGCCTCAACGAAATGAAAATAAACAACCAAACCCCAAGGATTGTTTTTGAAATGCAAAACCCTTTTATTGAGTAATTGTTTTTTATTTAGAAGGCGGAGTTAAACTCCTGTTTTTTATTGCAACAAGGGATAAAATATGATAAATTAAGTAAAAGATATATGGAGTTTGCAGAAAATGAAAATAAAATATTGAAGTTTTGGCAAAAAAATAAGATTTTTGAGAAACTTAAAGAAAAAAACAAGGGCAAGGAGCGCTGGAGTTTTTTAGATGGCCCTATTACAGCTAACAACCCAATGGGCGTGCATCACGCCTGGGGGAGAACTTATAAAGATATGTTTCAAAGGTACAAGGCCTTTAAGGGTTTTGATTTAAGGTGGCAAAATGGTTTTGACTGCCAAGGCCTTTGGGTTGAAGTAGAGGTAGAGAAGGATTTGGGTTTCAAAACAAAAAAAGATATTGAGGCCTATGGGATTGAAAAGTTTATCATAAGATGCAAAGAAAGGGTTTTAAAATATTCTAAAATTCAAACCGAGCAATCAATTCGTTTGGGCCAATGGTCAGAGTGGGACAAGGCCTATTTTACAATGTCAGATGAAAACAATTATGCTATTTGGCATTTTTTAAAAAAATGTTCTGAAAAAGGGCTTTTATATAAAGGCAAAGATGTTGTGCCTTGGTGCTACAGGTGTGGCACTTCTATTTCCCAGCACGAAATTTTAACTGAAGAGTATAAAGAGTTAACCCATAAAGCGGTTTTTGTTAGGTTCCCTGTGGCTGGTCAAGAAAAAACCTATTTTTTGGTTTGGACAACCACTCCTTGGACATTGCCAGGAAATGTTGCCTTAGCGGTTAACCCTGACCTTGACTACTCAAAAGTAAAAGACACCAAGGGGGACAATTATATCTTATTGAGGCAAAAAGCCAATGAAATTTTTTTGAAAGAAGAAATCGAAATCGTCGAAACTTTTTCTGGTAAATCTTTGGAAGGGGTTGAGTTTAAGGGTATTTTTGATGACTTGCCTGCCGTTGAGAAGGAGCTAAGCTCCTTCTCAAGAAGGAGCTTAGCTCCTTCTACCCATCAAGTTATTTTATGGAAAGATATTACAGAAGAAGAGGGCACTGGGGTTGTTCATATAGCCCCTGGTTGTGGGCAAGAGGATTTTAGCTTAGCTAAGGATAATAATTTGTCAGTAATCGACTTGTCTGATGAAGAAAGTAAATACAAAAAGGGTTTTGGTTTTTTAGAAAGCAGAGAAGTTTATAAAGAAGAACAGCGGGACTGGATAATTGATAACTTAAAAGATAAAAAGTTAATTTTTAAAGTAGAGAATTATAAACACCGGTACCCAACTTGCTGGAGGTGTAAACAAGAATTGATTTTTCGTTTGGTTGACGAATGGTTTATTTCAATGGATAAATTGAGGGAAGAATTAATTGAATCAGCCAAGCAAATTGAGTGGATGCCGGGGTTTGGCTTAGAAAGAGAGATTGATTGGTTAAATAATATGCATGATTGGCTAATTTCTAAGAAAAGATATTGGGGTTTAGCTTTGCCTATTTGGGAGTGTTCCTGTGGCAATTTTGAGGTATTAGGAAGCAAAGAAGAATTAGAGGAAAGAACTGTTGAGGGCTGGGACGAGTTTGGAGGTAAATCACCCCATCGGCCCCAAATTGATCAAATAAAAATAAAATGTTCAAAATGTGGAGCATTGGCTCAAAGAGTTAAAGATGTCGGCACCCCTTGGTTAGACGCTGGGATTGTACCCTTTTCAACCGTTTCTAATGATAACAGGGCTGAAAACATTCCCTATTTCCACAATAAAAGAGAAGAATGGCAAAAATGGTTCCCGATTGAGTTTATTTGTGAGAGTTTCCCAGGGCAATTTAAAAATTGGTTTTATGTTTTGTTGGTTATGAGCCAGGTCTTAGAAGAAAAGCCACCTTTTAAAAGGGTTTTGGGGTTTGCCAGTGTGGTTGATGAAAAAGGCGAGGAGATGCATAAATCAAAAGGCAATGCTATTTGGTTTGATGAAGCGGTTGAAAAAATATCAGCTGATGTAATGAGGTGGATGTATCTAAAGCAAAACCCGGTCAATAATATGAGATTTGGTTATGGGGTGGCCGGAGAAACAAAAAGAAAGCTAATGACCTTGCTGAATTGTTTTGAGTTTTATAAAACATATACGACTGCGACCCATAAGTCCTATGCGACCCATCAGTCCTCTAAAAACTGCTTAGACAGGTGGATTCTTTCTAAGTTGAATCTTGTTATCAAAGAAGCTACAGAAAATTTAGATAGGTTTGACGCTATGCGAGCCACGGGAGTTATTGAGGATTTTTGGATAAACAACCTTTCTTTGTGGTATATTAGGCGTTCAAGGGGGCGCTTGAGAGAAAGTAAAGAATCGCAAGCGGTTTTCGCCTTTGTTCTATTGGAAATAACTAAATTGATTGCGCCCTTAATGCCATTTTTAGCTGAAGAAATGTATCAAATGCTCAAAACAAAAGAAATGCCAGAATCAGTTCATTTGTGCGTTTGGCCTAAGTACGACGAAAGCTTGATAGATAAAACCTTAGAACAAGAAATGCAAGAAAGGCGGCTCATAGCGAGCGAGCTTTTAGCAGAAAGGGTAAGGATGGGTATTCCTGTAAGGCAACCCCTTATCGCTGATGCCATAAAAAAGCCACTTTCTTTTTCTGCGATTGACCCAGGTAGCACCTTGCAGATTTTTTCAGATGAAGCTAATTTAATCATTGAAGATGAAACTACTATTTTTAAAGGATTTAATGCTATAAGTTCTAAAATCACTGAGGAAATGAAAGAGCAGGGCTTGGTTAGAGAAATTGTCAGGCAAATTCAAACCTTAAGAAAAAAAGCAGCCCTTTCCCCGCAAGACAAGGCCTCGTTATATTTCGCAGGCGATTTTGACTTAAAAGAAGTTATTTCAAGGGCGAAAAAAGAAATTTTAGAAACAACCAAGTGTTCTTCTTTAGAAGAAAGCCCCGAGCATTTAGGTAGTTTTGTCGCTCAAAAAGAAGTTGACCTTGAGGGCAAAAAGCTTTGGCTCGCCTTAGAAGCATGACAAGCATTTTATTGATTAAAATATATAATCTTAGCATTTGACATTTGCACTTTGTCATTTATTTGACATTCGGATTTTGTCATTTGTCATTTTTTGAAGCATATGGCATTTAACATTTTTAATGTTTTTAGGAACCCAAGTAAAGAACAAAAGTATTCTGCAGAAAGAGGAACTCAATATTCCCCAACAAAAGGCGAGACCCCCGGCGATTCCAAGAAAGTAGCTGGGGATCGTTATGCTAGTTTGGTTTCTAAAATGGCTCAAAGAGAAAAGAAGCCAACTGAGAGCCAAGCTAATGTTGATAAAGTAGAAAGTATTTTTGGCAATAAGGGTGGTTATAAATCGCACAAAGAGCTTTTAGAAAAAAGTAAAAAGTTTAGAGATTTTAGCTTAAAAGAAAAAGGTAATATAAAATACCCTGGGCACCCGCAATATCAAGCAGAGGCCCGTAAGAAGGCCCTGGAAAATTTTAGAGAAAAATATATTGGTGATAAGTTGTATTATAGGGAAAAAGATGTTAAAGTGGCCCTAGATAAAGCAAGAAAAGATGCAAACAACCCTTATTTAGAGGGTGGCAAGCCAGCGAGAGACGCTTTAAAAGAGCAAGCAGAGTTTTTAGAAAAGTTTTATGGCCTATCATCATCTTAAAACAGAGGCCTTGTTTTTAAAGAAAAGTCAGCAAAAAGAAGCTGACTTTCTTTTCACTTTATACACTAAAGAATTCGGTAAAATAAAAGTAATAGGTAAAGCTATTCGTAAGGCCAATTCTAAGTTACAATTAGCTAGCCAGCTTTTTTATTTAGCCGAAGTTGAATTTATTGAAGGCAAAGTCGGGAAAATTTTAACTGATGCCCTGCTTTTAGAAAAGTTTGATTTTATCTATCAAAATGAAGAAAAGTTTTTAACAGCCCTTGAAATAGCAAACAAGATAGATCAGGCCTTTCCTTTAGAGCAAAAAGATGAGAAGATGTGGCAATTGCTTTTAAAAACAATTTGTTCCCTTGAAAAAGCCGAAAACCAATTCGCAAAAGATAAAGCTTACCCTTTTTTTCTAGAGGGCCTTCAGAATTGTCTTGGTTGCTCTCTAGAAGATTAGTTTTTTACAAAAAACCTTGCATTTTTTTCTTAGGTTTGCTATATTGAAACCAGCACACTATAATTCCTTAAGCTAATTTAAATGCTAGAGGACGATAGGGTGTTTTTGTTTTTATTTTGTTTAATCAAGGAGGTGAATAGAATGCCGAGTTTATCAGTAGGGATAATGTTTCTAAAAGAGGAGGAGCTCGCCAGAGCATAGTTTGTCCAGATTGTCTCGCACATCCTGTGGCTGAAGTAAGAAAAAAGATCGAATCGGGCGAATTATCCGGTTTTAATCTTGAGCAAGATGGAGAGGGTTGCTATAGGTTGGTGAGAACTTAACCCTTTTTTAGGTAAGTGGTAGTGCCAACAACAAGAAAGGAGATTGAATGTTAAATATAAAGGGCAATAGTCGAGCCACAAGAGGCAATCGATGCGTGCGTAAGCGGAATGGCAATGGAAATTCAAAATTCCATTGCCCAGTTAAGAAGGAGATCAAAAATGGAAAAAGCAAGGCGAAATAATGTTTTTTTTAATATAGGTCTAGTCCTTTGGTACGCGAGAAAACATCGCGTAAAAGTCCCAGGTCGAAACAGGAGGAAACTGCCCGTTGAAATTTAAAGGGTGTCTTGCAGAGACATCCTAATATTTTAGAGCCTTGGGACGGCACTACATAGGTGTCGCCCCTCTTTTTTTGCTTTCAAAACAAAAGTTATTGCACGAGAGAAGTGTTTTGTGGTAAGATAAAAAATACTTTTAAAGAGTATTTAATTTTATATTTATATGAACAAGCCATTATTATTTTTATTTGTTATTTTATTAATTGTAGCTGGCGTTTTGGGTTTATGGTATTTTAAGGGCAATGAGTGGGGTAAAAAAGAAGTTAAAATAGAGATTTTAAACAAAGGAGAGGCCCAAGCCGGCGAAGAAGTTGTCTATACGGTTAAGTTCAAGAATAACGGCAAAGCCGCTTTAGAGGAGGTAGAATTGGCCTTTGAGTTTCCAGAAAACTCTTTGCCTTTAACTAAAAGTGATGCCACCACGACAGAGGGACTAAACGAAGTGGCTTTTAATCGAGCGGTAAAATACCTCGAGACCTTATATTCAGGCGAGGAAAGAACTGTTGAGTTTAGAGCCACGGTTTTTGGCAAAGAAAGCGATATTTTAGAGGCCAAGGCCTTTTTAACTTATCGACCGCAAAACTTAAAGGCCAAGTTTGAATCAAAAACAACTTCATCTTTAAGAATATCAACAGTGCCAATGACTTTTGAGTTTGATTTGCCTTTAAAAGTAGAAAATGGGGAAACGGTTGATTTTTCTTTAAATTATTTTTCAAATATTGATTATGTTTTAGAAAACCTAAGAGTGAAAACAATTTATCCCTCTGGTTTTATTTTTACTTACGCTAAGCCAGTGGCTTTAGATCAAACCGAATGGGTTTTGCCCTCCCTTTATCAGGTTGATGGGGGTAGAATTAACATTCAGGGTTCAGTTGAGGGCAGAGAAGGTGAAAAAAAGATTTTTAGGGCCCAATTAGGCGCCTTTGTTAATGAAAAGTTTATTATTTTAAAAGAAATTGGCCAAGCCGTTGAAATTCAAGAGCCCTCTTTTTATGTTTCCGCCTTAGTCAATGGTTCACCCGACTTTAAGGCCAGTGTGGGAGATGTTTTGCATTATGAAATATTTTTCAAAAACATTGGTAAAACTCCAATTCAGAATAAATTTTTATTAGTTAAATTAGATGGCGATTTTTATGACCTAACTTCTGTTAGGGCCGAAAGTGGGGAAGTTGGCAAGGGCGATAATTCAATTATCTGGGATTGGAAAAATGTTTCTGACTTAAGGTTTTTAGATGCCAGTGATGAGGGCAAAGTTGATTTTTGGGTTAAAGTTAAGTCAGCTGGCACTACGGGAGTCATGAAAAACCCAACTTTAAAAGCCGTTGTTTCAATTGGCGGGATTGAGAAAACCATTTTTAATCAAATCAGCTCAACCGTTGACTTAGCTCAAAAAATATATTATAACGATGAGGTTTTTGGCAATACCGGCCCAATTCCGCCACAGGTGGGGCAAGAGACAACTTATACAATTTTATGGCAAATTAAAAACTCATGGAATTCGCTTGAAAATGTTAAGGTTAAAGCGGTGTTGCCTTCTTATGTAAAACCAACTGGCGATATTTTCCCAGAGGGGGCTAAACTAACCTATGATTCGGTTTCAAAAGAATTAGTTTGGTCCGTGGGCACCTTGCAGCCATTTCAGGGCTATGGCAATCAAATACCTTTAACAATCGCTTTTAAAGTAGTTTTAATGCCAACAACTAATCAAAAGGGTGCAAAAGCCACTTTGATAAATCAAGCTAGTTTTTCCGGTGAAGACATTTTTACCAAAGAAGAAATTGTAGCTCAAGCCAACCCAGTTTTAACGGACCTACCTGATGATAACACCGTTTCTGAAGAGCAAGGCACTGTACAATAATTGACTTTTTGTTTTTTGCGATTATAATAAAACCAATATGGATAATGTTTTTACAATTCCTTCAAGAATCACCAAGGGTGAAGAATTAGTGGTTTTGCCTCGTTCTCTTTACGAGAAATTTTTTGTTTGGCTAAATCAAGATAGCAAGACGAAACAATACAAAGAAATTGAAGAAATTATATTAAGTGGCGATGAGGAGTTCGGAAAGGGGCAAACCATTGTGGCGGATTCTTCCAAAGACGCTCTGAAATTATATGGCAGAAAAAGTCAGTAAAATCCATTATACCTCCCACTATTTGAAAGGTTACGCAAAACTGCCGAAACGAATTCAAGGGAAGCAAGACAAAAAAGAGCAATGGTTTAGAGCCAATCCTTTTGATATTCGTTTGGAAACGCACAATTTGCAGGGCAATCTCAAGGGTTTTTATGCCTATTCTATTACACGAACTCACCGCGCACTTTTTCGTTTTATAACTCCTAACGAGGTTATTTTTTACGATATTGGCACTCATAGTGTCTATAAATAAAAATTATAGACCCGGGGGTCTATGATTCTGCATATTCATATTCTTGCTCTCTTCATTTCAACTACGGCATCCATCCACGCAGATATATTTGTTTCGTCTATAATACAACAACCGGGCTCAGCCTCTGCATAGTCACTCTCTTGATAATTAATTCTCATAGCGAGTGATTTTTGGTTGCCTCCTTCTGTCTCAAATATGACCAAACCCGTTTCTTTATGGATGAAATATAGGTTTTCGTTACCAATGCCAATCTTTCGAAAACTTCTTTTTTCTGCCTCTTCGATTACTAGTTCTCTTATCATTTTTGATTTTCCTTTCAAGAGTGTTCTCTTGCCGAAAAGTGTTTGGCTTGAGGGGTGCGGACACTATTTTCCTACACAACCTTAAACTACCATAAAACCATAAAAAACACAATATGTATTCTATCATCTATAATAGGAGAGCAGAGCTCCCTACGGGGCATGGGTTGCAAGCAAGGATTTTTTAGTTTATAATGAAAATAGAGAATGATAAAGAATGTAAATATGAAAATTCAATACGATAAAATAGCAGACGCAATGTATATTTATTTTAAGAAAGGTGCAGTTGCTCAAACAAAAAAAATAAGCAACCGTGTTTTGCTTGATTTAGATAAGGAGGGCAATGTTTTAGGTATGGAATTACTTGTAGCTTCTTCGCAGATGTCTAAGAAAGAGATAGGCAAGGTTTCTTTTGAAGCCCCTGTTTACGCTTAACCGTTGATTAAATACCAATATGGAAGACAAAATGCAAAAAATAATATCATTGTGCAAAAGGAGGGGTTTTGTGTTTCCGGGCTCTGAAATATACGGGGGCTTGGCAAACACTTGGGATTATGGGTCCTTGGGCGTTGAGTTATCAAACAATATCAAACAGTTGTGGTGGAAAAGGTTTGTTAAAGATAGAGAGGACGTTGTTGGCATATCGTCCGCTATTTTAATGAACCCCAAGGTTTGGGAGGCCTCGGGGCACCTAAAGGGCTTTTCTGACCCGTTGGTTGAGTGTAAAAAATGCCATAGCCGTTTGCGAGCTGACCATTTGCGGGAAAACTATGACAACAAATGCCCAAATTGTAAGGGCGAGGAGTTCACCGATGAAAAGCAGTTTAACCTAATGTTTAAGACATTTTTGGGGCCTGTTGACGATGAAAAATCAGTTGTTTATTTACGGCCAGAAACAGCCCAAGGTATGTTTGTTAATTTTAAGAATGTGCAACAAACAAGCCGTAAAAAATTGCCTTTTGGCATAGCCCAAATCGGCAAAGCGTTTAGAAACGAAATAACCCCGGGTAATTTTATATTTAGAATTTTGGAGTTTGAACAAATGGAAATAGAGTATTTTATTGAAGAGGACTCTTGGCAAAGTGTTTTTGAAATGTGGCAAGCAGAAATGCAAAAATGGCTGGTTGAGGCCTTGGGTATAAAAAAAGAAAATTTTGTTATAAGAGAGCACGAAAAAAGTGAATTGTCGCATTATTCTAAAAGAACAGTGGACTTTGAATATAATTATCCTTTTGGTCAAAAAGAATTATATGGCCTGGCATATAGAACTAACTTTGATTTAACCGCGCATAAGCTGGATTTAGACGGCTACATACCCCATGTTATTGAACCCACCTTTGGCGTTGACAGAACCATTTTAGCTGTTTTGTGTGATGCTTATAGAGAAGAAGGCGAAAGGGTTGTGTTAAAGCTAAAGCCAACTCTGGCTCCCTATAAAGTGGCCGTTTTCCCCCTATTAGCCAACAAACCCGAGTTAGTTAAAAAAGCCCGAGAGGTTTTTAATTTGTTAAAAAATGACTTTATGACTGCCTGGGACGATCGGGGCAATATTGGCAAGCGCTATTTCAGCCAAGACGAAATCGGCACCCCTTATTGCCTAACAATTGATTTTGACACTTTACAAGACAACACGATAACCCTTCGCGATCGCGACACAGCTAAACAAGAGAGAATTAGTATATCTGTAGTCGTTGACTTTGTGAAACAAAAGTTGTAAGATAAAAGTAATCAAATTATGGAAGATGTCATTACAATTCCTAATAAAATAGCTCGTCAGGGCGATTTAGTTTTGCTTCCTCGCATTGTTTACGAGAAGCTTTTGAATGCTTTCAAAAAACGAACGGTGGATAGTGGTTTAGAAGAAGCTCTGAGCGAAGTTAATGCCGGCAAGATTGTAGGTCCTTTTTTAGACAGCAAAGAACTTTTCCATTCTCTTAATTCAAGCTTGAAAAAATGAAAATTTTTTATTCTCCGCATTTTCAGCGAAGTTTTCAAAAGTTTTCTCAAGAAATCAGATTAAAGTTTAGAAAACAGATTGATTATTTGTTGGAGGATATTGGGCACCCATCCTTAAAAGCGAAAAAGTATAATAGATCTCGGCAAATCTGGCAAGCGAGGGTGGATAGAAATATCCGTTTTTATTTTTTAATCAAAAATGGCACTTATATTTTACTTGATATAAGAACCCACCCAAAATGATTTTTTTTTTGACAATTTGATTAAAATCCTGCAAGATAGGTTGTGTTAGGTCTTCTATCGTGACTATTGCTGTTTCCAAACTCTATAGAGGAGGATAAGAAATGTCTGAAGAAAGAAAGATAAAGGTTTTAATCGTGGACGACGCGTCAAGTGGAGGAGGCACCGTCCTGATGAGCGAGTATTTTGAGAACGTTTGTAGGTTTGATGTTTAAGTTGTATCCTATATACAACTTAGAAAGATTATTTTTACGGGAGAAACCCTTGATTTTAATCCATGTGTAGTTGTCATAGACCCATATAAGGACTGGTCTTATCTTTATCATTATCGCGAGTATTACAATCTACGAGAGGTGGGTGTATTTCCTTTAGCCCTCGAGAGAATGTCCAGCGTTACATGGGTTGCTTATACAATAATGGAAGATGAAAAAAATGTGATGGACTATAAGTCATTTTTCAAGAGGTGGTTGCAAAAATCAATGCCTCTTGAGGGTGTCGCAGAGGCCATTAAAATGTTGTTCTGTTGTTCTAATGAATAGGACATGATGGGGGGGGCGAGCAAGTCATCGCGCTCTTTCTTTTTTTAGGAAATAATGTATAATAAGCAAAAGTGATTAAGTGAATAAATGCATAAGTGCATAAGCTAACGACTATGGATTTTAAAAAGATAAAATTGAAAAATGGCTTAAGGGTTATTTTAGTTCCCGAGAAAACTGCTAAAACAGCAGCTATTTTTGTTTTAGTTGGGGTGGGGAGCAAATATGAAACCAAGGCCTTAAATGGTATTTCTCATTTTTTAGAGCATTTGTTTTTTAAGGGTACCAAGAAACGCCCCACGGCTCTTAAAATAGCTGAGACCTTAGACAGAGTCGGTGGTTCTTATAATGCTTTTACGAGTAAGGAAATGACGGGCTATTGGGCTAAAGTTTCATCAGAACACCTTGACTTAGCTTTGGACTTTGTTTCTGATATTTTTTTGAACTCAAAATTAGAACAAAAAGAAATTGCCAAAGAAAAAGGTGTTATTTTAGAAGAGATTAATATGTATCTTGATTCTCCCAGACAATATGTGGGGGAGCTTTGGGAAGATGTTTTATACGGCGACCAGCCGGCTGGTCGGGATACAATTGGCACTAAAGAAAATATTTTAAAATTCAAAAAAAACGATTTTGTTAATTATTTAAAAAATAATTATTCTTCAAAAAATACCATTATTTGTGCAGCTGGTAAGTTTTTTGAAAAACAGCTTTTAGCACAGATAAAAAATAAGTTCAAAGGTATGGCTATTTCGCCAGCCCCTCTCAAGTCGGGGGTTATTGAAAGGCAAACAACCCCCCAAGTCCTTTTAAGGTTTAAACAAACCGATCAAACCCACTTATGTTTAGGGTTTAGAGGGTTTGGCTTGAATAGCGAAAAACGTTTTGCTCAAGAAGTTCTTTCCGTTTTATTAGGGGGCAATATGTCTTCAAGAATGTTTTCAGTTGTTAGGGAAAAAAGTGGCTTGGCCTATTATGTTCATACTTCTTCTGAAGATTACACTGACTCTGGCTATTTAGTCACCCAAGCGGGCGTGCCTAATCTTAAAACCAAAGAGGCGATCGTGCTGATGCTTAAAGAATATAGTAAATTGAAAACAACAGATATTTCGAAAGAAGAGCTTAAAAAAGCCAAGGACTATATTAACGGGAGCATGGTGCTTGGCCTTGAATCATCAGACAAACTTGCTTCGTTTTTTGCTTCTCAAGAGATTTTGGAGAATAAAATTTTGACACCAAGCGAAATAAAAGCGATAATAAATAAAATAAGCCCCAGTGATTTGAAAAATATAGCTAAAGAAATTTTTACTAAGCAAAACTTGAACTTGGCTTTAATTGGTCCGCATAAAAATAAAGGGGAACTTGAAGCAATTTTAAATAATTTTTAACTTTTTTTAAATATGCAAAAACAAGGTATTTTAGATATTTCTTGGGCAACTGTTTTTAAAATATTTGCCGTTGTTATAATCGGTTATGTTTTATATATGGTTAAAGATATTTTGGTTTGGCTGGCTTTTGCTGTGATGATTGGCATTTTGTTTAATTTTATTATTGACCCTTTAGAAAAAAAGAAAATCCCTCGGATTGTTTCAGCTTTATTTTTGTATCTGGCAGTTTTTGCTTTAATTGGTTTTTTTATTTATAAAACAGCCCCAATTTTTGTTTCAGAAATTAAAGATTTTGCCGAAAACTTTCCTTTGTATTTAAGTAAAATTTCGCCTGTTTTTGAAAAATTAGGGGTGCAATCATTTAGAAGCACAGACGCTTTAATTGAGGCCTTACAGTCAAGCGTTGAGCCAGCTGGCAATAGCTTTTTAGGGGCTTTATTTAGTATTTTCGGGGGGGCATCAGCTACTATTTTAGTTGTTATTTTGGCATTCTTTATTTCTGTTGAAAAAAGGTTTGTCGCTAAAACCTTGGAGGCCTTAAGCCCGGCCCATAAACAGGACTATGTTTTAAAGATTTGGCTTAAAGCTAAAAAAAAAGTTAGTGGTTGGTTTATCACTAGAATTGTTGGGGTTTTATTTGTGGCTGCCTCTACTTTTTTGGTTTTACGGATTTTAAATGTTAAATACGCTTTACTTTTAGCCATTATTGCTGGGGTGCTTGATTTTATGCCTATAGTTGGGCCCCTCGTAGCTGGGGTGATGCTGGGCATGGTTGTTGGGATTAATTCATTGCTTCAGGCTGGGTTTGTTTTGTTGGCTTTTGTGATTATCCAGCAACTTGAAAACAATTTAATTTTCCCGATTTTGTTTAAAAAGTTTTTAGATATTTCCCCTGTCTTAGTCTTAATTGCTTTAGCCATTGGTGGCCGGCTCTGGGGGGTTTCAGGAGCCATCTTAGCCATTCCCTTAGCTGCTGTTTTATACGAAATTATTAAAGATTACTTAAAGAAAACCAAAGAGCAACAAAACGAATTAGTTGAAAAAGTGCTAAATTAATAACCTAAAAAGTGAAAAGTGAAAAAATTGAACGATCGTTCAAGTTTTTCACTTTTTCATAATTCATAATTCTTGATACTTAATTTTATGCTTTATATAATAGCCACTCCTATTGGCAATTTAAAAGATATTACCGAAAGAGCCATCGAAACCCTGCGAGGGGTTGATTTTATTTTATGCGAAGACACCTTACATTCAAAGAAACTTTTAAACCATTATAATATCCAAACCCCTTTAATTTCATATCATCAACATTCTAAATTAGCGAAGGTTGATTATGTCGGCTCTCTTTTAAAAGAAAATAAAAATCTTGCCCTAATCACTGACGCCGGAACTCCTAATATTTCCGATCCGGGCGGAAAACTGATAGAAGAGGTTTTAAAATCCTTACCAGATGTTGAAGTTATTCCTATCCCCGGACCTTGTGCCCTGACCACTGCTTTAAGTGCCTCTGGCATGCCTGCAGATAAGTTTTTGTTTTTGGGCTTTCCGCCTGCTAAAAAAGGCAGAAACAAGTTTTTTAGCGAAGTTCTATCGTCAAAGCACACAGTTGTTTTTTACGAATCCTGCCACCGCATTCTACGAACCCTGAAGGAGCTAAGCTCCTTCGTCAATACTTCGAAGGAGCTTAGCTCCTTCCATTCTCCGGAGGTTGTTGTTTGCCGAGAATTAACCAAGAAGTTTGAAATAATATACAGAGGCACCCTCGAAGATGTTCAAGAGCAAATAAAAAAAGACGCCCCGGGCGATAAGCCCAAAGGCGAATTTGTGGTGCTTCTCAATAATTATAGATAATTATTGAGAAAATGATTGCTACAACTAACCACAGAAATATAACAGCAACCATTTTTGTTATATTTCTATTGCTACTCATCATCTGTTTGGTGTGGACAATAGTCAACACCAATATGATGATCGCTAAAACGGTGGATGTTATATCAAACATTTTTTTGCCTCCTGCGTTATTTTACTGCAAGAAATTGATTTAGTTTTATATCTTCTTAAAAGTCAATGTTTTCAAGCCAAAGTTTTTGTGGTAAAATAAAAAATATGCTAAAAGAGTTTATCAAGGGCAGGGTTTTGGTTGTTATAGATGCGGCAAATTTAGAAAGTGCTGTCAAGGATTTGGGTTGGTGGATTGACTATATAAAACTGAAAGCATTGTTTAATGCAGATAGTTTATTTGAGATAAGAGATTATTGCGTTGCTCATAATACTGAAAATCAAAATAATTTTTTCACCTTTTTGAAAAAAAATGGCTATGTTTTGATTACTAAGCCCTTGAAAATAATACAAGAGCAGGATATTGGAAAAGGTAAAACTAGAAAAGCTAACTTTGATGTTGAAATAGCGATAGATGTTTTTGAATTACAAAATAATTTTGATACCCTTGTTTTATTTTCCGGAGATAGCGATTTTGATTGTTTAGTAAGAAAGATGCAAGAGAGAAATAAAAAAGTTATTATTGTCTCAACAAAGCATCATATATCAAGAGAACTAATAGAGAGTGGCAACAAGTATATTGACTTAAAAGAACTGAGGGAGTTTATTGAGAGAGTTAAAGAATAATCAAAAGGCCCGTCTTTTGCAACGGGCGGTTGATAACAGATGGTTTCCCATCTGCAACTATATTATAGCAAAGCATAAAATTATGTCAAGAGCATATATCACAACCAGCATTGCCTACACTAACGCTAAGCCCCATATTGGGTATTGTTTGGAGTTGTTGCAAGCTGATGTTATAGCCAGATACAACCGCCAGCAAGGCAGGGAGGTTTGGTTTTTAACGGGTACAGACGAACATGGCAGTAAAATAGCCAATAAAGCCAAAGAACAAGGCAAAACCCCGCAGGATTTTTGCGATGAAATCGTGACTGGTTTTAAGATGTTAAAACCTCTTTTGGGCTTGTCAAATGATGATTTTATCAGAACAACAGACCAAAAAAGGCATTGGCCGACTGTTTGGGCAATTTGGCAAAAATTAAAAGAGCAGGGCGATATTTATAAAAAGAAGTATAAAGGGCTTTATTGTGTTGGTTGCGAGGCGTTTGTAACCGAAAAAGATCTTGAAGAAGGCCAATGCCCTTTGCATCAAAAAGCACCTGAAATCATAGAAGAAGAAAACTATTTTTTTAAATTATCAAAGTATCAAAAACAATTAAAAGAGATTTTAGAGAAAAACGAGATAAAAATAACTCCAGAAAGCAGAAAAAGCGAAATGCTTAATTTTATCAAAGAGGGCTTGCAAGATGTGAGCTGTTCAAGAGAAAGAAACAAGTTATCGTGGGGCGTACCCGTGCCCGAGGACGAAGAACAGACAATTTATGTTTGGTTTGAGGCCTTGATAAATTATTTATCATCTTTGGGTTATCTAACAAATCAAGATGAAAAGTTTAAGGCCTTTTGGTCGCCAAGTGCTCAGTTTATTGGCAAAGACATTGTGAGGTTCCACAGCTTGCTTTGGCCTGCTATGCTTTTGGGGTTGGGCTTAAAATTGCCTGAAAATATTGTCATTCACGGCTATCTTACAGTTGGGGGAGAAAAAATGTCAAAATCATTGGGCAATGTTATAGACCCTTTTGAGTTAATTGGTAAATATACAGAGAAAATTGGCAACAAGGAAGCAGCCACTGACGCTTTAAGATATTTTCTTTTAAGGGAGATTTCCTCAACTGAAGATGGAGATTTTACTTATGAGAGGTTTGAGGAACGATACAATAGTGATTTAGCTAATGGAATTGGCAACCTTGTTGCTCGGGTTATTACCCTCGCAACAAAAATTTTCAATTTCCAATCTTGCCTATCGGCAGACAGGTTTCCAATTTCCAATCAATTTTCAAATTCTAATTTTCAAATAGAAACAGCAAAGACAAAGAAAAAATGCCAGCGGTTTTTAGAAAGTTTTAAGTTTAATGAGGCCTTAGGAGCCGTTTGGGAGCTAATTGGCTTTTGTGATAAAACAATCAACGAAACTAAGCCCTGGGAAGGCAAAGAAAACGCTCCGCAGGTCATTAGTGATTTGTTATTTGTTATTGATAGCATCTCTGAGATGCTATTGCCATTTTTGCCCCAAACCTCTGAAAAGATTAAAGGGCAATTAAAAACCGGCAAAAGCCAAGCCTTGTTTCCCCGTCTTAACGTTTAGTCACTTACTCACTTATTCAATTAAGCTCTTATGTTTGTTGATACGCATTCACATTTAAACTTCAAGGCCTTTGATCAAGACAGGGACGAAGTTATCAAGCGAACTCTTAAGCAGGGCGTTTTTATGATAAATGTTGGTTCGGACTACGAGACATCAAGGTTAGCTGTGGAAATAGCTGAAAAATACGAAAAAGGGGTTTGGGCCGCTGTTGCCTTGCACCCTATTCATATAAAAGACGAAAAATTTGATTACGAAAAATACAAAAAATTAGCGATGTCGTCTAAAAAAGTGGTGGCGATTGGTGAAACCGGGCTTGACGCAATGTACCCTAACCCTGAACAAGAAAAGATTTTTTTAGAGCATTTGAAATTAGCTAAAGAGCTTGATTTGCCCGTGATACTTCATTGTCGCAAAGCCCATAAAGAAATGATTCAGGATTTAAAACTTAAGGTTCAGGATTTTCAAATCAGGGGGGTGGTGCATTGTTTTACTGGCAGGTGGAGCGAGGCAAAACAATACCTTGATATGGGGCTATATTTGGGGTTTAATGGGATTATTTTTAAATTTGATGTTGCAGAAACAATTAAAAAAATGTCCTTAGAGCGTATTTTAATTGAAACTGACTGCCCTTATCTAACCCCGCCTTTGCCCGCCGAAGGCCACAGGGCGAAGGCGGGTGCTGACGTTCGCAACGAGCCGCTTTTTGTTAAATATATCGCCCAAAGAATTGCTGAAATCCGAGGCGTGCCATTAGATGAAATCGCTCAAGCCACCACCCAAAACGCCAAGCGATTATTTAAGATATGAAAAAAGTCAACCCCGTTAGAAGTTTTGCAAAGTTTCTAACGGGGTCAAGGTTGCAAGCGGAATTTTTTTGTTTTACAATGGAGAATAAGCAATTATTATGCAAAAGTACAATCCTAAAAAAATAGAGCCAAAGTGGCAGAAAGAGTGGGAAAAGCAGGGGTTTTATAGAGCTAAAGATAACTCCTCTAAAGAGAAGCTTTTTTTGTTAGTTGAGTTTCCTTATCCATCGGGTGCAGGGTTGCATGTGGGGCATTGTAGAAGCTACACCGCCTTTGATGTGATAGCCAGGAAACAAAGAATGCAAGGCAAAAATGTTTTATACCCAATTGGCTGGGATGCTTTTGGTTTGCCTAGTGAAAACTATGCCATTAAAACAGGCATTCACCCTTCAATTACAACAAAACAAAGTATTGCTACCTTTACTGAGCAATTGAAAGCAATGGGCTTTTCTTTTGACTGGGGCCGTGAAGTCAACACAACTGACCCTAATTATTATAAATGGACGCAATGGATATTTTTAAAACTTTTTGAATATGGCTTGGCCTATAAAGCAAAAATACCAATAAATTGGTGTTTAAGCTGTAAAATTGGCTTAGCTAATGAAGAGGTGGTTGATGGCGTTTGCGAAAGGTGCGGGGGCGCAATTGAAAAAAAGGAAAAAGAACAATGGTTAATTAAAATAACAAAATACGCAGATCGCCTGATAGATGATTTAAAATTAGTTGATTTTCCGGAAAGAGTAAAAGCCCAGCAAATTAATTGGATTGGCAAATCAAGAGGGGCTTTAGTTAAGTTTCCTTTAAATGAAAGCCAAGACTTTATCGAGGTTTTTACAACCCGTTTAGATACTATTTTTTCAGGTACTTTTTTGATTTTAGCCCCAGAGCATCCTTTTATAGAAAAAAATAAAGTTAAAATTACAAATTTTGAAGAAATTTTGGCCTATAAGGAAAAGTCAAAGAAAATCTCTGAAATAGACAGAGAAAACCAAGAAAGAGAGGTAAGCGGAGTTGCCTTAGAGGGGGTTTTTGCTCTTAACCCAGCCACAAACGAGAAAATGCCTGTTTGGATAGCTGATTTTGTTTTAGCTAATTACGGCACTGGTGCTGTTTTTGCTGATGCCCATGATTTACGAGATTTTAAGATGGCAAAAAAATATAACCTGCCTTTGAAAGTTTCTATTTTACCTGATGATGAGAAGTTAGCTCAAAAAGTAAGAGGCCTTGAAGAGTGCTATGAAGGGGAAGGAATTCTTTTTAATTCAAAAGAATTTGATGGTTTAACTTCCCAAGAAGCAAGGCAGGCAATTGGTGATTTTCTCAAAGATAAGGGCTTAGCTAAAGAGAAAATTAATTATAAGCTAAGGGACTGGGTTTTTTCTAGGCAAAGATATTGGGGTGAGCCCATCCCGCTTATTAATTGTGAAAAGTGTGGTTGGGTGGCTTTAAAAGAAAGCGATTTACCTTTAGAATTGCCCAAAATAGAAAAATATCAACCAACAGACACAGGGGGGTCACCCCTAAGTGCTGTTGAAAAATGGGTTAATGTAAAATGTCCCAAGTGCAAAGGCCCTGCCAAAAGAGAAACTGATGTAATGCCAAATTGGGCAGGCAGTAATTGGTATTTTTTAAGATATTGCGACCCCAAAAATACTAAAAAATTGGCTGACCCTAAAAAATTAAAATATTTTATGCCAGTTGACTGGTACAATGGGGGTATGGAGCACACCACATTGCATTTGCTTTACTCGAGGTTTATTTTTAAGTTTTTATGGGACATTGGCGCTGTACCCAAGGACTTAGGTCCCGAACCCTATAAAAAACGTACCTCACACGGAATGATTTTAGCCGAGGGCGGGGTTAAAATGTCAAAGTCAAAAGGCAATGTTGTCAATCCCGATGATGTTATAAAACAATACGGGGCTGACACTTTGCGGATTTATGAAATGTTTATGGGGCCGTTTGAGCAGGCGATCGCCTGGGACACTAACTCTATCAAGGGGGCGTATAGATTTTTAGAGAGAGTTTACCGCCTTAAATTAAAAATGAAAAATGAAAAATTAAAAACCACAATTAAAAATGGAAAAATAGAAAAACTACTACACAGAACAATTAAAAAGGTTTCAGAGGATATTGAGCAAATGAAGTTCAATACGGCTATTTCGACTTTAATGGAATGCTTAAACATTTTTGAGAAAGAGGAAAATATAGGAACAGAAGATTATTTGTTGTTTATAACTTTATTAAGTCCTTTTGCTCCGCATTTAGTTGAAGAGTTATGGCAGCAAACAGGCAAGAAAACAAGTATTTTTCAAGAGCAATGGCCACAATATGATGAAAATTTGTTAAAAGAGGAAGAGGTAAATATAATTGTTCAGATTAATGGCAAGGTGAGGGGCAAAATAGAAGCAGATAATGATGTTTCAGAGAAGGAAGCCAAAAAGCTTGCCTTAAAAGACGAAAATATTATAAAATGGTTTGAGCAAAAGCCAATCAAAAAAGTCGTTTTTGTAAAGAATAAGCTTATTAACTTTGTAATATAATTTTTAAGTTTCTTTTTTAATCATTAAGATTTAATCCCTGAAAATTGATTAAAAATTAAAAATTAAAAATTAAAAATTAATGATTAGCAAAGTAGTCATCGCAGCAGCTGGGCAAGGCACAAGGATGAAGCATTTGTCCCAAAACAAAAGTAAGCACTTAATTTGTGTTAAAGAGAAGCCGTTTTTGTGTTATTTAATGGATAATTTAATTAAAGCTGGCTATCAAGACATTATTTTAGTGGTCGGGTTTTGTGCTGATTTAATGGCTGACTTTTTAAAAGAATATGATTATAAGGCAAATATTGTCAATCAATATGAGATTTTAGGACCCAAAGAAAAAGAGTATGGCACTTTATGCCCTTTAAAATGTGTCCGTGATTTAGTTGGCAACGAGAACTTTTTAGCTGTTTATGGGGATAACTTATTTTCAGTTAGAGATTTACAAGCCATGAATGTTGATGATAATTTTAATTATATAGTAGCTCGGATTGAAAAAGATCACCCTGAAAAATATGGTGTTTTAGTTAATAAGGGTGACTTGTTAGAAAGGATTATTGAAAAACCAAAAGAGTTTGTGGGAAACTTTGTCAACACGGGCTTGTATAAGTTCACCCCAGAGGTTTTTGAAACAATCCCTCAAATTAAACTTTCCGAGAGAGGGGAATACGAACTAACCGATGCCCTATCTTTATTGGCTCAAAAAGGCAAGGTTAAAATAAAAACCATCCAGGACTATTGGATGGACTTTGGCAACCCTGGAGACAT
>Ga0210057_1003516_pt1 | contig 21573 bp, 34 predicted proteins | sample CryGeyCG2114_010_2_FD_183968 | JGI IMG/M metagenome (GOLD analysis project Ga0210057, IMG submission 183968) | Groundwater microbial communities from aquifer - Crystal Geyser CG10_big_fil_rev_8/21/14_0.10 (SPAdes) (version 2) | ecosystem: Environmental > Aquatic > Deep subsurface > Groundwater ...
TGCGATTTGTTGTTGTGTTTTTCCTTCGTTTGCCCATTTAAGGACGAGTTCTCGTGTTTGTAGGTTTATCATGAGGGTATAAAACAGAACTACTATATAAATTATGCGTTATTTTTGTCTTATACTATTATGCACTAAAAAGAGACTAAAACCATTAAAAAATAGAAAGATTTAAATATTAAAGTTATATTTTAAGGCTTTATACTATTTCAACCAAAATAGGGGGTGTATAAATGGCTAAGGGAAAGGTAAAAGAGAGCAAAGCAAAACCTGCTTCTAAGAAGAGAGACAATACCTTGCTTTATGGTATAGGGGTTCTTATACTCATAGTAGTGATAGTATTGGTCATGAGAAGCGGGAAAGAGGCTGCAGGGCCAGCAGACGTGGATGCGACGTCGGGCCAGCAGACGCAAACAGATAATCAGGTGAAAGAAGACACCACACTTAAAGGAGTCACTGAAGAGCTTGCTTGCTCAGCAGGAGCTGCAATAGGCTTCAAAGCATGCAATCTTCTTGCGAATGGAGATGTTGAGGTAGTGGTATTCCACAGCATATCAAGTGTTGTTGAACCATTGACATTGACAGGAGCACAGTATTATCTATATGATGAGAACGGCGAAAAGCTTGCAGAAGCATCACAGATGGGCACTGTACAGCCGGGCCAGGAGGCAAAATACACGCTTCCATTGAACGGCAATCCTTCAGCGATGAAGGTCGAAGTCAGGCCAGTCGTGAATGTTGATGGTGTAGACAAGATCTGCGTGAATCAGCGTGTGATCGTGATACCTGCAAACAGCTGCAAATAGATAATTTTTTATTTTTTACCTTTTATTTTTGCTTATTTTCGGATTATTAAAAGGGGAGAGCTAAATTATAATTCATAAGCTGATAATATGAAAACCCCTAAAACAACCGCAATTCTGATGATTCTCATAGTTATGGGCCTTTTCCTTATCCCTGGATGCGGAAGCAAGAAGACTACGGTCAGATACATCGTGCCTACAGGATATACTGTCCTTGAGGCCAAAGCTGGCGATGCCGGACAGACTACGCAAGGCACACAAGGGAGCCAGCCGGTCAGCATAGTGATAAAAAATGATGAGCCAAAGGATAACACAACCATCAATGCACCTAAGAACCAGACAGCAAACATATCCGCGCGCGCAAGCTACAGCACGGTCGTCGAGCCTACAACTCATATCAGAGGAGAATATACCCCTTTTGAATCGGATGTGAAGGCCCTGAAGCCGAAGATATGCAGCATCAACGAGGTCATAGTGGGTTATGTGGGATGTTATTACAACGGCGACAAGACCGAAGCGAGGGTCACGCTGAAGGACACAGGCAGGGGGGACATAGAGCAGATGTGGTTTTACCTTGTCTTCGCAGGACAGACTATCTACATGGAATCCGAAGGGTTCGACGTAGGCAACATAAATGATTACAATCTCATGCTTTCAGAATGGTCGAAGAAATACAACGGCAAGATACAGAGGATACTCATCACTCCTGTCATAAAGGAGGGGAATTTCGTGTTCATATGCAACAACAGGCAGCTTCTACTCATACCTGATAATAGCTGCAGGGAGACTGTGGAGTGAAGTTCTAGGTGAGAATGTGAGAGACTTTAAACCAGTGCATGGTGTTGATTATCTTGTAAATCTTTATTCTATACTTGGTATTCCGAAGGAAGCCAATCAAGAGCAGATAAAAGAAGCATACAGGGCCCAGATGAAGATGTATCATCCTGATGTTGTTTCAAGAGCAGCCCCAGAGATACAAAAAGAGGCGCAAAGGAAAAGCGAGCTTATAATCCTGGCATACAAGACCCTCAGCAATGATAAGTCAAAGGCAACATATGATGCTCTTCTGAAGAATTTCAATCCTGGGCTTGTCAGCGACACTGGCAGCATAAAGATAGATTTAATGCAAAAAAGAGTCAATATAGATAATTTAGTGAGTGGGGAGGGGTGGGGAGATAAAGAAAAGATCATCCAAACAGCAAAACAGCTTTCAGGACATGATGATGAGATGTTTGATATAATCGCAAATCAATACAAAGAAGCAGAAAATCCCCCTAAAAAACTAAAAAATGCATATAGGGCTGCGCTTGAGAAGAAGAATGCTTATCTCGATGTCCTTGAAGGGATATTGTGGGAGGATGCAGGGGTATCGAACCAAAAAGGAACCTCTTTCATGTTCAACCCTGAAGACCATATTGATGAAAGAAAAAACCAGATCAAGTATACTGAGACTGAGATTGCCGCAGGCATAGAAGGGATTGTTCTTTCATTGGCATCGGGAACAACCCTTAAGATGCTGGGACAAGGCGGAGAGATATATGATGAGAAAGTGGCAGCTGAAAATCCCATTGCGTTAAAGGAAAAACTGACAAAGATCGCCGTTGACAGGTTCAAAACACATATACCTGGACTGGAAAAGATCGCTGAGGAAAGAACAGAAGTGATGAGGGAGCTTGCCAGCCTGACTGAGTGGGAGTATTATCCTACTGAGCAAAAACCCGCCACATCATTGACCATGGTGCTGGAAAAAGGAGGGAATGTTTCTTCAGTCGTCGCATACCTGATCAAGGGAGATATAGTGAATATGGCCCAAGAACAGCTGGGCATAAAACAAGGCACAAGCATCGATGATCTCAGGTCCATGAAAAAAGATATTGATGGATTCTGCGCTAAAGGGCAGAGCTTGGTCATATTGCATGCAACATCCGAGCCTGATATCACGCTGCAGATGGGATATGTCCTGAATGAGCATATGAATAAGCTTAAGGGGAATGCTGATCAGTGAGAAAATTCTAAAGCAGCATGATCCAAAGGTCATAAAATGGTCAGTCAAAAGGTTATTGAACTCGACAGCAGAGGGATTCTCGCATGGAATGATGATACTGAAGACCGCCTGATGATTTTGCATCTCCAATAGATTAATAAAACCCCCTCAATCTTTTTCTTCCATGAACCAAACATTCAGCAGGTTATTCAGGACAGGAGTCTTGCTGATGTCTCTTTTCTCTGCTGTGAGATTAACCACCGCACGGACACAAGAATCCCTTGAGGCAAAGACAGAAAGGCTGCATTATGACGTCTCATGCTCGACGAAAATACCGGATTTCAGCCCGCAGATCGGCGATGTGGATTTTGAATTTTCCCGCACAGGCAGCAGGTATAAGATATTAACTGATGTGGAGACCACGGGCCATATACTCTCCATCCTTTTCAGCGGCAGATACAATTTCACTACAACAGGCCATGTGGATGAGAACAGCTTCCTGCCCGAGAGATACCTATTCACAAAAAAGGACAAGGCAGGGAATAACCTGGTCGAGGTCGTACAGAAATTTGATTTTGCGATGAATAAGGTCGAGTCTTCAAGAGTTGTCATGAATAATAAGAGAGGAGGGTATGACCGGACAAAGGACATTGACAAGAATTCCCGCGATATATTCTCTGTGCTGATGGAGCTCAGGACAAGGCCGCTGCAGACATACACCTTCCAGGTGATAGAGGAAGGCGAGAAAAAACCATTCACTTTCGTGTATATGGGCGAAGAGAGCATAATAATCAAAGATAAGAGGTATGATGCATATAAGTTCAGGGTTGAGGATACATGTCATCTGATCATAAAACCCAGGCAGGAGGTTTTCCTATACCTGGAAAAGGACGCGCAAAGGAAACCTTTGAGGGTCAGCATAACAAACTATGACATCGGGAATGTTGTCATTGAATTAGGGGCGAGATGATGCCTTTGCAATGCCCTGCCAGGGGCGTTAAGGGCTCTGTCCTAAATGAAGGTTAGCATCAATTTGTGAGGCTTCTTCTATATAACAATAAAGACGAGAAGGGGGTTGGTCGCCGAGCGTAGCGAGCGCGACTAGGAAAATCGAAGATTTTCTGTTTCCCTTACGGGGAATCTCGGCCTTAGGTTAAATAAGCAGAAGCCGAACCGATGATTGTCAAGCGCAGCTTGGCAATACTGATAATCCCAGACGAGCTTGCGAGTCGGGATTATCTATTCTAACCCGAGTGAAGCGAGATTTAGGACAGAGCCGCATTAGGGCAAAGCTTTATAAACCCCTTCCTTTTCCAATATCTATAAGCTTATTAAAGCTTGTTTTGAGGCATTACGATGCCCATCGTCGCCTGCAAAGGCACAATAACCAATATTAAATTCAATAAGATTAGAGATTGATAGGTGTTAAAGAATGGTATCAATGAACGATGTTCCTGTAAATGATCTGATTGATAATACAGCTGAAAAGCTGAAAAAGATCCCTGAGATAAAGCCATTGCCTTGGGCGACATTCGTAAAGACTGGGATGCACAAGGAAAGGCCGCCCATAAGGGCAGATTGGTGGTATGTCAGGGCAGCAGCCGTACTGAGGTCAGTCGCAAAACTCGGCCCGGTCGGAGTCTCAAAATTAAGGACAAAATACGGCGGAAGGAAGAACAGGGGCCATAAGCCGGACAAATTCTTCAGGGGTTCAGGAAACATACTAAGGAAAATACTGCAGCAGCTTGAGAAAGCGCAGCTGGTCAAGAAAGTCGAGAAAGGCGGAAGGAAAGGAAGGATACTCGCTCCAAAAGGCGCTTCATTGCTGAGCAATGCGGCATTCGATGTGAGCAAGATGCCTCCGAAGAAGAAAGAAGAGAAGATAGAGGCAAAACCAGCCCATATCCATACTCATGCTCCCCAGGAAAAAAAGCTTGAGGTGAAGAATCCTGCCGAGGCGATGCCAAAGCAGGAAAAACCTGTCCATCAAGTCCAGCCTTCGAAAGAAGGAAATAAAAATGAGTGAGCTTGAAGATATAAGACGAAAAAAGATGGAAGAGCTGCAGCAGAGGTATCTGCAGGATGCGTCAGAACAGGCCCAACAGGAAGCCCAGATGCAGCAGCAGATCAGCCAGGTCGAGGCTGTCGTCAAACAGAGGCTCACAAAAGAGGCATTGCAGAGGTACAGCAACATAAAAGCCGCTGACCCTGACAAGGCAACACAGCTGCTTTTGCTCATGGCCCAATTTTTGCAGGCCGGAAGGGCAAGCACGATCACAGACGACATGCTGAAGCAGATCCTTATGAAGACGGCGCCTAAGAAGAGGGAGATGAAGATAAGGAGAGTATGATTCCGGGATATCACGATCATAAAAACACATCAAAAATAAAATGGCAAGAATCAAGCACCCAAGCAGGAAAAAACGCCTTGCAAAGGCAGGAAGGCAGACAAGATGGGCTCCTTTCTGGACAGTGCCTAAGATCTACGGACCGGGCAGAAGGGTCCATCCAGGCAGGCACACTGCTGTGAAGAGGACTTGGAGAAGGACGAAGATAAAAGCTTGAAAAAAGCAAAAATGTGATTATCATGGCTATAGAAAGAACATACATAATCCCTTTGAGGAGGGAATGGCTGAAAGTGCAGCGCTATAAGAGGGCGAAAAAGGCAGTCAGAGGAGTCAAGGAATTCCTGGCAAAGCACATGAAGCAGGAAGATCCCAAGATGATAAAGATAGGCACAGTCCTGAACGAGATGATATGGGGAAGAGGCATAAGGAATCCCCCTCACAAGGTCAAGGTCAGTGTCGTGAAAGAGGCTGACGGACTCGTAAAAGCTGAGCTTTTCGGCCACAAATATATCGAGAAGAAGAAGGTCGAGAAGAAAGAGGAAGGCGGCATCGCAGGGAAGCTGAAAGAGGCGATCGGCGGCGGCAAGGAGAAGAAGGAGAAGGAAGTTGAGGCTGAGATCACAGAGGACAAGGAAGGCAGGAAAGAAGATAAGAAGGAAAAAGCCCCTGAGAAGAAAGAAGAAAAGCATGTTCATAAGGAAGTGAAGAGAGAAGAGAAAAAGCCAGCGCATAAGGAAGAGAAGAAACCGGCTAAGAAGTGATTGATTTTCTATAGCATTAACTCAATTAAAACCCTATGCCCTCGCTGTAAACTTCTGAGCACATTTGGTGGAAGGGTGGGAAAGCGATGTTTTCATGGATTTTGGGTGGGGTATGCTTTGAGTAAAACACTACATATAATATAATTTAACGCCCAAAAATCTCATCAAAAACCCAAAAAAATAAAAACAGAGGCCTTTTTAGCCATAATATGAGTGTAACCCAGGGAAAACTGCCTTTCGAAGGCATAAAGAGAGAAATTCTTGTCAGGAGAGAGACTGAGACCAGCCCTAAGTTCGGGAAAAAGCCCGAGGATAGGGATACCGGGGAGCTTATAGCCTACGGCGTCATAAACATAGACAAGCCAAAAGGACCGACATCCCACCAGGTGAGCGCTTATGTCAAGCAGATAATGGGCGTGAGCAAGAGCGGGCATTCAGGCACATTGGACCCGAAAGTCACGGGGTCGCTCATCGTAGCCCTCGACAAGGCCACGAAAGTCACCCAGGGGCTTCTTACTGCAGGAAAGGAATACACTGCGATAATGCATATCCATGATGATCTCGAAGAGTATGATATCTACAAGGCGTGCGGGGAATTCGTCGGGAAGATAAGGCAGATGCCTCCGATAAAATCCTCTGTGAAAAGGCAGATGAGGACAAGGAGCATATACTATCTTGACATTCTGGAAGTTGATGGGAGGGATGTATTGTTCAGGGTAGGCTCAGAAGCAGGCACTTATATAAGGAAACTCATCCATGATATCGGCCAGAAATTAGGATGCGGCGCGCATATGGCGGAACTGAGGAGGACAAAGGTAGGCCCGTTCGATGAATCCACTCTCGTGACTATGCAGGATCTCCAGGATGCGTTCTGGATCTACAAGAACAAGAAGGATGACAAAGAGCTCAGGAAGATGATCCAGCCTATGGAGAACGCTGTCGCGCATCTCCCGAAAATCTGGGTGATGGATACTACTGTGAACAGCCTTTGCCATGGCGCATTGCTCCATGTCCCTGGGATCGCCAAGGCCGAATCGAACATCGAGCCAGAGCAGCTTGTCGCCATAATCACATTGAAAGGCGAGCTTGTTGCGACTGCAAGAGCGAAGATGAATTCGAGCATAATGGCAAAGTCGGAGAGGGGCATCGCAGCGAAATCAGAGCGTGTTTTCATGGAGCCGGATGTCTATCCGAGGGTGGAGAGGGTCTGAAATCAAAAATTCTGATAAACAAAAAATGCCAACAAAAAAAATTACAGAAGAAGAAATAGTTTTTCAAAGAATAAGATCAGACAAAAGTACAATAAATGTAGCTTATTTAAGCCATAAGGTTTCCAATAACCCTCTTTTTTCAGAATCTTACAAGGATTGTGTTGGGACAATAATAATGGGCGGCGGATTCGCTGCGTTGTCGCATTACAGCGATTATTCTTATGCTCCTGAGCCAAAAAAATATTTGAATGAGATGATTAAAGAGATCTCTGATTTAACGCCGGTCGATGAGCTGACTGCAGCCATCATAGGGGGAAAGGAAGACCATTTCAACAAAAACAAGGAAATCCTTGCTGATACTGGAATTCCCATTGTAGGGGTGTATCTGGACTATTATCCTAATGGTAAGCCTGCTGTTCTTTTTGGACTTATATGCAAGAAGATTGTCGGTGCAGTAAAAAGTGTGGTTGTAATCCCAAGTATGCGTGAAGTAATAATATACTGCAGAAAGGAGAATGGGCCGTCTTTTGGGTATAATAGAATATATTCAGGACATTATGTTTCTCAATCCACTGTAAAAAGCACAGAATCATGCCCGACATCGAACAATCCTAATCTTGCGCCCGCATCAAGCCATCCATGCGCATAATTAAGGCATGCAAAAGCATTCACGATATCGCCTTTGTCCCTGAAATGCTGCGCATCCCTGTAATATCTGGATGCCATGTCAAGGAAATCCTCTGCGAATTTCCTCAGCTCTGCGCTGTCAAGCTCGAGATCATTGACAAGTTTGACCTTCTTTATGGCCCTGCCTGTCACGTCGAAGTACTTGTCGAGCTTCTCTTTAGTCACTTTGTCTGTCTGCATGGTAAAGGTATTATTTCCCAATAGTATTTAAATGTTTTATTGTTTTTATTATTATGCAAATGATTAACGCAACAAGCACCCTTGAGTTGAAGGGTGGGAAAGCGAGTCTGCATAGATTTTGGGCGGGGTAATTTTAGAGGAAAGAAAGTGAACACTAACTAAAAAAGAGACCTTTAACAGGTATGACAAAATAAAAATTAAAAGTTAAAAATAAAGAATAAATTAAGCAGCCTTCGCCTCTTCCTTGACTTCCCTCTTCATGGACATAGGCAGCGGCCTTCTGACGGTGAGAGGCAGCACTCCCTTGTCGAACTCCATCTTCGCGATCTCGAGAGGGTCGTATTTTATCTTCTCAAGGCCCTCCTTGTCGAGCTTCACGAGGAACGGGGCCCCCATAGAGAGCTGCAAAGCCCTGCTTCCGAGCATCCTTGCCCGCTCATACTTAGTGTATTTTTCCGGTCTTTCCATTTTTCATCACCATTCAAGCATTTCAGATGGATTTCAAAAGCTCTTTGGCTTTCTCGACCCCGATCTCAACCATCTTTTTTATGTCTTCGATCTTCAGAGGCAGATCCCCTCCTTTCTGCATAGCGCATATCTTCCCGTCCTTTGTCGTCGTGACAGTCAGCTTTGCGTCGAATATCCTCTCCTCTTCGGGCAATGGGTCCACAAGGAACATGTCGCCTATCTTGTAGATAGTGACTGCGACAGGTATCTTTGTCAGAGGCAGCTTCTTGTCTGTGTGCTTCTTGTAGTCTACGCTCACATCATCATACTCAGGGAATCTCGCATCTTTCAATGCGGCTACTGCTCCCAAAGCAGAAGCGTCAAGGAGGTTTCCTGCATCGTTGACAGTGCATACATCGATAGATACCATCCATACCTTCTCTCCTTTCTTGATGCATAATTTCTTCATGTCGATAGTCTTTGCCTCTCTCACTCCCCTGTCTACAACTCTTGCGAGTTCTATCGCCTGGATGTCAGGCGGGCCTGTCTCGAATTCCGGCGATGACAGCGGCAATAGCTGCGCATCGACCATCAGGCATCCCTCATTAGGCGTGTCCGGGTAAGGCTTGTCGACGCTCAATTTTATGCCGACCAGGACCTCCGTCTCCCCTATGAGGACTCTCGCCGAGCCTTCTGCTGATTTTGAGATCCCTGTCTCAACGACAATCTTCCTGTATTCGTCAAGTTTCCTTCCATCATACCTGACTCCCTTCATAAGGGAATCATTCAGGTGCTTTTTCAGGTCATCATTCATAGTTATCATTTTCATTCACCATTCCCTTCAATAGGCTTGTATTTTTCCTTCAGCGCTTTCTGCTGTAATTCATATATCTTCACGAGGCTTTTCTTGCCCATCTCAAGCGCCTTTATCAGGTCGTCCTTGGATATCTCGCCGTCCATCTGGAGCAATGATATCTCCCCTGTGCTCGGCACCAATGCCATCGGTATGTCAGCGACAGGGCCGTCCTCATATGCCTCTTCGTCATAGTTGAGATCGACGACGACCTTGTCATCGACTTTCCCTACTGCGACTGCGCATACCAGGTCCTTCATAGGTATCCCTGCGTCAGCAAGGGCTATCGAAGCTGCGCATATGCCTGCGCATCTTGAGCCCGCGTCTGTCTGCGGGAAATTTATGAAGATGTCCACGACTGAGTTCGGATAATCCTTCAGGTCAAGAACAGGCAGCAATGCCTTTTCTGTGACCATTGAGATCTCCTTTGCCCTCCTGTTCGGGCCCGGCCTGACTCTCTCGCCTGAGCCTGAGAAAGGCATCATCTCATAAAAGCATCTCAATATGCCCGTCTTGGGGTTCTGCATTGATTTAGGGTGCAGCTCTCTAGGTCCATATACTGCTGCTAAGGCCACCGTCTTTCCTATCTGGAACATCGCTGAGCCGTTTGCTCTCAGGACTACGCCCGCTTTTGCGCTTATAGGCCTCAGCTCATCGAATGATTTCCTTCCATCGAATCTTTTTGTGTATCCCATTTTCATTACCTTGTAATTATTTTTTATTTTTTTATCGTTGATTTTTATCTATCTTTTTATCGATCTTGTCAATAGCGTCTTTGTCCGCCGCTATGGCCTCCGTATCCGCCGCCGTAGCCGCCTCCGCGTCCGCCGCTATGGCCTCCGCCTCCATATCCTCTGTGTTCCCTGAAATCCCTGTGTTCCCTGTATTCCCTCTGTTCGCCGTATTCCCCGGCGTTCTCCTCTGTGCTGGTCTCTGTATTTTCAGGCTTGTGCTCGAATTTGCCGACGAGCTTCTCAAGGTATTCCTTCATCCTGTCTGTAAGGCCTGCTGTGTGCGCTTCTTCCTCGATCTTCTTTATAGCATTTACAGCTATGACTTCCTTGTCAGGGGCGCCTTCCAGCCATACAATGCCGTTCTGGCCGACGACTATCTTGCAGCCTGTTGCGTCCTTTATCATCGTTACCATCGATCCCTGCTTGCCTATTATCCTCGGCACCTTGTTCGTGCTGGCCTCTATCACTCTTCCGCCCTTCAGCGCCCTCAATCCTGGGCCCCTCATCGTGACGTCAACAAGCTTCTGCGAGGTGACATTCGTTATCTTGCATATGACAAAATCCCCCAATGCGTAGAACCTTGTCAGGTCTGTGCCTTTCTCGATGTATCTCTCTGAAGCGTCCTTCAATGAAAGCACTGCTGAGTAGGCTGAATTTATATCGAGCCTCCATCCGCTTATCAGGATGTCCATCACCTGTGCTACGATGGTGTCCCCTCTCTTCGGAAAATATCTGCCCGAAAGAGGCAATAATCTCAGGACTTTGCCGTCGATATTGACCACTCCTATGCACTGTGCCCTTATGTCTTCTCCGAGCCTGTAGGTCATGTATGAAGGCAGGAAATCCATGCCGACTGCAAGGACCTGTCCAGGCACTACGATATCTTTCTCTTTGACTTTTATTTCTCCCATGTTTATCATCCGTGTTTATTTTTTATTTTGTGTTTTATCTTATCTTTTGTCTCTTATTTTCTTCTTGTTTTTTTCGTTTTCGTGTTTTTTGTTTTTCAGTTTTTTGTCTGTTTTTATTTTTGTCTTGTTTTCCGTTTCCGTTTTATGTGTTCCCTTCTCTGCCGGGTCTTTTCAGGCCTTTATCTCTCCAGGACCTTCGTCTCGACTGAACCTTTTGTCATTACGTTGAGCTTCTCATAAAGGTCTGCCTCAAGGCCGGCCGGTATCTCAACTACACACACATAAGAACCATCATTCCTCCATTCCTCGTTCTGCGGCTTGCCGAACTGGCTTACTGCGCCATATCCCTTGCCCGCATGCTCAGGAGGCATCCTTATGGATATCCTCTTCGTCTCCATGCTTATTGGGATTATGGGCTTCAGTTTCCTGACAATATCCTCAATCTGGTCTTCTGCCGACTTGAATTCGTCTATCTTGACCTTCGCCTCTTCCATCGCATTCTCTATCCTCTGCACAGGGTGAGGCAGTTTTGTCTTCGGGTCGATCGCATTCTTCCTTATGATATCCACGATCTTCCTTCTCTTGTCTTCCCTCAGCTTGTTCCTGTACTCCTGGCTCAGCTGTATCTCACCATGCTTGAGTATGATCTCGGCAACCTTGACCGCATCGGTTGTGTCGAATACCTGTTTTATGATGTTCTCCGGGGCCAATGTGCCTTTCTTGACATCAGAGAATATCTTGTTCCCCCTTATCACGTTGTCAAGCAATGGTATATCCTTTCCGTTCCTATAAGCTACAGCAAGGTCAGGGTCTACTGCAACCTCGAAATTCTGGCCTCCTTTCTTAAGCCTTGCAAGGTTGAAATGCACCCTCTCGCCTTCCATTGACATTACGCCTTTCATGCTCATTTTGGTCTACCTTTTTTCTTTTTTGATCTGTTTTTTGTTTATTATCCGGTTATCCGCTTATTTCCTGTTCCTGCAGATTATCTTGTTCTTTCGTTCTTACTTCTTCTTCGCTTCGCCGAGTATCTTTGCGATCTTCGATCTGTCTACCCTTGTGAATTTCCTCTCTTCATTCGTTATGTAAGCGCAGTCTATCCTTTCGACAGTGATGTTGTCCTCGAGAGCCTTGCTCAATGCCTTTATGGCAAGCTTCAGCCCTGCCTCGATAGTTATGTCCTTCTTGTACTCTTTCTGGAATATCTCCTCTATCTTCGTCTCTGCCTCGCCTATGACTGCAGCATGATACTGAAAATATATCCCTGTAGGGTCTGTCTCGTACAATGACGGGCCTTTTGAATCCACGCCGACTATCAGGAGAGAGACTCCGAACGGCCTCAACCCGCCTGATTGCGTGCACATCTGCTTGAGGTCGCATATGTCCTTGACTATGGTCATCGTATCGATCGGCGAATCGAATGTAACCTGGTGCTGCTGGGCCTTGACCTGCGCCCTCTCTATCAATAATCTTGCATCAGAAAGTATGCCTGCTGCTGTGGCGCCCATGTGATCATCTATCTTGAATATCTTCTCTACTGATTCTGCGACGATCAGGGGATCCACTATCCTCTTGTCTGTGACTAAAAGAACGCCGTCCTTGCAGACCATGCCTATCGCTGTGCTGCCCTGCTTCACTGTCTTCTTGGCATATTCTACCTGGAGAAGTCTTCCGTCAGGGCTGAACATCGTTATGGCCCTGTCATATCCCATTACCTGGTGGCTCATCGGTTGCATTTTAAATCAATCCTCCTTTCCTTCGATTTATTGTGTGTTCAAATAATCCTGATTTAAAATGCAACTCTTTTACGGACATAGTGGGTAAATTTAGTTGCATTTTGAGTACCTCGTTTTGCTTTTTATCGTTTTGTCTTCATCCTGTCTAATCCTTATATTGTTCTGTTTTGATATGTGTGCCATATATAATTGTTACGATTTTTAATTGGTTTTTCGGCCTTTTCCATACACGCCATCTCATGCTGCCATGTACTTATCTTTTGCCTTTTTCAGTGTTCCGCTTGCCCCAAGGCTTCTCACAAGGGCCTCTTTCCCGTCGATAGCGCTTATCAATGCCAATGAGGCTTTTGCATGGTTCATGTATTTGTTATTGACCCTGATGATCCCTCTCTGGGCATCCCTGTTCCAGCAGTCCTCGACTACCATAAGTCCGGCATTAGCAAGGCCTAATTCGCCAAAGAAATTCAACGAATTGTCCTTTATTTGCCTTGAAACAGCCGAAATGTCCTTTATTTGACCTTCTGAGACGATTTCAAACGCTATATAGCGCTTTTTCTCCCTTAAGCTAGGCAACAAAGGTTTTATTTTCCTTTTAATGTTTATTCACCTTAAAACAGCTTTCATTAGCCGAGAAAATGCTTTTAAAGCACAATTTTCTCTTGTTTCTCACAATAATCAGAGAATTTGAAGGTTTATAAAGATGGCGGTTTTGGGGAGGTGAGTAGGATGAATCGGTCGCCCGATAGTTTAATAAACGATAAGGATATCTGGATTTCAATGGACTTCAAGCCAAACAAAAAGAAGATGATCATATCCTTAGGTGCAGCTTTATTCGTCTACCTTTTTATCGCGTTCATAATGCGATGTTTTCCTCTTGGTTGCGAGTGGTGGGAACCCAGAGAATTCCTGATTATAGCAAGGGATGTCCCGATTCCGGCTTTTTTTATTGCCTACCTATTCTTGAGTCTGATCAAAAAGAAAAAATAGAAAATCTTTGCCAATAATCATGATCAGAAGGTCATTTACGGCAATTAAACATCTCTTTCATATCGTAAAAGGCCCTGCAGAAGATTGCGCATGATCTCTTCAGTTCGGTTCTGCCTTCTTTTGTCAATGAATAGGTCTTATCATCATCAGAAGCTATCAATCCTTTCTCTTTTAGCTCTTTCAGCGCAGGGTATATCGTCCCGGGGCTCGGCTTTGAGCCCTTCCTTTTCCCGAGCTCTGAGGCTATCTCTGCGCCGTTCATGCTTTTTTTGCTGAGTATCCACATTATAAGATAAGACAGAAATCCTTTCATTTTGCAGCATTCCATACATCAATGATATCGGATGACCTATATTTAAAGGTTTATATTTCCTGATGGATGTATCGGATGACTGATATATTTAAATATTAGTATCGGATTACCGATATTGGACATCAGATATTAACCGCATGGAGGTGCGAATATGGAAAAGAAAGAATGCAAGATAGTGTGCGACGGAAAAGAAGTCGCGACAGTGAGCTGCAGCGAAGATGGGCTGAACATAAAGCATACGAAAGAAGGGAAAGAGATGTGCAGGAAGATGCATAAAGAGTCTGCTTTTAGCAGCATCTTTCTCTTTTTTTGAGGAGATCACCCCATTGTTACTGCCAGTAAATTTGCCCCGGTTTGCCTGAATAATCCCCTTTGCCCTTAAGAATAAGATTTATATAACCCCTCTAATCCCCCTCCAACATGGTAGGATTGTCTGATTCACAGGTTTATGAACGGGCGCTGGCCTATTGGCCATATAAGGATTCCCTAAGAAAAGTCATAGACCACATATGCGTAAACGCCCCCATTGACAGAAGCCTGCTCGACCTGATGTGCGGACCAGGGTACCTATTAGGCCAGGTAGCTGCAAGAAGAAAAGACCTGTCGCTCAAAGGAGTAGATCTGGACAGCATGAATATTGCCCATTCGAAAAGGGAGTATCCTGGAATAGATTTTGAAGTAGGCGATGTTCTCCTATGGAAACCGGACCATCTTTTTGATGTTGTCGCATGCACAGGAGCCCTTCATCACATCCAATATGGCCGGCAAGAAGAGGCCATTGAAGGGATTGCCTCGATGGTAAAACCAGGCGGCATTGTCATAATCTCCGATAGTTATATAGCTGATTATTCGAATGAGACTGAAAGAAAAGCTGCAGCCGCAAAACTAGGCCAGGAATACCTGGGGGAAACCATCCAAAATGGTGCGCCTGAGCCGGTCATAGAAGCAACAATGCAGATATTATGGAATGATGTTCTGATGAAAGAATTTAAGACTTCGATGAATAGACGATTGCCCATCTTTAAGAAAATCTTCAGTCATGTTAAAACTTTGAAGACTTGGCCAGAATTTGAATCAGAGTATGGTGATTATATCTCGGTCTGCAGGAAAAGCCATGGGGCTTGATCCTGTGATGCAAATTTTCCTGGGCCATATCCTCCCGTTTCACCAGGTTAAATTAATGTCATCAGGAGAAATAATGCCCGGGAAAAATTTATTGCAAAGAATATTCTTTTCGGTACGTATCAATTATAGGAGCATACTCTTTTCCAAGGTCAGGGAACTTTTTCGCTAATTGGACAGCACTATTCAAAAGTTTCTGTCTAATACCATCATCACAATGGAAGTCGTCATCGATATTGGACAGTATTCCAAACAAATCTTTTCTTGCTGTTTCGACATCCTTTATCGGTCCACTCCCATCCATATCAACTTTAAGAGGATAGTGGATATATAAATTTTCCCTTTGCTTTACTCTTTGGAAACCTTCAGTTTCATTGCCTTCGTTTCACTCGGGCCGCCTGACATTGTTAGTCTCAATTCAGAAAAGCCTCAATACAATCTTCCGCCGATCGGTACATCTCGTTCTGGTTCGATCAGGACACATTCTCCGTCTTTGCCGGGAATGCCCAAAGTTAAGACTTCAGATGCTGCTGGTCCGATCTGTCTTGGCGGGAAATTGACTACGCACAGGACTAATTTATATTTCAGGTCTTCTTTTGGATAGTTCTTGACGAGTTGGGCGCAAGATTTCTTTATTCCGATCTCTTTTCCCAAATCAATCTTAAGCTTGTATGAAGGTTTTCTTGCTTCTGGAAAATCCTCTACTTCTACAATCCTGCCGACCCTTATGTCCAATTTCTGAAAATCTTCAAATGTTGCCATAATGATTTAGTATTGATAGAACTTATATAAATGTTACGGGCTTTTCCTGGACTCTTCGCCGCTTCACTCGGCTCTCTATCTTCAGCTTATACCCATCCGACCCGGTCATCTACGAAGGTTTTATATAGTTTTCAGATTTACTTTGATTATGCGCCTCCCGGATTCAATCGAGATAAGAGAGTCAGATGGAAAAGGTTTATTTGCTAAAAAATCGATCAAAAAAGGCTCGATTGTGTTCCATTTTGATGGCAGGATCGGCGATGATGCACACACCAACCCTGAGTCCTTGCAGATAGATGAAGATAAATTTTTGGAATCGACTGCCAAATTTGATGATTTCCTGAACCACTCATGCGAACCAAACTGTTATGTCGACTGGCATAAGCTGGATCTTGTCGCATTGAGGGATATCAAGGTTGGTGAAGAATTGTCATTCGACTACAATACTGCAGAATATGACCTGATCGATATGGTCAAAGACTGCAGTTTCAGATGTAACTGCGGTTCAAAAAATTGCATTGGGGAAGTGAGAGGTTTTAGATATCTGACCTCTGAACAGAAAAAGAGAATCCGAAAATTTATATCACCTTTTTTGAAAAAGAGATTTGAACAGTAATTACAGATATGCGACCCCTGCCGGCTTTCCCTTACGCCATTAGAAAACATTTAAATGGTTGCTATTAAAGGATTTCAAGGGATACAAGGAATACTGCAGGAAGGTGAAGTATGGGCTTGTGCCCAGCACATGGTAGATGATGAAATTGCCATGAGCTGCTGAAAATATCTTAGGATAAACGTGGCTTCAGAAATCCTTAAGGTAATTCACGCTTGCATCCTTTATCCTGACATCGACAAATTCTCCTGCAATTATCTTCCCCTTATCCCCTGCAGCCTTGACGACAACAGGCTTATAGCAGTGATTCCTTCCCATCAATGTGCCTGTCCCGGCCTTGCCTCTCTCATCTATGAGTATCTTGCCTTCCCACCCTAACCATTTCTTGTTCTTTTCAAGAGCGATCCTCTCAAAGACCTCAGCAAGCTCTGTCGACCTTTTCTTGGTCTCTCCGCCGGCAAGCTGCTTCATCCTGGCTGCAGGCGTCCCTGGCCTCGGCCAGAATCTTGAGATGTTGAGGACATCAGGCTTTATCTCCTCAATAAGCCTCACAGAATCCCCGAACTGCGCCTTCGTCTCTCCAGGAAAGCCGCATATGATGTCTGTACTTACTGTGATATTGGGTATCCCTTCCCTGAAGGCAGAGATTATCCTCCTGAAATCCTCTGCTTTGTATCTTCTTCCCATCTTTTTTAATATCTCATCATTGCCTGCCTGGACAGGTATGTGTATGAACTTGAATATCTTCTCTCCCCTGAAGGCTTCGACAAGCTCATCAAGGATAGGCAGCACATTGTTGGGGTTCATCATGCCTACCCTGACAAAGAATTTCCCTTTTAGATGTGAAATATCCTTCAGGAGGCCAGGCAGCCCATGCCCATAAGATGCGCAGTCCTGGCTTGTCAGCCAGATCTCCTTGCAGCCTTCATCGATGCTGCTTCTCACTTCTTCGATTATCTTTTCAGCAGGATAAGAGTAAAGCCTGCCTTTAGCGAGCCTTGTTATGCAGTATGTGCATTCTCCGTCGCATCCTTCGGATATCTGGACTATGTCTATCATCTTGTTATAGCGGTGCTTCGGAAGGCACAATTTTATCTCATGCTGCTCTCCGATAAAATCCTTTTTCTTCTTTTTTCTGATGATCATCTCAACAGCCTTTGTTATGTCGCGGACATGCTGCGGCCCGACAAGGATTATGTCCCCTGAGATGCCTTTCACGAGTTCAGGCTCTGCTTCTGGCATGCAGCCTGAAACGATCACTTTTTTCCCTGACTCCACAAGCCCCTTTATCCTTTTCAGTATCTTGTTCTCTGTCGGCCCCTTGACTATGCACGTGTTTATTATTATGATATCTGCGTTCCTTGCAGACTTCTCATTATCCATATCCGTAAGCACTATGCAGCCTGCCTTCTCCAATAGCCCGGCCATTATCTCTGCATTGCTCTTGTTTGCAGAGCAGCCGTAGTTCTCGATGTATATTGATGTCATGGCTGTGTCTTTGGGGAGGGGGATTATATAGTTTACTGAAAGAAGTAAAGGTTCTGTCTTAAGTTAGGGTTAGCATCGGCTCGGCTCCAGATGTTTTTCTGAAAGGTCTGCGTCCCCGTGAGCGTGTTACGCACAGGAAATCGCGGATTTCCTTAGTTCCAGAGGACAAGCCTCTGAAACCAACCCTCGGGTGCAACAGCAAGGACCATCTCACTCCGTTCGATGGTCCGAATAACAATGTTCGTCGGTGGGCTAAACGCAGTTTATGCCCACCTTGCGCTTGCGCTCGACTTGAAAATCGCGGTTGCGGATTTTCAAGGTCTGAAAATGGCTTTGCCATTTTCAGCAGATGCGCGTAACCATCTCGGGAGCGTCCCCCCGCGACGACCCCGATAAGGGTTTCGAAGGAGCCTCGCATATTGATGCTAACCCATCTAATTATTGAAAACCCAAACAAAAACATTAATAAACTTCAATATCACACTCCCCTTATGAAGAAGCTGACAATAGCGATAATATGCATGATCATTCTTTCATTCGCAGTAAGCATCTTCCTTTACCCGGACATGCCAGAGAGGATGGCTTCCCATTGGAACGCAAAAGGCGAAGTGAATGGCTACATGCCGAGATTCTGGGGGCTGTTCCTCATGCCCATCATATCCGTCGCTATGCTTCTGCTTTTCCTGATAATACCATATATCGACCCGATGAAGAAGAACATAGACGCATTCAGGCCGTATTTTGACGGGTTCATACTGCTCATGATGATATTCCTGTTCTATATCCATCTTCTAACGCTCTTCTGGAATTTAGGATATAAATTCAGCCTGATAAATTCCATGCTGCCTGCATTCGCTATACTTTTCTATTATATAGGCATCTTGACAGAGAACGCAAAAAGGAACTGGTTCATAGGAATAAGGACCCCATGGACATTGAGCAATGACAAGGTGTGGCAGAAGACACACATGATCGGAGGCAGGCTGTTCAAGATATCCGCAGTCATAGCCCTTGCAGGATTGTTTTTCCAGAAGTATGCCATATTGTTCGTGCTCGTGCCGATAATAATCTCATCAATCTATGTTGTGGCTTATTCTTATTATGTCTATAGGAAAGCGTATTATCCCAAGGAAGTCAAGGAATTGCTGAAGAAGAAAAAGCCGAAAAGGAAGATGATATGAGACTATCCAAATATTTATATATTTTAATCCCTTCTTAAAACCATATATAAGCGGTTTAAAAGCCGAAATAGGCATCCTGAAGGGATTTAAACAATGATACAGCTCGGCGGCAATATACAACTTGAAGGTTTCGAGGCACTGGAGCCAGGCAAGCTTGTTGTCGTAAAGAAGATGGTGGGCAATTACGCAAGGCAGATTTCTGACTCCAACAAGGATTTTGAGAAGCTTTCTATGGTCCTGAAGAAGGAGGGCGGCATGTTCGAGCTGAAGGCAGCGGCGATCATAGCGGGCAAAGAGAGTTCTAAGGTAGTGAATGACAGCAGATTGTTCTACGGGCTTGACAATGCGCTGAATGGGCTGATGGGATTGATAAAGTGAAAAGGTGAAATATGTCTGGTCCTGGCGAAGGTAAGATAAGGCTTGCGGGCGCAAAGGTCTATATCCATGTGAAAGGCAAGTCAGGCGCAACAGTAACCCATATAGATGTCGAGCATCCTTCCCTGAATAGCATAATAAAGAAAGGCGAATCGACGTATGCTGCGGGCAAGGCAGGCGGATTCTTCATAGGCCTGAAGAAGCAGATGCTGAAGAGGGCTGATAGGCTTGTGAAGAGAAAGCAAAGCGGCTGGTGAAAAACTTAATATAATGGTTTAAGTTCGTATAATAAATGAGTAACCACATAAATGAAATCTGTGAAATAGCTTTTCCTTCTATAAAAGGGATAGTTGATGACCATGTTCAAATTGCACACGATACATTATATGGTTGCGGCATTGGATACCCCCTAAATCCTGAACCTCCTATGACTGGATTTGAATTAATCTTAAGAAAAAGATTCATTGTAGGAGATGGTCCGGTAAAAATGGAAGATTGCCATAGAAGCAAAAGAAAGTGGGAAGTAGTGACTGAGCTGCATGAGAGAGAAAATTTACCATACAAAGATGTGATTGAGATAGCTCTTCGACTTGCCAGAGAGGATAATTTAGTGGTTTATTATGCACTGCCTGATAACACCTCAAGGATAATATTTCATCCGGACAATTGGGAGCCCAGGATAGGTTAGTTTTTGCCCTTCTCGAACGCCTTTTTCACGATTTTGCCTATCGCCTATCATAAACAGAAGAGCTGTATCTTTCATGGGCCCTTCTCACCTTTTCATCAAAAGATCTCACACTGGCTGAGATATTCCTGCAGCCCACAACAGGTTGTATTGAGCATATCAGATCTGCACCAGAACCTACAACATCCTTATAGTTGTCATGATTGATTCCTCCTATCCCTGCAAGAGGGACTCTTGGAATTAACCCATTGCCCATCATTCTCCTGACTGATTCCAGTGTCTCTATCCCGCACGGGTCCCTGTTGCCGTCAATCTTTGTGGATGTCCTAAAAAGAGGGCTGAAGCTGATGTAGTCTGCGCCTGACTTTGCCGCAATCTCTGCCTGCTTCGTGTCTGAGACCGACAGTCCTATGATCCTGTTCCAGCCGAGCATCCTTCTTGCAGCATTGTAATCCATGTCGCTCTGCCCTATATGCACCCCGTCAGCCCCCACAGCCAGCGCAATATCGACATGATCATCTATTATGAGGAGGGCTTTGTAGAGCCGTGTGAGAAACCTAAGATGCATTGCTGTCCTCGTCATCTCCTCGAGGGGAAGCATCTTCTCCCTGTACTGTATTATCCTTGCGCCGCCTTCAAGTGCTGCCTTGACCTGCTCCACTGCGCTAAGGCTCGTCTGGGGATTATCAGAGCTTGATGTGATAAAATAATAACCTCCTTTCTGCAGTCCATTGAGCATGATGAGGCAGAATTCCTGGGCGTTTATATATTTTTTTATATTTTTTCTTCAGCAGCTGCCCTGCCTGGCTTCATCGATTATGCCAATCTACAAATTTTACAATGAGTTTCCCCTTAACAGATCCCATCTTAAAAAATTCGTCAACTTTACCATTTGATATTAAAACTTTCGCTGGCCGCTCCATATCTTTTATAGGCACTGTTTTGGTCCCATCATAGTCTCTACTAAAGTTAGCATCAAAATATTTAGAGATAGCAGAATCAGAATCTTTTAGAGATCTAATAGGAGTAGCATATACCCTATATGTCGGAACCCAATAAGTATAATCTTTTATAGATGGGATATTCAATGAGATCATAACTATGTAATCATTATATTTTTCAACTTGTTTTAACTTGCTGCCCAATAATCTCTCTAATTCCGCACGTAAATCATTTATTTTTAAGTATAGTGTATCACATTAATAATCGTATGTATTCGGTATTAAAAAAGTTTTTCTTAATGCTGAACACAATTGTTTTCTCAATTCAGATAAGTCTGACCAGATTCTTGTCGCTAACCAATTCTTGACGTTTTTCCAATACTGTTCTATGGGATTCAATTCTGGGGAATAGGCAAGCAGACGTATAATCTTTATGCCCTTTTCTTTGATA
>Ga0210057_1003518_pt1 | contig 21561 bp, 22 predicted proteins | sample CryGeyCG2114_010_2_FD_183968 | JGI IMG/M metagenome (GOLD analysis project Ga0210057, IMG submission 183968) | Groundwater microbial communities from aquifer - Crystal Geyser CG10_big_fil_rev_8/21/14_0.10 (SPAdes) (version 2) | ecosystem: Environmental > Aquatic > Deep subsurface > Groundwater ...
ATTTTCTTTTCTCGTGGCTACTTCAGTTATTACAGCATTCCAACGGATATATCCGCCATGCCGCAGTAAAGATGATCTGCCACGAAATTGGACCGTTAACTTATCACATTCGTTTCCCGAACGAAAAATCTGATTGGCACAAATTTTCGCCGGAACAAGCCGATAGTATTTTGTATTCTCTCTTTGTGAGCTTGAACCAGTTAATGTCTGCTTTATATCAACCGAAATATAAGAGGTACAAATATATTGATTCACTGCCGCCAAGTCCCTACAAATCAGTACAAATGGTTTTGTTTGAACTGGAAGATTCTTGCGGAAAAGAATATATAGATCGTCTTGTTGGGCATTAACGAAATTGATATAGTGAAGTTGGAATAGTGAGAATCGGCGCGGTCAAGGCTTTACCGAGAGCTCGGCCAAGGGCCGAGGGGCGCAAGAGGGATTTATTCTCTCCCGCTCGCCGTTCCCGCAAAAAACTCCCATCACGGGAGTTTTTTGCTACAAGGGGTGCAAAAAAGCTGTGCCCCGGCGACAAACTCTCGCCACAAGGGCACGCGGCTCGTAATTCGGAGTAATTAATCAGTCCTGCCGGAACGCAGTTCCCACGAGTTCTCGCATTTGTTCCAACATTACGGTCGGGTACCCAAGTAGTACAACATAGCTGATTACGGGGCAGGAATTAAGATTGTGGAAAAAAGTTTATGAAAGTTAACTGGCAAACAAAAAAATTAGGAGAATAAATTTATGTTTTTATTTTATCATATTTTTAACTTTTTATGCATTTTCATCAAAAATATGTTAAAAATTAAAGTGATTGAGCTCCAAGGCTATGAAAATTGCTATTACAAATAAACGAGGATTTATTCAAGTTCCTGTCTTAATCACGATCGTAGTCGCCCTAGGTATAGGAGGCGGCTTAACTTTTTTAAGCGTGACCAAATTCCAGAAAAGTAAACTTCAAAATTTAGAATTACAGACAAAAGTCTCAGAGTTAGAAGATAAAGAAGAAATTCAAAAAGAGCAAATTGTATCTGAAAAAGAAATATCTAAAATAACAACCAGTAATACTCCGGTTGTTAAACAGCTCGTTGAAACCATAAAAAAAATTGAAGAAGAAAAACCACTTCTATACAAAACTCCAAGCGGTCTTTTGATTGACGATAAGGGGAATATATACAACGCAGAAATTCTTGATAAATTAGAAAATTTTAAAAAACAAAATGAAATTTTAGAAGAAAAGACAAAAGAATTAGAGAAAAAGATAGCCAGAAACATAAATCCGCCATCGCCTTCTTCTCAACTTCCGTCACCGCCAACTTCAATTCCTCCACCGTCGCCTCAACCTCCGCCGCCTTCACAGAATCCACCTCTAGTTTTTACTTCAGACCCTAAAACTATCTTAGAACGATATGGTCATAACATAAGAACTGTTGAATATACCACTAATAGGCAATCAACTATTGTTTGGTCGTGGCCCGGAGAACAATACAACCGACTCTGCGAACCAAAGCATGGAAAGTTAATACCCGGAACTTCTTATAATTGCAATATAAAAGTAAAAGAGGCAATGTTAAATAATAAAGATGTTTGTTTCGATAGTTTTGGACAGATTTTTTGCGATAAACTCAGGCAAGTATAATTTTATGAAATTTTTAATCAGTATTGCTTCGTTTGCTATTTTTGTAATATGTTTATATTTTTTAGCAGATTTCGAACTATTTTTTGCGGTTGGTTTTGGGTTTTTATTATTGATTCATGAGTTGGGACATGTTTTTGCTCTAAATAAGTTAGAGGGCACAATAAAGGGTGTCTATTTTTTTCCTTTTGTTGGTGCAATTGTAGCTAGTGATAAAAAATTAAACACTGAAAATGAATATGCGTATTTTAAATATCTCGGTCCTCTTGCTGGCACACTTGGAGTTTTAGCAACCCTGCTAATTTTTTTCTTTCTAAAAGACCCGAGATTTTTGAATTTAGTTTTTGTCGGAGCCATATTAAATCTAATAAATATGACTCCGCTCATATTGCTTGACGGGTATGGAATATTAAGGGGTTCTATTAAATATGTTGAATGGATTGGTTTTTTGATATTGCTTATCGTAGGAGTTTTTATCTTTCATGAATATATATTTACACTATTTTTCCTCATAATTTTTACACTTTTTACAGATTCACCAACTAAAAAAGCAACTGGTTTTAAACTCTATGAAGCAATTCTTGCCAGCGTCTTTCTGCTAACAATGATTGTTTTGACAATAGTAGATAAGGAGTCTTTGGTTTGGAATATCCCTCTCGTTGTTCTTTCAATATATATGTTTGGTGCGTATATAAAATCTACCTGTTTTGATAATAAGAAAAAACAAAACAATCAACAGAACACACAACAATTATTGCCACTAACTAAAAAAGAAAAATTATTGTGGGTTGCAAGTTGGTCGTTATTAGTGATGGTTTTGTTTGTCGTTACTTTTTATTCAAAAGGTTAGAAAATTTTTGCCCGCCAGCCGTAATCCCGCCGCCCGCGCGTAGCGCGGAGCCGAGTAAAAAAATTGCCTTTTTCCTTCTAAAAAGAAAACAGTGGACCAGGAACAAAATGGCACCGATTGAGTACAAAAATTATCTTTTGGCTCAATCAAGGGGGCAGGAAGTGTGTTCCGAAAGTGTCTACTGAATTGGGTACAGATCAATCAAGGAGTTCCCGAGTGCGCGATATAGCAAAATGCAAACTGGGCTTTACGAGGGCTGTTTTTAAAGAAAGTGATTTTGCAAAATCTAAATCAATTTTTTAAATAAGTATTTAAATTATGCATAAATATTATTTTAAATAACTATCAAACCAAATTGCGTGGCAGGTATAACCGCCTTTATTTTTTTGGAGATAATCTTGATGGTAGCTTTCCGCTTTGTAAAATACGCCAAGAGGCTCAAGTGTTGTTACGACCGGGTTTTTCCATCGTTTTGATTTGTTTACGATCTCAATAAAATCTTCACCTTCCTTTTTCTCCTCTTCATTTCCGTAGAAAATAGCCGAACGATACGATGTGCCCCGATCGTCGCCTTGTTGATTTAACGTAGTCGGATTATGAATTCGGAAGAAAAAATCAAGCAGTTTTTTGTATGAGGTTTTTGAGGGATCGTATTCTATCTCTACCGCTTCTGCGTGGCCTGGATGATTTTCATAAGTGGGATTTTCATTTATTCCTCCAGTATAGCCAACCTCGGTGTTTATCACTCCGGGCTGTGTCCGGATTAAATCTTCAAGTCCCCAGAAACACCCGCCGGCTAGCACGATTTTCTTATTCATCCCATTAGAAACAGATCGCGATCTGCGATTTGCAAGATTTATTATTTATAGAAAGACGACTATTCATGTGTTTATAATCTTTAGTGGATAAATAAAGCGATCGCGGCTTCTAACGGGATTCATAATTATTTGTCAATAAAATTTTTAAAGCATACTGAGTTTATGCAATATCTTTTCTTTGTTTTTGTCGGTCCGTCTTTAAACACATGGCCGAGATGCGAATGACAAACTGCGCAGACAGTTTCCGTCCTTTTCATTCCATGAGAATTATCTTCAATATTTTTTACGGCTCCGGGAAGCGCTTTGTCAAAGCTTGGCCAGCCGGTGCCGGAATCAAACTTTGCCTCCGCGCTAAAGAGAGGATTCCCACACGCGGCGCACTTATAAAAACCGTCCTTGTCGGGATGGATCGGCTCACCTGAAAAAGGAGCCTCCGTGCCTTTATTTCGCAGAATTTCGTATTGCTTCGGCGTTAGTTTCTTCTTGAACTCTTCTTCATTTTTCGGCATGTCGTCGTTCATATATTTTATATGTTTACCCCGTTAGAGCTAAAATCTCTAACGGGGTTTATCCAAATGTAAAAGTGAATGCCTTGAGTCCCGGGTTTTCAATAATAATTTCAAGTGTATGCTCTTCAGAAGAAAGTCCTGCAACAAGCGTATATAGTTGATCTTTTTGTATTGTTATAAATCCATTCGCATCAACATCCTTGCCCGGCGTTTCAATAATCTGTCCGTCAATGAGGATTTTGGCGCGCACTGCGTCTTTGGCGCTTGCAACCATATATACATATTGAGCTTTATAACGGAAAGTTATTTTTGCCGGGCCTTTATTTTCAGCATACTCATTTGTAATGTCCCATTGTCCGTCAAGATAGAGAGTGTTCGGTAAAATATTTTTCGGTTCGGCGAAGTTTTGAACACCGTGTTTGCTTCGCGCGCCGTTTCCAAGGCGTTCATTGCGAAATGCTCCGAAATAAATTTCCGGCGAACCGACATTAGTCGGGGAAAGCGTTGTAATGCTTTCCCTTGAAATAATTTTTCCCATCGCGTCCTCTTTAGCGCCAATCGCTTCATTCCGTTCTTTTAACACTTCTTGGATTTTTGTTTCTGTTTCTTCATACGCCCCTTCGCCAATGTGGTCATATACAATAAAGCCGTCAATATCAATGAGATATTTTCTTGGCCAAAATCGGTTTTTATACGCAGTCCAGGTTGAGTAATCATTATCAAGAACCACGGGGTATTTAATTCCTAGCCTTTCGGTTGCGTCGAGAACATTCTGATATATTTTTTCAAATTCAAACTCGGGCGTATGTATGCCGATAATAACTAACCCTTTGTCCTTATATTTTTCGTACCACGCGTTCAGATACGGAGTTGTCCGTTGGCAGTTGATACAGCTATATGTCCAAAAATCAACGAGTATAACCTTTTTGCCTATAAATTCGCTGATAGTTATCGGCTCACCGTCGGTATTGATGAATCCGTCAGGAGTCGTGATTTCTTTTGCAGGGTCATAAAGCGCCAATTTTTCTTTTTTATTTACACTTGTTTTTACTTCAATGTTTTTTTCTTCCGAACGCGGCGCTTTTTGTGAGTTGAGGTATACGATTCCTCCTGCGGTGGCGGCAATAAGTATGACGGAAACGATAATTTTTTGAGGATTCATATTATGTTGTTGCTTCTTTTTTTACCGCGGTTGAAGCAAGGTATGATAAAAATCCCGGAATAAGCGGCAAAATACACGGGCTTAAAAATGAACCGACTCCGGCAAGAAAAGAAACGCCTATATTGAAAATCGTAAGCGAACTGATACTGCCGCCAATTGAAGTTACTAAATTTAAAGAGAGGAGAATGTCGGTGAGAAACTGAAGATTTGCTACGCGAGAGAGGGTGCCGGTAAAGACAAGGACACCGAGGGCGATAAGCACAACGCCAAAGAAATATTGAAAATAAAGAAGTTTTTTACCTAAACGATTAATAAGCGTTTGCGCCTGGTTTGTAAAAAGCCCAACCAGAAGAAACGGAATTCCGATACCAAGCGTATATGCAAAGAGCAGTAAAAAAGCGCTTGATGCCGCTGTTGTCGCAAGCGCCAAAATCGCGCCAAGAGCTGCAGAAACACACGGTGTCCATCCTACGGCAAATGCCGCGCCAAAAACAAATGAGGTCAAGTAGTGAGAGCGAAACCGGCGCTTGACCAGGATTTTGTGATCGCGTTTCAGAAAAGCCGGAGTAAATAAACCTAGGAGAAAAAAGCCGAAGAGTATTATGATAATACCTCCAATGCGGCCAAGCCACTCTTGCACCGAATAAGAAACGTTTGACAGGATTGTTTGCAGTAGAACTCCGACCAGAGAGAATACAAGCGAGAAGCCAAGAACAAAAAAAACGCTGGAGAAAAAAACACTCCAATCGCGTCGCGGTTTTATTGCGGTTGTCGGTTGGTCTTTATTTTCCATATTATTTATTGAGTGAACGCTTTATTGATTTCTGTGAGATAGCGCGCTTTATCCCATGAATCAGGAGCTTTTAAAACTTGCTTGCCGTTTTTCACAAAAACTTTTGTGTGTTGGTAAGCAACACCGAACTGTTTAGCCAAATTCTTTTCGTCGTTATCGGTTTGGTTGTCATTGTAGTTTACTCGAAAGCCGATTACTTTGTCCGTGTCGAGCTCGTTGAAAGCTTTTTGCATAAGTGGAAATTCCGCTTTGCAGATCGGACACCAGTTAGCGTAGAAGTAGAGCACAACCAGCTTTTCGTTTGCAATTGCGTTCTCGTAGTCAGATTGGTTGAAATCAAGAAGGTACACGCCGTTTCCGTTTTCAGCCAGCACCTCGCCATAGTAGGAAACACCAGCAGACGACATGGCTCCCACATCACCTCCGTCTTCCATCATCGCGTCCTCGCCTTTTTCCATCATCATCTCGGAGGGAATATTGCCACAAGAAACATAGGTTTTTGCATCGGCCGCGGATTTATGGACATTGACCGCAAGCGGTAGGTCGCTCAAAATTTTGGAGATTGGAACATCAATTACGGTTTCGGACATGCCATTTGTTAGATTTGTCAAAGGATATTTCACCGCTCCGGGATTTGGGCAAGAGCCTGTATGAATATGCGCGGGCTGTGAAATGCCGCGAGGAGCGCCGCTCACACTCACCACCACTTTTATTTTTCCGTCTATTTCTGAAAAGGCGGCAGTACCTTTCTCACTTGAATTATTTAAAGCGTCAAGCGTTATGGTGAGCGGTCCTGCCATCATCGCCTCGTTTTCTTTTTGTTCCATCGCTTCTTTTTCCATCATGGCTTTTTCTTCAGCCATCTTGTTCTCTTGTATTCGAGATTGGTTGGCGTAGTACACCACACCGCCCAAAACCAATACAACTGCGACTATTGCAATGATTACGGGCATTGCAACCCCCTTTTGTGAATTATTGTTTGTCATATTTTCAATGATATTCTTGCCAAATAGTAATGTCAAGCATACTTTACATCGCAATTGTGGATAAATACGATTTTATTTCTCTGCTTTAGGTTCAAATTGGATAATTTGAAAGCCGTATTTTTCAACTTCCTCCGGCGACCAAAAAGTTTGGCCTTTGGTTTTGAGAATGTAGGTAGCAATAACCTCAACTTTTCTTCCCGTATATTCTTTCTTATCTTTGTCCCATTCTTCCAAAACCAAAGTGTCGCCCTCATTTACTTCAAAATCGGCAAGACGTAATTCCATCTTTTTCTTGCCAGAGGTAATTTTCTCAAAATATTCTCACCAAACTTTTTTATGAATTGTCGCTATATTTTTAATTGTTCATTCGACCATAGATAAGACCGATGGCTTTTGCCACAATCATTCCTGCTAATATGAAAATAAGCCACGGATCAAGCTCGTGATTGAAACTCTGGACTATAATACCCAGCGTAAGCAGAGCCGCGCCAACGAGAAATGCAATTCTGCCGGCCATCATCTTGTGGAGCCCTTCTCTTTCGTCTCTATGATTTTCTTTCCACACAAAACTTGCAAACAAAGCAAACACCACTACCAGTCCCAAGACCATCATCATGAGCAATGTAGTCGGCATCCAAAATCCGAAAGGGTTAAGAAACAAGACAAGAAGGATAATCAGTATGCCGGAGATTAAAATTTCTTGTAGTGAATTATTTTTCATTCCGTTAGAAGATAGAACGCGGACGAATAAAGTCTTCGCCGAGCGTCATTAGTGATTAATTGATTATAACTCTTTAGTAAAAACATATTCTATGGTAAGCGTCCGCGATTTCTAACGGGATTCATATTTGATTTTGAATATATCTTCAACCGACTTTTTAAAATATTTAGCAATCTTTAGCGCCAGAACCACTGAAGGAGTATAATTGCCTTTTTCAATGGCGATGATAGTTTGACGCGTTACTCCAAGTTTTTCAGCTAATGTCTCTTGCGTAATATTTGATTTCGTCCGTAATTCGTAAACTTGATTTTTGACAATTTCTTTCATGATCCATATGTTTGATATATTTTATTTTATTTATTGAGAGCAAGTATGTCAAATAAACTTTACATGGTTTCTTATTATTTTTTTACAGAACGAAAAGCGATTATGTGACAAAAGATGTTTTATGGGAATTTTTCTACTTCCTCGCGGGTTGATTTTATTTAAAGCAGCCTTGCTATTTTTAAATAAAAGACATCAACCGCGATTTACTATATTCAAACAGTGACTATTTTATTAATTAGATAATGGTTGATTTTGATTTACTGTTGATTTTTACAAAGCCGCAGGCGAAAGGCCGGAAAAAGGCTTAAAAAAGGAGATTCGTAATTCAGAGCTAAACAAGGGTTAGAGAATTTGACAATAATTGCGGATTTATTATTCTATAAATGTCCGCTCAGAGAACGGACAAAACAAGGGCAGAGAGCGGTTCGTCTAGTAACAGCTTTCTGTCTTGGCCCGAGGAATGTAGCATGGACATCCTCGGGCCTCTTTTAGAAATGCGGCAATAATATTTAATAAGGCAATTTATATAATCAGGCAATAGATAATCCGGCAATCTGCAAATAATATCAGACTGATTGCCGGATTATTCTATTAATAAGTAAATATACATATTTTATCCCAATATAAATTGCCGCATTAACAAAAAAAAGACTCAAATCTTGACAAAAATATCAAAAGAGTGTGAAACATTTATTTTGTTTCACACTCTATTTTTACGAAAAAGTGTTTCACGTGAAACACTTGTTACAAAATCCTGTGTCCGATGTTTCACGTGAAACACTTGTTACAAAATCCTGTGTCCGATGTTTCACGTGAAACACTTGTTACGAAATCCTGTGTCCGATGTTTCACGTGAAACACTTGTTACAAAATCCTGTGTCCGATGTTTCACGTGAAACACTTGTTACGAAATCCTGTGTCCGATGTTTCACGTGAAACACTTGTTACGAAATAAATACATACTAAATAAAATATATCTTTTGTATTATGTGAGTTGTATACTGTTTAGAGGATTATAGATTTAGAAAATAAATGACTAAAAAAACAGAGATAGGAAATTTAGGTGAAAATTTAGCATGCGAATTTCTAGAAAATAAAAAATACAGAATTATCGAAAGAAATTTTAGGAGAAAATACGGCGAGATAGATATTATTGCAAGAACTAAAGATGGGATTATAGTTTTTGTTGAGGTAAAAACTATGCGGGAGATAAATGATTTGAAACCAGAAGATAATCTCACAGACGCGAAATTAAAAAAAATAAAACGAACCGCTTCAGTTTATGCAGGCGAAAATCAAAAATTAATAAAAGATAAAAAAGGTTGGAGGATTGATCTAATAGCTATTACAACATTGACAAATAATCTAAAATATGGTGATAAGAAAAGTTACCGGATATATCACTATGAGAATATATGATTGATTTTGCAATCTAAAATTATATAAGCGTTTTTACAAGTTTTGCGATTTTTTCAGAGTCATGGCGAATCAAGCCTCTTGTTTTTAATAAGTCGGCTACAAGCGGAACCGGGCGAGTTCCAAAATTCTCTAAGTCAATTTTAACAAGTTCTCCGCGCTGTTTAATGTAAGGTTTTCGGCGAAGAATATTGGGCCGCGTTTTGTTTATTAGAATATAATCAATTATATTTTTACCGATGTATTTTTCTAAATTTTCAAGAAATCTATGCGCCGTAAAACCATTCGTTTCGCTATATTTCGTCATTATATTGACAAAATATAAAATATTTGCTCTGGTATTTTTAAGAGTTTTACGCATTCCTTTAACAAGCAAGTTAGGAATTAAGCTTGTATAAAAATCCCCCGGGCTGAGGATTACGCAATCAGCTTTGAGAATAGATTTCTTAACGCGAGGATTGATTCGCGCTTCCGGCTTTAGCCAAACGCGTCTTACCCCGGTCCATATTTTAGGATTAAAAGTATCTAAACTTGTTTCGCCCTTTATAATTTTTCCATTCTCCATTTCAGCTATTAAATGAGTAGGCTTCAAAGTTACAGGGAGAATTTCGCCTTGAACTGATAATATCTTTCCGGCTTCTTTGATTGCGCTTTCAAAATTTCCGACGATTCTTTCAAGAGCAGTAATCATCAAATTTCCAAAACTGTGGCCCTTTAGTCCATCGCCTTCTTGAAATCTGTAATTAAAGAGCTTTGACAACATTCCTTTATCAATTGGCGAAAGAGCGATAAGCGCGCGTCTTATATCTCCCGGAGGCAGTATTCCAAATTCATCGCGCAAAATCCCTGTAGAGCCTCCGTTATCAGCCATAGTGACAACGGCAGTTATGTTAGAAAAATAATTTTTTAATCCGCTAATCACCGTAAAAATCCCTGTGCCGCCACCAATCACAACTATTTTTTTATTACTTTTTTTAACCAATTTCCTAGACACGTCTTTTTATTTGTATATAACTTTAATAATTTAATTGAGGTTATTTTAAAATGTAGATTTTGTTTATGTTCTACCGGCAGGTTGAATATCTAAATTGACGTTGCGCGCATTTGCGGATTATAAATTGCATTTTGAGGTTATTTTTAAATATAGCGTAATTTTGGAAAGGCTTGGTTTGTCTGAATTTTTAAAAACGCGCAATCCGGCAAATTCGGTCAAAAATTACATAATGTCGGGAACATTTGACTTGCTAAATATAATCAATTAGACTTTATATTAAATCCACAGACCGTCTCGGTGAGAATCGAGATCTTGATATCATTAAAAAATATCAGGACAGGCATCATTTATGTATAAGACCTGCCGAGGACTTTTATGCAATGTATAATTAGCATTTATCTGCGGATTTAACGCAGTTTTTTTATAAATCATAAGCATATTATATATCCAGATTTTAAAAAATAGCGACAAAAATAAAACAAACAAAAATCAAATATTAATAAAAGATTACGGTTTAGCCAAAATCTTTGTTGTTAAAAAAATGAAAACAAGACAGCAGAAAACCGAAGAACTACAGGCAAACGCAAGGCTTCTAGAAAAAAATAAGGCTTTTATCTTTGCGGATTTTAATAAGGTTGACGTTAGTTCAATCCGAAACCTTAAGGAAGAATTAAAAAAAACAAACGCGACTTTCAAAGTCGTTAAGAAAAGACTGCTTAAAATTTCTTTAGAGAAACACGGAATTAATTTTAATCCTATAGAGTCGGATTTGCAATTGGGTGTAATCTTTATTCCGGGAGAATTAACAGAGTCAGCCGGAGTTGCGTATAAATTCGCAAGAGATTTAATAAAAGCCGGGAAGGGGTTTAATTTTCTTGGCGCGTATGAAAAAGAAAATAATAATTTTCTGGATGCTGAACAATTTTTAGTGATTGCAAAACTTCCATCAAAAGATATTTTACTTGCTCAAATTATACGCGGTCTATCCGGTTCTGTCAGGGCGTTTATGTATATTGTGCAAGAATTATCTAAGAAGGGCGGCGCGGCAGATGCATCAAAAAAAGATGAAAAGGATGGCGATGTAAAGAAATCGCAAACTAAGGAAAACCAAGAAGAGATTAAACAGGAAGCATCTACTCAAGAAAGAAAAGAATCAACAGAAGACGGGCCTCGTTTGACTGAAGTTAAACAAGAGGAATTAAAAGACAAATGAGAATGAAAAACGGTCGAGTAAAATAAAACGCAAAATACAAATTTTTATTGAAATATCAAAATAGTTTGTAATTTCGTATGTATTTGTAGTTTGTAGAACAATATATGGATAAATTGGAGGATATTATAAATAAGGTAAGCGAGTTGTCTGTTTCTGAAATGGCAGAGCTTGTTAAAAAAATGGAAGAAAAATTTGGAATTTCGGCTGCGATGCCGGTGGCTGTTGCCGGCGCGACAGGTGGCGATGACGACGCAGGAGGAAAAGATTCGTATGATGTTGTATTAAGCGATGCGGGCGGCCAGAAGATTCAAGTAATTAAAGTTTTACGCGATGCGTTGGGTCTCGGGCTTAAGGAAGCGAAAGATATGACCGAAGGAACTCCAAAAACGATTAAGCAAGGAGTTAAAAAAGAAGAAGCAGACGAAATGAAAAAGAACTTAGAAGGAGCAGGAGCAACGGTTGAGCTTAAATAAATTTAGCGATAAGCAAAAGATGCGGTTCAACCCGCATTTTTTGTCGTTTGTTAAAAATTCTAGCTGAAATTCTCCGTTTGTTTTTTCAGATTTGCCCGGCGATTTTTAATTTTTATAACAATATCTTATACAGCTTCCTGCATACTTTATATATAATAGGAAGCGCAATTCTTATTTAAGACGAAAAACATTATTTTAAAAAGACTTTATGTTGCGCGGACGACCGGATTTGAACCGGCGATCTCTGCCGTGACAGGGCAGCGCTTTAAACCGCTAAGCTACGCCCGCATCAGATTTTTTGAAACCTTATTTTTCCTATTAAAGGATAAACTATTATTTATATTTTTGCAAAGGAATGGGCAATGTTTCTGTTTGGGTTCTGGGAAAATATAAAAAATGATAGATTTGATTTTGGATTTTAGTTTTTAAAAATTGTTATACGGTAAAAAGAAAATTATTTCAATTTTACAGATACTTTGGTAATATATAAATGTTTTTAGATGCGGCGTGACCTCCCCGTTATTGGGGATCTGTTGTCAGAGAGCAATGAATAATTATCATTTTAATTTTAAAAAGCTATGAATTCTAAAATAAAACGCACAGATGGTGAAAAAAAAGCTCCAACCGGAGGCGAATTAATCGCATATGAGGACCAGGGCGAGAAAGAGGCTTTGGCTCAGTTAGAAAGGCGTGAAGATTTTGACGCTAAACGCTTAAGTCGCCTATTGTCTGCGACTGATTTAACTCGCAAAGAGAACTCGCCGGTAAAATTTATAATTGATAAAGTTTTGCAGCTAGACGATTTTAAAAATTTTGATGTGGTATCCGCGCCCGAAACAATTACTCCCGTTAACGGCTTTGATTTGTTTAATTTCCCGATAGATCATCCGAGCAGGTCTTCAAGCGATACTTATTTTATAAATCCCGAAAGAATACTCCGCACCCATACAACCTCAATGTGGTTTTATTATTTAAATGATTCCAAAATCAGAGAAAAATTAGAAAAACAAAAATGGCTTGGTGAAATAAGTTTTGGAAAAGTTTATAGAAAAGATGAGATAGACAGCAAGCATTTTCCGGTTTTCCACCAGATAGACGGCTTATATATATGTAAGCGCGAAGATAAGCAAATCACGCTCAAAACACTTCAGGATGTTTTAGAAAATATCGTTAAATCTGTTTTCGGACCAAAAATTGAATTTAAATTTTTAAGCGACCAGTTTCCGTTCACAGACCCAAGCACCCAAATAGAAATCAAAAGAGGCTCGGACTGGATTGAAATTGTTGGAGCGGGAATAGTGCATAAAAAAGTTCTCAAAAATTTTAACATTGACCCGGAAATTTATCACGGCTGGGCGTTTGGTTTCGGAATTGAGCGGCTTGCAATGATTAAAAACAACATCCCGGATATACGAATTTTATGGTCGGAAGATGCGCGCATAACAAGCCAATTTAAAAATCTTAATAGTAAATTTAAAGAAGTCAGCAAATATCCGGCAATCGTAAGAGATATTTCTTTTGTTATAAAAAAAGATACTTCTTTAAATTTCATTTATGAAATTGTCCGACATTTGGGAGGTGATTTAGTTGAAGAACTAAAAAAACTAGATGAATATAGCGATGAGGAAAAATTCGGTCCGGATAAGAAAAGCTATACTTTCAGGATTGTTTTCCGCTCCAATGAACGCACGCTCACTAACGAAGAAATCAATAAAATCTATCAAGAAATTGAACGTATGGTTGTAAAAGAACTAAAAGCGAAGATAAGATGACTTTTACGGTGATGGTGCGCAATACCACATACATTCTGGGCTCCATAAAACTCTAACTTTGCGGAGTTTCTTAATCGCAATCTTCTAAATATAATGTCACTCTGAATATGACGACATCAAAGAATTTATAAAATCGCTAAACCTTATCGGGAAAACAACTTTTAAGTCTAAAACAGGGCGACATTAGGCAGACGGTTGGTTTATTGACTTTTTAAATGCACTGGAATATAATCGTTTCACGCGTTTATCTTAGCCGAATTAATCGGTAGATAGCAGGAAAAATTTAAACGAATAAAATTATAAGCAAGTTTGCATTATTGAGTTGTAACGATGTTTATCGTTTTAATATGATTAGTGAAAAAGTAAAAGAAAATTCTTCTGATTTTCCGGAAGGCGCAGACAATTACCAAGATATTTTAGAAGAGCTTGTTAAGGCCGGTGTTTTGTATGGGAGAAAAAAATCCAAAACTCATCCAAAAATGAAAAAACATATATTCGCTACAAGAAACGGATTTGAGATTATTGATATTGTTCAAACTTTAAAAATGATTGAGTTAGCAGAGGAGTTTTTAAAGGAGAAAATCCGGCACGGAGGGTCTGTGATGTTTGTCGGAACAACTCCCGCCGCAGGCGAATTAGTGAAGTCTTTATCAAGCGATTTGAATTATCCTTATGTGGTTGATAGATGGCTTGGAGGAACTTTGACTAATTTTAAAACTTTATACCAACGGATACAATATTATATTAAACTAAAGTCTGACAGAGATCTTGGCAGGTTGGAGAAATATACCAAAAAAGAAAGGTCAAAATTTGATAAAGAGATAGAAAGATTGAATCATCTTTTCGGCGGATTAGAAAAAATGACAAAGCTTCCGGAGGTTTTGATTGTGTTGGGAGTATCAAGTCACTTAATAGCGATAAAAGAGGCTAAAAAAATGAATATACCGGTAATCGGTTTAGTAAGCAGCGACGCTGACCCTAATTTGGTCGATTTTCCTATTCCGGCAAACGACAGGGCAAAGTCCAGCATTGCTTGGATTTTAGAAAGATTATCAAATGCCATTAAGGAAGGAAAGAGAATTCATATTGAAAAAAAAGAAGACCAGGAAATAATAAAATAAATAGATAGATGCTTCACGAAATACAAAAATTGCGCGAGCAGACAGGCGCCGGAGTTATGGAATGCAAAAAAGCTTTTACTGATTCCGGAGGGGATTTCAATCACGCGATTAAACTATTAGAAGAGAGGGGGCTTAAAAAGGCTGACAGTAAAGCCAGCCGTAAGACAGGCGCCGGACGGTTAGAATCTTATATACACAATGCGCGAGTCGGCGTGTTGCTCGAAGTTAGGTGTGAAACCGATTTTGTGGCTAATTCGGATGTTTTTAAGCATTTAGCTCGCGAGCTTGCGATGCAGATTGCCGCTATGAATCCTGAGAGCGCCGAAGCTCTTATGGAACAGCCGTTTATCAAAGATGAATCTATTACAATAAAAAATTTAGTCAAAAATACTGTTGCAAAGCTTGGCGAGAATATACAAGTAGCGCGATTTGTCAGATATGAGTTATAATATAAATGAGTGTTTATAAGTTAAAGCAATGGCGCAGTTTAGCGGGGCGGTTGTTTCGCGGTTAACAAGTTTGCGTCAGTAAGAATTTTTTAATAAAAATTAATTGTGTACGATTTTCTTTTACAAACTATTTTTTTTCTAAGTTTAGGGATTATTATTTATATCTTGGCTCGCGCGGTGCCGCGAATTACCGAAACCGGAAAAGTCATTCATGCTCCGGGAAGGTTTGATAAATTGCTGAGTAGATTGCCATTGAAGCAAATTGATGAAAAAGTAAATGTTTTTTTTGAAAAATCTCTAAGAAAATTTAAGGTTTCAATTTTAAAAATGGACAATTTTGTTGATAAATCCCTTACTAAAGTTAAAAATTCAAACACCAATGCCGAACTTCGGGAAAAAGACAAAGATTTATTTAAGAATATAAATAATAAAAAATAGCCTTTCCGGAGTTTTCTGCATCTCAAAACTTGATTATCTTCCCTTTTTTGTTTTATTTTATAATTGTCGGGCAGGTGGCAGAGTGGACAATTGCACGTGGCTGTAGACCACGCGCCTTACGGCTTCGGGGGTTCGAATCCCTCCCTGCCCACTAATGATTTTATCGGTTTCCAAAAACCGTTAAGTTCTGTATTGGTGCCTCTATTTTACCAAGCTCGCTTTTATCTTTTTGCAAAAAGTATATTCGGTTGAATAAAAATTGAAAATCGTCAAATATTATCGTGAAGCCGCAAAACAATAGATTAATAAAAGAATCCCCTTTGCGATGTCGGCTTACGCAAAGGGGATTTGAGACGAGATGTGCTCTCACTCCTCCTCCTTTTTCTGCCTCCCGTTTAGGTTTTCCAACTCCTTAAGAATTGTTTCCCTGATAAGCTCTCGTTCGCTTTCGCTTTTGCGAGCGATTCTGGCATCAGGGTTCTCAAGGAGCAGTTGCGCGAAGTCGTATACTTCGTTTCGAAGTTCCGGCTTCAGTTCAAGGAGTCTTCTAAGCCTTGTTCGCAATTCAGGCGCAAGGCTTTTCTTGGCGCAGGATTCTTCTTTCGTGATTTTTATCACCTCCTTTCTTTGGAAGAAGACCGGTGAGCAGATGTAATAATTGAAGCACAGCTTCATATATAAAGTCAAATTGTCAACTTATTTGCGTTCGTGTATAATTCTCTCTATATCGCGTTATTTTGTTTATCGGATTTATTGTTTGAATAAATTGCCGTTCGGAAAAGATTAAATTTTGCCGGGATAGCTCAGTGGCAGAGCAACGGTTTTGCCCGCCCGTTAGAAATTATGCCAGGATAGCTCAGTGGTAGAGCAACGGTTTTGTAAACCGTAGGTCGTGGGTTCAAATCCCGCTCCTGGCTCTCTAAACTTCTAACGGGGTAAATAGGTTGTGGGTTCAAATCCCGCTCCCGGCTCCATATATTTTTTATCGCCAAGAATGGATAGTTTGCCAAATTTTGCATTTTATTGATGACTTGACGGCATTAATAAAGGATGGTAAACTTGATAAGATGGAAAAAGGCGATAAAATCTTATAAATAGATTAAAAAATACAAATTATGAGCAAAGATAAAAATAAAATAAAAGATATAAAATTTTTCACCGAGCAGTTTTTATCCTGTCTTGATTTACGTCATCGCGATATAATTATGTCTAGATACGGGCTTAATAATGGCGAGCCTTTAACTTTGCAGGCGATCGGTAATAAATATAAAATTACGCGAGAGAGGGTTAGGCAGATTGAGTCAGTAGGTTTAGGGATTTTAAGAAAAAGCTTGGACACCCCTTATTTAAAGACTTTTATTCAGACCGCAAGTTTAAAACTTAAAGAAGTTGGCGGCGTGCTAAGAGAAGATCAGTTTTTTGCAGATTTAAAACAATCTTTGAAAGATAATAATGATAAAGCTATTTTTGTAAATCATGCAAGATTTTTACTGGAGCTATCAAAAAACTTTTTAAACTATAGAGATAAGTATGACAACGATTGTCATTATCATTGGCATCTTTCTGGCAAGGATAAGAAAAAAGCTTATGATTTTATCGCTAAATTTGCTTTAGAATTAGATAAGAATAGAGCGCATATTCTTGAAAATAATGCAAAATTTGATGAACTATTTAATTCGCTTGTGTCAGAAGCGAAAATTTCTCCAGATGTAGGCAGAAATTATTTAAGTATTTCAAAAAAATTCGGTTCTAATCCCTTTAATATAAAAGGGCTTAACAGTTGGCCGGAAATTAATCCTAAGACTGCTCGAGACTGGGCTTATGTGATATTAAAGGAAGAAAAGAAGCCGCTTCATTTCAGCGAATTATCAAAAGCAATAGCCGAGCATAGAAAAGACAAAGAAACTAATTTGCAAACTGTTCATAACGAACTTATAAAAGATGACAGATTTGTATTGGTTGGAAGAGGGTTGTACGGACTTAAGGAGTTTGGTCTTATGCCCGGAACGGCAAAAGAAATAATCACCTATGTTTTAAAAAATAATGGACCAATGCATTCTCGCGACGTTATAAAATTTGTGAAGGCGGAAAGATCGTTCAAGGATGGGACGATTATGATTAATCTGCAAAATAAAAACTACTTTAAATCTTTATCTGACGGACGTTATGATCTAAAAGAGGCATAAAACCTCTTTCTCTTTAAGGTTTTATACTTTATAATTACACTATGACTTTCCAAGATGTCTTTTCAGCGGCTTTTGGTTTTATAGAGAGAATTTTATTATCAATCTGGCCTATTTTGCTTTTTTTTATTTTATTTCCCGCATTCCAGGGTCTTTGGCTTTTTTGGCGGCAGTCAATTTTTAAAAAAGATATAAAATGGATTCTTCTGGAGCTAAATATACCACGGGAGATTCTTAAAAGTCCCCAGGCGATGGAAAAAGTTTTAGACGCGATTCATGCTTTGGGGAATGCGCCGACAACTATCCAGGAGAAATGGTGGTTTGGCGAAGTTACGCGATGGTATTCTTTTGAGATGGTGAGTTTCGGCGGAGAAATACATTTTTTTATGAGAATATACCGCAAGCAGAAAAATTTAATAGAAGCCGCATTTTTTGCCCAGTATCCTGATATAGAGATAGTTGAAGTTGAAGATTATATTGATAGATATTTGCCTGATAATTTGACAGAATTGAAAGAATCCGGGCGCGATATTTGGGGAGGAGAGATGAAACTCGTTAAAGAGGACGCTTATCCGATAAAAAGCTATAAAGATTTTGAATCGCCTGAAGAGGAAAAGCAATTTGACCCCGCCTCTGTTTTTTTAGAGGTATTAGGGAAAATAGACAATGACCAATTTATAGGAATACAGTTTAATTCAGCGCCTGCGTCTTATAGATGGTTTAAAAAATGGGATGATTTATTGCAAAAATTAAAAGAACCGAAATTTAAAAAAGAGAAAACTAAAGATGAAGTTGCGAGTTTTGCTTCTTTGCTTGCCCGCTCCCCGGGAGAAATTGGAACTTTAGAGGCAGTTGAAAAAAATCTTTCTAAAAGAGCTTACAACATACTAATTAGATTCGTATATGTATCTCCAAAAAAGACATTTTATGATACTTATGCGAGACGAGGAATCACAGCCGCTTTCGGGCAATATTCTTCTTATGATTTAAACAGTCTTCTTTTAAATTATGACATTAGCACTAAAACCGGATTGTTTTACAAGCCTTATATTTTCGCAAAAACGCGTAATGATTACCGTAAACAGCGAATTATTTATAATTACCGCAATCGCGAAGTTCCGCCCGAAACCAGAATGGGCAAATTGATGTTGGCTTATCCAATGAATTTAAATTTTAGTTCCAACCATTTCACTCTCAGCACAGAATCTTTGGCAACTATTTTTCATCCTCCAACGCACGGCATCTTAACGGCGCCGCATATAAAAAGAGTTGAGAGTAAAAAAGCAAGTCCGCCGGCCGGCATGGCTATTTTTGGCGACGAATCCGATATTGAAAAATTTCAATAAATATTTTTATGGCGCAAGCTAATTCAGGAATAGTAGAGTTTATTATTGACTTGATAACTTCACTAGATTTAATTTTTACCTCGCCAAGAGATTTTTTTTCATCTATTTTCGGAGGAGTTGGCGGCGGCGGTTTTTTGTCTGATATTTGGCAGACGGTTATTGTTATTTTTATAATATTGGACACAATATTTTTAGTGGCTTTTATTTTTACATTTATCGCAGCGTTAAAGTTTAGGCCAAATCTCAAGCCGTCAAAGAAATCGGTTGAAAAGGTTTTAACTTTAAAAGATGAAATATTAAAAGAAAGATGGGATAATATCGTTAAGAAAATTGAAGTCGGGACTCCGGATGCGATAAAAGTTGCATTAATTGACGCTGATAAATTGGTTGACGACTCTCTAAAGAAATTAGGATTAGAGGGCGAGCATATGGCGGATAGGCTTGCGACTCTCTTTTCACAAGACCTTAGATCCTTGGATAATTTATGGAAGGCGCATAAGATTAGAAATAATTTAGTCCATAATCCGGAATTTGAAATTACATTAAGGCAAGCCAGAAAGACTTTAGATTATTACAGAGATTTTTTAAGGGAGATAAGGCTTTTGGAGTAGATTTTTATTCAGAAAGGGAAATTTAGCATAAAAATTTTCCGGGCGCAAATTTATAAAATTGGTAAAAATTATAATAAATGCGATTATTCTTCCAGAGTCGCCGTTGTAGATTGCGTGTCTGCGCTCCAATAATTGTTTAGATAAATTTTATATGGGAAAAGCAGGGAAAATACAAATAATTAAATACGCGCCGCCTCCGTCAGAGTTACCTATTTATGGCAGAGTGGATCCGGCAGAAGTTTCATTTATTGGTAGAACCAATTATGTTGCGGCGCTTGAAGAAAAAAAATTTGTTTTTGGGATAAAAAGAAATGATAGAAAACGACATACATATATAGTGGGGAAAAGCGGAGTTGGGAAATCAAAACTTTTGGAATTGATGTTAAGGCAAGATATTGCTTATGGTTACGGACTGTGTCTTATGGACCCTCACGGAGATGTTATTGAGGATGTTTTGTCTTTTGTGCCCGAGAATAGGATAGACGATGTTGTGATAATTGACCCTTCTGATATGGATTATCCCGTTTCGTTTAACCCGCTTCAAAATGTTGACCCGATGTTTAAACATCAGCTGACTCAAGGCTTGATTGAGGTTATGGAGAAGCAATTCGGCGCAAATTGGACTCCTAGATTAGAACATGTTTTTCGGTTTACTTGCCTCGCTCTTTTGGATTACCCTCACGCGACAATGCGCGGGATGATTTCAATATTGACTGATAGGAATTATCGGCAGAAAGTCGTTGAGTATATTGAAGATGATATGGTAAAGCGTTTTTGGGCGATTGAATTCGCTGATTGGTCGGAAAAATTTGATACCGACGCTATTATTCCGCTTGTCAATAAACTCGGGCAATTTTTATCAGACCCGCTGCTCCGCAATATTTTCGGACAAAAAGAAAACAAAATTAATTTTGAAAAACTAATAAATGAAAAAAAGATTGTCTTTATCAATCTTTCAAAAGGGAGGTTAGGCGAAGAAAATTCAAGTTTTTTAGGCTCAATGTTTATCACAAAAATCAAACAAGCCGGTATGGCGCGCGCCTCAATTCCGGAAAAAGACCGGCATGACTTTTATTTATATGTTGACGAATTTCATAATCTGGTTACTGATACTTTTGAGAATATTTTATCTGAAGCAAGAAAGTATGGAATCGCATTGACGGTCGCGAACCAGTATATGAGACAATTGATACCTCGGGTTCAAGCTGCTGTTTTAGGTAATGTTGCATGTATTATAATTTTTAGAGTCGGAGGCGATGACGCAGAAACTTTGAAGCCTGATATGACTCCGGTTTTTGATGTTAAAGATATGATTAATCTGGGGATGAGAGAATTTTATATTAAAATGACAATTGACGGAGATACCTACGATCCATTTTCAGCCGAGACTTTGAAAGTTTTGCCGCCTACTCACGAATCATATAAAGATAGAATTGTAGATGCTTCGCGAAAAAAATATACAATATCAGCGGATTCAGCTAAAAAACTTATTCGAGAAGAAGAGGCTTCAATTCTGCGTAGCGCGTCAGAGAAAGCTATTATTGAAGGAAGCTCCCGGGAAAATGTAGATGGCGTAGAAGGCGGTGCTGGGAAAGAGCCAGAGCCTTTAATTTAGAGTAATCCACAGTATGCCGTGTCAAGCAATTTAACTATCTAACCGAACAGCACCCCGTTCCGCAATATAAAATCTAACCGAACTGGGGTGTATTTTTTTATTCACATCGACCCTTGGTGAATTATTTT
>Ga0210057_1003519_pt1 | contig 21561 bp, 21 predicted proteins | sample CryGeyCG2114_010_2_FD_183968 | JGI IMG/M metagenome (GOLD analysis project Ga0210057, IMG submission 183968) | Groundwater microbial communities from aquifer - Crystal Geyser CG10_big_fil_rev_8/21/14_0.10 (SPAdes) (version 2) | ecosystem: Environmental > Aquatic > Deep subsurface > Groundwater ...
CAGTGGTTTAACCCTGTTCTTCCACTCTCTTTTTATATTTTTCTATCGGCTCGAGCCCAATTTCAGCCCTTCTTTTATTTACATTATGTGGATCTTCAATGGAAAGTGGTTCCATTAAACCATCAATTGATATTTTGAACTGCGTTCCATATATTTGAGGTTTGCCCCTATAAACCAGAATTCTATCTATAAAATACGCCTTATCTTTAATATCAATCTGATTTTCTCCAGCTTCTTTAATAATTTCAAAAATACTCTCTAAAAAATCATTACTAGTGTGAAGGGCTAAAACAACGGCTGCTTTATAAACATCTTGCCCGTATAAATTTTTAAATGGAAATCCGTTATTTTTTATATATTCCTTAAACTCATAAATAACTTCTTGGTTGATTTTATTATATTTTTCAGCATCAATTTTTTCATCCTTATATTGACGAATACCAATTTGGTCTTTTTCAAGAAGCTCAAGAAGCGGGTGAGAATTTTTCATAATAATATCATTGTAATAAATAAGCCGGTTGGAGTGAATCCAACCGGCTTTCCAGCATAACCGCCTGCGCAGTCTAGATGGTGTCACCATCTCCAGTTCCAGAGATGAATGTATCGTGTTCAGCCACGATGTCAGGAAGTGGTTCATCCAGAATGTTCATTCTCGAATGTCTCGCGACGAGCGATGTGATCGGTTCTCCAGAGTTGACCGCCTTCTTCTTGCGAGAGGTGATCTTCAGGTCTCGACGAACATCTTGTATAGCTAATGCTGTTTTTGGCATGGCACAAGACTCCTTTTCTCGGGGTGTGGTTGTGTTTACGAGATAGAAACCCGAATTACTATCGCGTAAGTGCATCAATGAGCGAATCAGCAACAGTATAGCCCAACTGCAACTCTGATGGCAACCACTGTCCTTGAGGGTTAATCTCAAAGAAAGTATAACCAGTGTTTGCAGAAAAAGCCAAATCAACACATCCGAATCGAAGACCGAGTCTACGTGCTACAACTATGCATTTATCAGCCACATCATTAGGAAGTTGATGTCAGGATCACCCCAAATACCGTTGCGACTCATGGGTTCCCTCGTATCAAAAGTTAAATTTTCTAAGAGTTCGCCTTCCGACACATAAATTCCTTGGTAATTAAGTGCTGTTCTTAAGGCTGCCACCTCGCAAGTCAAGCCGTTCTCTTGCCGATAATACGGCATTGTCAGGTAAAAAGAATCTTCTCCTATGAAAAATCTGGCGGCGGCCACAGCGCTATTATCAATTGAATACATTACCGTATGAACGATACGCTCAAGACGCGTAACCTTGTGATAGGACGAATCCTCGCCCATGAGAAAAACGAACAAAGCCACAAAAATGATACCTATACCAGCCCACAATCTCTTGTCGGATTTTAAATTAATCATTCATTTGGAATAAATCAAGCTTAAAGGCGCTTGATAATTCTGGCCTTGCCACCATAAGGCTCAAGTTCAAGCAACACTTTATCACCAACCAAAACCCGAATACGATGAAGACGCATTTTGCCGGACAGATATGCGAGAATTTCCTTTGCCTCGCCGGTGCCTTCGGCGGAGGCGGGTTCATCATCCAACTTAACGCGAAACATAATATTGGGTAGTGATTCAACGACTACACCCATTTTTTCTATTGGAGAGACTTTGTTATGCGACATAAATTACTCGGTAAGAGATTTCTTTATGGTGATACGCGAACCGTCTCTAGGAAATGAGCTTTTCCAAAATGGTCTGATAGTGACGGTTGCAGATAACACAGTCGGATAATTTTTAAGAATGGAAGGTATATCTTTCTTGTGTTTACCTATCAAATCAGCTTTAAGAGCCACCTCATCAGTCTGCCATACTGCTGTCGCATCACCAGTCACGGTGAATTCTATTTCATTGGGCAACAGTAAATCAACCGAAAGAATACCAACAAAAGTCAACTCAAGCGATTTGAGTTCAGGAATTGTCACAGATTCACCCGGATTAACGGTAATTTTATTGAGTGACAATTGATTCGATAAATCGCTTCTCTTAAACATGAGGCCGGACAAATTACCCCGCATATTAATCATGGTCGTATCCTCGCTCTGGGATTGTGTTTGCGGAAGATCATCAAAAGTGACTGAAGATAACGAAGGGAACATAATAAAATCTTCCGGCACTTGAGCTCTGGCTTCAGAAATAAGTTCTTCTCTCAATAAAGCATCGAGTTCGATTTTTGCCTGTCTTCTGTCCTGTTCGCTCGCTATTTTCTCCGTACCGACAAAACCTCCGGTCATCTCGGTCTTGGATCGGGCATAAATAGTCGAGAATAGAGATGTTCCTTGAAGGCCCGGAAGAGTGAAGTCTGAAAGACCAATATTAAAATCTTCTCCATAATTTTCAGCGAGGACTCTGACTTCCAGAGTGCCTGGTTGCTCCTTGCCCCCAACTATTGATCTGCCCGGCACGATAATAGAATCCTCTATTTGATAAATCTTGCCGTCAGGAGTTTCAAAGCGCGTGGTCGCTCTTAATCTTTGTGAAGCATTATTGTTGTTGTATATGATGATCACGCCACTTGCTTTTCTTACAACCTCTACTTCTCCGGATGCCGGTACTTCGACACCTTTATCTACAGAAAGTTTAACAATACTGTAAAGAAGCCCCTTGTCACTGGTTTTACTGGCCGTGTATACATCCTCGTTGAACGAAATGGCGGACGATTTAGGTACATATGTCAAAGTAGCCCCGTTAAATATTAATAATAGGGCAAAAATAATCACTAAGGTAGAAACAGCCGTTACTATAAGCCAGAGTCGCTTTTGGGGAAATGGAGAGTTATTTTTATTATTTTGATGATAGGCATTTAAATCTTCTTGTGGTTCCGGAGGATAATTCTCTTTATGAAGAAATTGATGGTCAGGCGATTCTTGTTTCTTTCGTCTTTCCGGAATAGGAATATCTCTGATGCTTCTTTTCCTCTCTGGGATAATTATGTCTTCGATGTTTTTGGTCATTGATTTTATTATAACTTATTTATAGTGAGCAAGTCGAACTATTCATAGTGAGCATAGTCGAACTATTTTTTCTTATTCCAATACTGCTTTTATCCTTCTCGTACCGACAGATACCGATTCTTCTTTTATGATTTTAAACTTCATGTCCCTCGGATTATCCTCGGGATCTCGTCCACGAGCTAATTCGCTCGTGGACTCGACATGAGGTCCGCCACAGAATTCCAAGCTGAAGTTTCCGATATTATAAACCCGAACCTTATCTCCGTATTTTTCTTCGAATAAGCCTATCGCCCCCAAATTTTTGGCTTCTTCGAGAGAAATATCCTGATAACTGACAGGTAGTGACTCATTTATTTTATTATTCACCAGATATTCTACGGTCTTTTTTTCTTCATCAGTCATTTTACGGGCAAACGAGAAATCAAAACGCAGCCGTTTGGGCGTTATATTGGAACCCCTTTGTAAAACTTCTTTTCCCAAGACTTCCCGCAAGGCATAGTGTAAGAGATGAGTGGCGGTGTGATACTTCACTTCCGTGTAACTATGCCCGGCAAGTCCCCCTTTGAATTTTTGTTCCGCTCCGGCACGCGAAGCTCTCTGATGCTCTAAAAATTTTTTTTGAAACTCATTTTTATCAAGTTTAATGTTTTTTTCATTCGCCAATTCTTCCGTTAATTCGAAAGGGAAACCGTAAGTGGTAAAGAGGATAAACGGATCTATACCCTTCTCAAACTGTTTGAGGCCAGATTCTAAAGTTTTGTCGAATTTTTCTATTTCCGTGCTCATGATTTTACCTGTTTCAGAACTAAAAGTATAAATATTTTTATAACTCTCGTGGTTGATAATAGTATCCGCAACAAATCCTATAGTTTTCAAATCACCCCCTAATTTTTTAACATGAACATACGCGCGACGAAGCAAACGCCTTAAAATGTACCCCCTGTCTGTATTTGTCGGCAAAACACCATCGCTGATCAAAAAAACTGATGTCCGAATATGATCCGCTACTATTCTTTCATGCCTTGTATTGGCTATATCACTATTTTTTTGGATCGACAAAATTATTGGTTCAAATAAATCGGTCTCAAAAATATTATTTTTATTCTGTAGAGCCATAGCCAGACGCTCCAGTCCGGCACCGGTATCCACATTCTTTTGGGGAAGCTTATTAGTGATTTTGCCGTCCTTTTTCTCGTATTCCATAAAGACATCATTCCAGACTTCCACCACCTTTTGTTCGTCATCAGCTTTTTCGTATTCTTCCTTGGTCAGATCGCCAAGACCTTCCGAAGTTATGTCGTAAAACATCTCGGTATCGGGACCGCACGGACCATTATCGCCAACACTCCACCAATTTGATTTGGCGCCCATAAAGAAGATACGGTTTGTCGGCATATATTTTTTCCAAATTTCATACGCTTCGTCATCCCTTGGCGCATTTAGATCTCCCTCAAAAACCGTTATGTAGAGCCTGTCCGGATCAAGCCCGAAACCTTCTTCCTTGCTTGTCAGCAATTCAAAACTCCATTTTATGGCATCTTCTTTAAAATAATCGCCGAGAGACCAGTTGCCGAGCATTTCAAAAAAAGTATCGTGAGTATTATCACCGACTTCTTCTATGTCTTGAGTGCGAACGCATTTTTGAATGTTAACCAGTCGTCTGCCCCGAGGATGCTCTCTGCCTAAGAGATACGGCACTAAGGGCTGCATTCCGGCGGTGGTAAAAAGGACGGTCGGGTCATTCTCCGGGACGAGAGAAACCGAGGGAATGATGACATGCCCACGCTGTTCAAAGAATTTTAAGAATTTTTGCCTTATTTCTCTCGATTGCATTGGAGACAATATAGCATAATTAAATCAGGGTCTTAATGACTTTAAAATCTTCTTTGAGAGTCGCGAGAAGATGCTGATTATATATGGCCGCCGCCGGGTGATATAAGGGTACAAATTTAAAATTTGAAGAGGAAAAAACTTTACCATGAAGGACGCTTATGGGTCCGAGTTCCCATTCAAGGCCGAAACGATTCATGACATAACTCATGGAAAACCGGCCCAGCGTGGCGATTACTTTGGGCCGAATGATTTCAATCTGGCGATCAAGAAACGGAGCATATATGGATATTTCATCCGGATAGGGATCACGATTGCCGGGCGGGCGATCTTTGACAATATTTGTCACATACACATCTTTTCTTTCTATCCCGACAGAAACTAAAAGTTCATCAAGTATTTTCCCGGCCCGCCCGCAGAAGGGTCGACCGGTCTTTGCTTCGTTCTGGCCCGGCGCTTCGCCAATAAACATTATTTCCGCAGAATAACTGCCTTCCCCTATCACGGGAAAATATTTATTGCTTACTCGCTCCAAATAAAGCGGCGAAGCATTGAGGCCTATTATCTCTTCTTTAATTTCCTTTAAAGCTTTGTCCCTTTCAGCCATCGTAACTATTGGGTATAATCTTATGTTCAATAAACCAAAATATCGTAAACACCAAGAGAGTGGCCACGGTGGCAAAAAGCGCCAAGAGTAATAATCCATATCCCACAGCCATGCCAATACCAGCCGCTACCCACAAACCCGCCGCAGTAGTTAAGCCGGTCAAGGTAGAATCTTTAAGGATAATCACTCCACCGCATAGAAATCCTATGCCCACAACCACCCCCGCGGCCATCCTCAAAGGATCATAATTAAAGGTATCAACGGTCGGAATGACAAACCTTGCTATAAGAATAAAAAGACAAGAACCCATTGACACCAAGCCGAAGGTACGAATACCGGCAGTCTTGCCGGCGAGAGAACGCTCGAGCCCCAGAGCGGAACCCAGTAAAAGAGCCATTATCAGAGAAAAGAAAATTTCCATTATAGTTCATTTATTTCATTAATAACTGGTGTAATATCAAAACCACCGCCCAAAATTTCACTCAACAAGTTATGATCCTTTTTGATGGTGGAGCAAAGGACGACCCTTTTCTCAAGAAGCATTTTTTTATCACCGGCGGAGAGAGAAGAAAGGCAGGTTATAGGATGAAGCCCTTCTTCTTCAACCATATCCTGCAAATTGCCTTTCTCCGGATAATTCCAGCCAATCATGGTCATATTATTGCAGACGCCGTAATGTATGGCAGTACTGGAGAACTTAGTATTTGTGATGAGCCAACTGTCGGTGATACGCCTATCAACACCGCCATATTTGAAAACATTTCCGGCAAGATCATCAAAACGTGCCTTAATGTATAGAACCACCTTCAAATCAGACTTAGTACCGAGCTCATTGTGGAATTTAACTTCGATCATGATAAGTTTGCTGTCATTATAGGCCACGACATCCACTTCATGAGGCACACATACACCAAGTACTGTCTGACGAGTTTCGCATTTGAATCCTTTAGCCTTAAGCACTTCTGCGATAAAATCCTCAAACGGAAAACCGGACGGACCAAGATCCATGATAGCGCGCCGAAGGGAGTAACTTCTGGCAACCGGCTTACTTATATTTTGAAGAACAGAAAAAGCATGCCTATAAATCTCACCTGTAGTTATTTCATCATGAAGCTCCGACAATATGTGTGAAATAACATTCTCGGCAGATTTTTCTGATGCTCCGGAATGCAAAAGCGAGGCACGAAGTTTTTCCTCGTCAAAAATTTCTCGATTGCCGTCAGCCTTGAGGACCGACACTTTATTCGTTATCTCTGCCACCTGATTATTATACCCTATGAAATTATCCTATCCATCACTGCTCCGCCGAGACAGATATCACTCTCGTCTATACTTTTCTCCTCATTGGCATTTAGAGAGAGATAAAACACTATCGATTGACCGAGAGAAAGACCTCGGACGGGTTTTTTAAATTCAACTGCAAGCCGATGATTGGCAAGAAATAGCTTGGCCGGTATTTTCTCTCCCCTATAGCGTATCCTGGCAAAAAGCGCGTGATCGACTGGTTCAGTGATCCAATTAACATTTTTTATCTCTATTTTAGTCGGCGAATGAGAAATGATTTCAGACTTTTTATTTGATACTACCAGAGTGTTGAGCATAATGTCCTTAGACAAAACATAAAAAGCTTTATCTTCCGGACCTTTTTGGGAAATTGTGAAGCCGTGTCTTTCTCCGACGGTGTAAAGCACGGCGCCGTCATGAGTACCAATTTCGTGACCTACGGTATCAAGCACCTTACCCGGTTTCGTCTGAATAAAGTGGGCTAGAAATTCGTCCATTCTTATATTGCCTATAAAACAGATCCCTTGGCTGTCTTTTTTCTCGGAAACAGGCAGACCATATTGGCGAGCAAGCCTGCGCACCTCTTCTTTTTTTAGATTGCCAATGGGAAAGAGAATGTGAGAGAGGTCATCTTGAGCCAAAGTCCAGAGAAAGTATGATTGGTCCTTTTCAGAATCAATACCAATTTTCAATTTAAAATTTTCAATTTTCATTGAATTTTCAATGTTTAAATTTTCATTGGAAATTGATTCATTTATTGAAAATTGAGAATTGGAAATTGTAAATTCGCGCTCAATGCGGGCGTAGTGGCCTGTGGCAATATAATCTGCCCCCATCTCTTTGGCTTTTTTCCAAAAAGAGCCAAACTTGATTTCCTTGTTGCAAAGCACATCGGGATTTGGAGTTCGACCAGCCTTATATTCGGCTATCATTTTGTCCACTACTCCCTTTTTATACTCTTCTTCAAAATCCAAAAATAAAAAAGGAATATCGAGGGCGATTGAGACTCTCATAGCATCGCGTCGCTCATCTCTCCAAGTGCATGGTAAAAAATCCGGCTGCCAAACCTTGATAAACACGCCTGTAACATCAAATCCGCGCTGTTTTAAAATAGCCGCCGAGACGGCGCTGTCCACGCCGCCTGACAAACCGACAAAAACTTTCGGTTTTTTGGATGCTGACCCGGCGAAAAGGTTTACCCCCACACCAAAGGTTTTTAGTGTGAGCTCGCGAAGCGAGCGGGTGTTTACTATTTTATCTTGTAATATATTTATGTTTTTTAGCCACATGTTCATCAAAGGTACGAGAATAATGCATGGTACCATCACTGCCTGTCAAGAAATAGAAGTAAGGAGTAGTTGTTGGATTGAGAGCGGCCACAATACTCGGAAGCCCGGGATTTGATATGGGAGTCGGAGGCATACCCTTATATAGATAAGTATTGTAAGGAGAATCGATCTTCAGATCATCGAGAGTGAGATCTTTAGTGGTCTTGCCGTTAATGTAGACAAAACTGGCATCCACTTGAAGAGGAATATCAAGCTCAATTCTTTTCCATAAAATATCGGAGATGGTCGTGCGATCTTCCTGATATTTTGCTTCTCTTTCAATTATAGACGCCATGGTTATGATTTCCTCAAGAGTGTGTCGAGAATTATCAATTTCACGAGCAACCGAAGATATTTTGCGGGTAAAATTATCATTCAGCAATTTGATGATTGAAGAGGCGGTGGCAATGATGGGCACAAAATAAGTATCCGGGAAAAGATATCCCTCTGGAGCATTTTTCATAAAATCCGCGTGATTGAATAATACGAATCGCTCGTCAAAAAGCGCGGAAATCTTCATGACTGTAAAACCTTCCGGAATCGTCAGTTTAATGTGCTCTATGCCATAATCTCCATGAAATACGCGCCAGGCCAGCGTAAAAACATTTTGTGGATGAGGCATCAAATATTGGCCAGCTTTCATGTCGCGCTCTCCGCCGAGCACAACGGCGGCCATCCTGAATAGAAATGGAGAGCGTATTACCCGATCCTGTTTTAATTTTTCCGCAAGGGTATAAAGTCCGGTCCCTTCCCTGACAGTGACCAAAGAGCCGGAAGGAAACGCCGACGGAGGAGTGGTAGCATATAAAGGTATGACGCACAAAATTACGATCGCTAAAAAAAGAGATATTTTTAAAATCATACTGACAAGTTCGAAGGTGCTTCGCCTTTCTTTGAAGGTATGCGAGTAAGATTCGGAGTAGTGACTGTCGCTCCTGGAAAGTGGAAGATTGTCGCCAGTTCTTCTGTGCTAAGAACAAAAGGAGTGCCGTTAAGATTTTTGTATGGAACATTAAAGAAAGAGCGGCGCTTGTAAGCATCGAGCAGGGTTCTTTGGTTTCTTTTTTTTCTGATATCGCGGAAATCTTCCCAAGGATTATCTATGCCGGAGAACCAATTGGGGCGTATGCCATTAAGATACTGGGAACTAAATTGACGCAGACTGCCGATCAAACCAAGACCTTTTATTTTATCAAAAATATCAATCGGCGCGGTATAGACAACCCTTATCATCGTGTCATAAGGCAATTTACTGGCGTTACGTTCAATGGCCGTAATAGTATTGTCTTGAGCCTTAGAGAGATTCAAAAGACTGGCGGATTTTCCTAGTTCAGGCTTAATGAATGGTTCTTTTTCAATGAATTTCTTTATTTCAGACTTTATGCCATCTTTCCAGTCCGGTTTTTGAAAGAAAATTCGCCCATCCTGCAGTCCTTCTTTGCGATGCGCCTGAATCAGAATTTGCACCCATGCTTGCTCACCATGCTTAAGAGACCCCAGGTATTCCAAAAGCGGAGCAAGAGGATCAATTATTTCTTCCTGCTCCTTATTGCCTTTATCAAGCTCATAATCAATATATGTTTTGATGGGATACGCGTCTGGCTTATTAAGTTTCGTCGTGATACCCCAGATATTCATTTTCTCCGGTTCATAGACAACATCCAGAGCATAATCATCAACCTCAAATATTTCTACACCTGGATACAAAGAGTAAATTCTCGATTCTATGATATTTTTCCACTTAGGAAACGCCCAAATAAAAAACCTCACTTCTCCGCCGATGGAAACTATTTCAAGAGAAAACCAGTCTCTGACCCGACCTTTGAGCAATGAATCGGCCAGATTGCCGACCGACGGTTCAAATATCCCATGAAAAACCATTTCCATGGCGGCCGGCGTTCGCTCTATGTCTCTCGGCAGTTTGATCTCTAGAAGCACACTGCCTTGCGCCCTGATCCAATACCGGCGTGTGTAAGAAAACCAAGTATTTAATAGAAGGCCAAATATTAAGAGAGGCAACCAAATAGGCCAAGTGGCATAAATTAGATTCCAGATCCTTAGGTAAAAATCGGTTTGAAAAAGAGAAATAAAATCCTCAAACATTACCTTATTTTACCCCCACACTTACTTTTATACCACTCTTAGAAATCACCTTGATGTAAAAACAAAAAGTAAGTGTGGGGATTTACACATTATAATAGCGATTGTCTTTATCTTTTTTGAAATACTTTGGGTTCTGAAGGTTAACCAAAATGGTATTCTCTTTGACATAGCGCTCTTTGAGAGCCTTTTCTATTATTTTTTCTTTCGACAAAGATCCTTCTTTCTCTAAAATTTTCCTGATGACATCCTTTACGACGCCAGACATGTATCCCCATTCGGCCAAGGCATAGAGTCCGCGTCCCACTAGTACAAATCTTGGATCTTTGATCAATTCATTATGGGTTGTTGCCACATGCACTTTTTTATTGAAATACTGGGTGATAGCCTTGGCCACATCTTTGAAATGTATGGGTGAACCATGTTTTCTTATCACTAAAAAAGCGTAATTACGAACGCCTTTGACGTTAACATTTGAAGAAGAAGAGCGCCCCCATTCCCCCATGGGATTCTTACCGATCTTGCGAGAAATAGACAGCCAGCGCTTTATAATTTCCTCATTTTTGTATTTATCATTCAAATCCTTCACTTCCTCTATGAAAGAATTGATAATATCCGCTTCAAAGACCAATTCATCATCAGAAAGCTTAGAATATAATTTGCGCAGAGCAGTTTTAACTTTGTTGGATATGTCCGTGTCGACATGCCATCGCGACCTAAATTCTTCGTCTTCCTTTTCGTGCGTGAATGCTTCTCCTATGACAAGAAGAAAATGAAAATGGTTCTGGATGCTCTGATTATCGCTAAGATGATTCAAAAGATCTTTTTCGTGAACTATGCCGCCTAGATTAAGAATAATCTCTTTTAATTCGATAAAGACGGGTTCGGATTCTTTATATGTTTTTGATTTGCGAATAGCGACCAACGAATGGTTCTCGATCTGACGAACGCGTTCGCGCGTAATGTTATATTTCTTACCAATGGCATCTAGAGTCGATTTAGTTGGTTTGGCTCCCAATCCGTACCGGCTAATAAGGACATCTTGACCGCGTTTGCTAAGAACTGATAAAAGGCGCCGAGTTGTTTCTTTAGGTTTAAAGCTTATAGCAATTTTTTTGTTCATGTTTGCTATATTTGTATCACCTATATAAATGCCTGTCAAGTGACAATGCTCACGACCCTTTCCGGTACAACGATCACTTTTTTAGGTTCTTTACCATTGAGCCACTTTTTAATTTCCGGCAAATTTAGGGCAAAAGATTTGGTCTCCTCTTCGCCTGTATCACGAGAAATATAGAGACTTGCTCTGACCTTGCCGTTTATTTGTACCACTAAAGTCACTTCGTTTCTCTCTAATTTCTCCGAATCATATAGAGGCCATGGTTCTTTATGAATTGAGCCGACGTTGCCAAGTTTGTGCCACAATTCTTCGGTTATATGCGGAGCAAACGGTGCGAGAATGAGGAGAAGAACTTCAAATTCTTTTTGAGTGACTTTTTCTTGTTTATCCAAAGCATTGGCAAAAACCATCATAGCTGAAACGGCGGTGTTAAATCCCATCTTTTCAATATCTTCAGAAATTTTTTTAATGGTCTGATTTGTCAAAAAAACATCCGTAAATCCTTCCGATCGCGAAATCTTGGATTGCAATCGCCAGACTTTTTCCAAGAAACGTCGCGGCCCGACCAAAGAATCTTCACTCCATGCGATAGCTTGTTCAAACGGACCCATGAACATCTCATAAAGCCTTAGAGTATCCGCGCCAAATTGCGCCACAATGCTATCAGGGTTAATGACATTCCCTTTTGATTTGCTCATCTTCTCCCCGCCCTCGGCAAGAATAAGACCATGCGAAGTGCGCTTCTTGTACGGCTCACTCGTCGAAACCAGACCGAGATCATAAAGAAACTTATTCCAGAAACGCGAGTAGAGAAGATGAAGAACAGTGTGTTCCATCCCGCCGTTGTACCAATCAACTGGCATGAAATATTGCAACTTCTTCATAGATGCAAATTCTTTACCATTTTCATGGTCGCAATAGCGCAAGAAATACCATGAAGAACCGGCCCAGTTGGGCATAACATCCGTTTCTCTTTTCGCTTTGATCCCGCAAGAAGGACAATTCACATTCACCCATTCTGAAATATTGGCAAGAGGAGACTCGCCATCCGGCCCTGGTACATATTTATCCAGTTTCGGCAATTTTACCGGCAAGTCTTTTTCCGGAACAGGTACCACACCGCATTTACCGCAGTGTATGACAGGTATTGGCTCCCCCCAATAACGTTGTCTGGAAAAAATCCAGTCGCGGAGTTTGTATTTTGTCGTCTTTTTCCCGAATTCTTCAAAGCCTGCCTTAGTATAATCTTCGACGATTGGCAGATTATATTTTTTAGCAAACTCCATATCTCTCTCATCATCGGCTGGTACTCCCATGATGGCACCGGTACCGTAGTCGGAGAGCACATATTCTGCCTCCCAGATAGGAATCTCTTCTTTAGTTGCGGGATTGATGGCGTATCTGCCTGTAAACTTATCTTCCTTGCCGGCCTTAACAAGAAATGTCGCCCCAAAAATGGTGTCGGGCCTTGTGGTAAAAACCTTGACGGAGGTCTGACCTCCGTCAAGGTTAAAATCGATTTCGGCACCTATCGATTTTCCTATCCAATTTTTTTGCTGAATTTTGACTCGTTCCGGAAAATCGACTAAGTCTAAGTCATCAATAAGTCGATCAGCGTATTTGGTGATAGCAAGCATCCATTGCTCTTTCTCCTTTTGTTCCACTTCCGTCCCACATCGTTCGCATTTACCGTCTATGACCTCTTCGTTAGCAAGGCCTATCTTGTCATTCGGACACCAGTTAATAGGCATTTTTTTCTTATAAGCCAAGCCTTTTTCAAGAAATTTTAAAAATATCCACTGCGTCCACTTGTAGTACTTTGGGTCAGTGGTATTAATCTCCCGCGACCAATCGAATGACAGACCGAGAGATTTCAGCTGTACTCGGAAAGTATCACTGTTTTCTTTAGTGATCTCCTTGGGAGGACGCCCGGTTTTAATCGCATAATTTTCCGTAGGTAAACCGAAGGCGTCCCAGCCGATAGGATACAGGACATTGAATCCCTCCATCCGCCGTTTCCGGGCGATAATGTCCATCGCAGTATAGCTTCTGACATGTCCCACATGGAGACCGTCTCCAGACGGATAAGGAAATTCTACTAGAGAATAATATTTAGGTTTCTTTGAATTATCGTCGGCATGATACATGCCGGATTTCTCCCACTCCTTCTGCCACTTCCCTTCAATTTCTTTAGGATTATATTCCCCAACCATACTGGCTAGTATACCAAAAAATCTATTGTTTCAGTCTTACCGGATAAAGTTCCGGGTCAATGGTGCGAGAGAAACACTTGTGCCCAGCTTCGTGTTGCCAACTGTCTCCAATACTTCCAGATTTGCCCATTGGCTCAGGATAAGCTATCTGGGGCATGCGTGGCATGGAGCCATTTATTATTTGAGATTCTTTGTTGAACTCCGCGCACAAATTAAAAGATAGGATATCTGTTCTTTCGTATCCGTAAGGATCATTGGTCTGGGGATCAACAGGCACCATAAAACCCGAAATGGGATCTTCCACTTCTCCAAGTGATTCAGGCAATTCTCCTTTCTGCTGCCAGTAATTTACGATCTGCCACTGAATATTTTGGAGATCAGACACTTTCTGTGAATCATAGCGAAGCATTCTTTGGTTCTGCGGCGTGCCAAGAACACTGAAACCGAGAACAATGGACCCAATTACTAAAATTGCTGCCAATATTCTCCACATGTTCCTGCGAGCATCCGTTAATCTTTCTTTAAGATCATCAAGATAGTAACTGAAAATGGCTCCAATAACCAAGAGCACTGAAAGAACTTTCAGGAGAAAAGCCGCTGTCATTTCCTGTCCATCTAAAAAGAAATAAATGAGAGTGACAAGGTCGCCCGCCAATACAGCGCCGGCAATAAAAAGGGTGATATAGATGAGCCATTTGCGCACTGGGTATTCTTTACGAGATGGGTCTTCCTTGTATCCCTTGTGCAACAAATTCGCCAGAAAAAGAAAAAGCGGGAAAACGACAATAAGCGTGGCTACCGGCAGACTGATTGATGCTGAATCATAATAACCATATTGAGTAACTTGAGGGAAGGCGACGTTAATAACGCGGAACAAAATATTAAGAAGCGCCACCGTGCCGACATAGAGCAGGGCGATAACAGAGATATGCAAGAAGAAATCTTTGGCGGTTATTTTTCCGGTCATATTTATATATTTATTTAATTAAGCCATTTATGGTGAGCTTGCTTGCCACGAGCTTGTCGAGGTGGTCGAACCATTATATCAAGAACTCGATAACATCGCCATCTTGGACTATGTACATTTTTCCTTCGGTGCGGACAAGGCCTTTCTCGCGAGCCTTAACAAACGAACCTACGGTAAGTAAATCTGGGTATGAGACCACTTGCGCGCGAATAAACTTTTCTTGGAAATCAGTATGGATTGACTTCCCCGCCTCTGGAGCGGTTGCGCTTCTCTTGGTCGTCCAAGCTCTCGACTCATCTTCTCCAGTAGTAAAAAAGGTGATGAGGTCAAGTAATTTATACGCCCCAACTATGAGCTTATCGAGTCCGGTACCGAAGATCGGATCGATCTCAACATAGGGTCCAGGAATTTTATCAAGCACTTCGCGCTTATTCTCCGAAGCTTCAGAAGTATTAACGACATAGAGCACCGGCTTCTTAATACCAGCCATCTCGAGTTCCATATTGATAATCTCAATATCGAACAAGGGATCTATCTTGTCATGCACATGGATGATTTCCTTGTCTTCGAAAATTCTTACCACCTCGATAATAGCATCTACTTCTCGAATATGAGAAAGGAATTTGTTACCAAGCCCCTCCCCCTCCGAAGCCCCCTTGACCAAGCCTGCAATATCTACGAATTCCACCACGGCTGGCACGACTTTTTTTGATTTGCTCATCTCGGCAAGCTTATCAAGCCTCTCGTCAGGCACAGGCACAATACCAACAGAGGGATCAATGGTGCAAAAAGGATAGTTTTCAGCCGGTACACCCTGTTTGGTAAGCGCATTAAAAAGTGTCGATTTTCCGACATTTGGCAGACCGACGATGCCTACAGATAATTTGCTCATAAATCAAAAGGATAGCATAAAAAATTAAACATTGACTTCGATAACCCTACTTATGTACAAGGACGGACCTTGGAAATCTAATTATTACCTTAAAACCAAAATTTCCTAGATTTACTTGGAAGTCGCCAATGGCTGCTCCGTCTTTAGAAGTAATCAGACCGATCCGCTGTGGCAAAAATGGAAGAGAACGTTTTTTAGAAACAGCAAATAACCCCTCCTTCTCAAATTGTGCTTTAAGCTTTTCGTACTGCTTTTTCAATGCACCTTCGCCGACTAGTTCAACTGTTTTGACATCAAAAGAGAACCTACCGTATGGCTTGTATATACCCGGAGTCCCTGAAACAATTACTTCAAGTCCAACTTCAAGATCTAGTCCACTAATAGTGTAATCGCGTTTCCACATCATACAGGTAAGCACCGCCGGGTTTTCTTTATCTTTAATCTTGAAGAATAAATAATTTCTATCAGGATACAATTGCACTTCTGTTACTTCTCCAATAACTCGACTACTATGCTTTACAAGCTCCTTATTTAAAATATCAAGGTATTCGTTGACTGAGAAGTAATCTGTTCCTTGTTTTTTAGAAGTTACCATGAGATTGGGAAATAGAGTACTCTTTTTGCTCATCGTTGTGCATAGATGGTTGATATATTGTTTTTATTTTATAGCTTTACTCCTAACTTCTCTATCTCGCTATTTATCCACTTTTCCGCTTCTTGTTCGTCTTTTTCTATTGCCATTTCCACGCCTCGCTTGGCAATTTCAAGCAAGGATTTAGATAATTTTCTATCTTTAAACGATTTTTCGATTAGTTCTTTGATTTCCTTTTGTTTATTTTCTTTCAAAATAGGAATTAAGGTTGCTTTCACTTGATCTGGTCTCCAATGATTGATAATTGAACCGCCAGCGTCGCGCTCAATTTGTTTTTGAACAATCACTGAATTTAGTACAAGCGTTAAATATTCAGGCAATATCTGCTTACTATCCATTTTTAATCTCAAAATACCGCCAGAAACTATCATCTTCTGTGGTTCTTCGTTTAGATAATAAGCCATGCCGGGCGTTGCGTCCTTTGAAAGTAAAATTTCGCCTTTCTTTGGCTGATGTGTTTTTAATTCCTCGTACAATTCCTCGGATATAAACTGCTGATTGTTCGTAGAAAGCTCAAATTTTGAAAGATTGCTCACGCGCACAAAAGGCACGCCGTTTTCTTGATAAGCCTCACTTCCCGGCTCAACGCTTTTTTTGATTTTTACCAAATTTCCCAGCTCATCAAATCCACCTTTGTATTTTTTCACCGCTTCAACTATTTCCTCGTATTTCGGCTGAAAATACTCCGCGTCAAAACGATTCGATTCTTTAGTGTTTAAGAAGTTTTTTACAAAAGCTAGTTCATGCTCTGATTTCCAGTCCAAAAGTTCGAGCTTGGAAAGGAGTAATTGTTCGGCTTGTGAGTAAAAATTGTTTGATTTTTCTTTTAACAAATACGCTCTGCTAACAAGTTCCGAAACTAGTTTTTGTGTTGAATTTTTAAAGTTTACAACTTTTACTTTTTTAATGTCTTCAAGGGTTAATTTCTGCTGAACCTGACCAGATAAAACTCTGTTTACTTGATTTCTGCCATATGAACAATTAAGAAAAGAAAGTAAAAATCCGCTTATGGGCTTATATTCTTTCTTAACTTTGATACCCATTACATTTTGACTAAAATTCAATTTTTCAAAACGCAAATTTATTGCCACATCTCCGATAGTTCCAACTTTTGCCATGAGTAAGTCGTTTTTCATAAGTTCCGTTTTCTTTTCTTTTTCGTGAGATTCTTTTTTTATTTCAATAATTTCATCACTTGAAATAAATTCATCTTTCAAATCTCCTGACCTCAAAAAGGCGATGCCCCCTTCTTCAACATAATTATTTGGTGATATGTCAAAAATTCCCTTTTTAATAAAAATTGAATAATCGTTTAGATCAGTAGTTTCTTTGCTAAACAAAAACTCTTCCAACTTTTGATATTTGGGTTCAAAATAGTCCGCGTCAATTCTAAAATCAGAATTTTCTTTTACTACTTTATAATTTACGATTAAATATTGCATAGTTATTTTTTACTTTCCGCAATTATTGATTCTATGCGCCTAACAAAATCTTTTATATCAAGGAAAAAGTTTGGGTATGCCTGCCTCAATGTTGATAACGGCCCAGCAGATACTAGAACCGCCTCTATTTTTTGACCCTTTGCTATCTGCTCTTCTATTTTTGCGTAATCATCGGTAGCTTGTTTAATACTACCTCTTTTATAAGCCTTGATTTGGATAGTTGGTCTTTCACTCATTGAATTTAACACAATCAAGTGGTATGACCACCCTTTTTCAGAAGTGCCCCTTTTGTTTATGGTATGTACAGCCACAGAATATCCACTTATTTTTTCAAGGACTTTTAATTCTTCATTCATTTTTGCGACCGCTTTAAAAATTTCTTTTTGTGACCAATTTTTATGTTTGGGTAGCAATTTTGTATTTTCTATTGAAGCGAACGCCGATGAAACCAGGGCAAAAAACTCTAGCCATTCTTTATCGCCCAATCTTGATTTTAAAGCTTGCCCTAAAAAGGTTCCCATTGTTTCAACCGCAGTCGCCCAAGAGTGTTGCAACCTTGTTCTTATTTGCAATTCAAGCAACAAACCATTGTATTCTTTGGCTTGAGGATTATCGTATTTATATATGAGATGTAAGCTTCTGTAACCATCTTCATCTCTTGGCGATTCAATATAGTCTTTCTCCCCAACTAATTCATGGGTAAAGCGGCTTTTATCTTTATATTCTCCGGCAAGTATGTATATATCATGGACCGAATCCAAAATAGCTCGAACACCTCCAATGTCTTGCATTCTTGCTAATTGCATTTTTGGGAATCTATGCAACTTTTCAATTATGGTAGGCATGCGTTTTAATCTTTGAGCAACAAGTGGATCATTCGAAAACTTTTTCAATTTTCTTCTAAGAGTCGCCTGAAAAGTATTTATAGGATACGCATGACATGCTCTCCAAGCTTCAGTTATTGAAGTAGCGTTTTCAATAGTTAAACCATTTGGCTTGTTCTCCGCAAGAACCTTGCCCGCTAGGTTGACTCTACTCTTTGAAATTTTGGGAACTTTTGCAAAAGCCATACTTTATTTCCAAAAACTTAATTTTTCACCCTTTGCCCACTCAATAAACTTTTCCGCTACGCCGTCGGGCAATTCGCCGTCGTGGTTGTGCAGGTCGTGATTGATGACTAAATGTCCGTTTTTGTCCAACTTCGGCTGATTGTTGCTGTTTTTCACAAAAACATATTCGCCAGAATTATCTTTGCCGGATTTTTCCGAAACCGCAAAGAAAATCGGATAATCTTCAACTTTTGGACAAAGTTTATCGTCCCATTTTTGCACAAAAAGCACGCTTGTTTTTGTTCCTGTGTGCGGTTTGAAAGTATTTACATGAAGCCCAACTACTCCTAAAATTCGCCCCTTTTCGGCAATATACTCACGAATCATCTTGTCAGAGGTGTTGTTAAAACGGCCTTGCGGTAAAACAATCGCCATTCTTCCGCATGGCTTCAGAAAGTTTAAGTTTCTTTCAATAAACAAAATGTCTCGTCCAACTTTTGATTTGGGCTTGCCCTTTTCGTTGTAGCCAAGGTCGTACTTGTGGATGATGCGAGATTCTTTTATATCTCCGGCGAAAGGCGGGTTGGCCATGAGAATCGTGAAATTAAATTCTTTGTAGGAGCTTTTATCTTTTTGTAATACTTCGAGCCGTTTTAATCCCGCTCCATACACTTCCAGCCAGTCACGATTACCAATACTTTCATTCCAGCGATCATAATCAAGGTTGTTAAGGTGTAAAACATTAGTGTTTCCGTCTCCAGCGATAAGATTAAGTGTGCGAGCCACGCGCACCACCTTTTCATCAAAATCGATGCCGAAAACTTTTAACACATTTTCTTTCTCTTCCTCGGAAATATCTGTGTTCTGGAATAAGTGGCCGGTAATCTGGAAAATCGTATGCACGGTAAATCCACAAGAGCCAGCGGCAGTGTCTACCATATATTCGCCCACCTTTGGGTTAAGCATTTTGACGCACATATCAATGACATGACGGGGCGTAAAGTATTGACCTTTTTCGCCCTTTGACGACTTGTTGACCAGATATTCAAACGCCTCGTCTATGATCTGCAGATTGGAGTTGAAAAGTTTTATATCCTGCAAACTGGAAACGCTGACGGAGAGATGGGAAGGAGAAAGTTGAAGCTGGCTTGCCTCATCAAAGACGCCCGGCCATTTAGCCTTGGCTTCGTCAAAGAGTTTTTGGATTTTCTTTTTGAGCTCACTTTCAGATTGTCCGGTATTTCTAAATTCCAAAACTCTGAAATTGTTGTCATCGAGTTTGGCCAAAGTCTCTTTTACTTTGTCATAATCTCCGCGATCTTCTTTGCTTAGTTTTTCTTCAAGGTAAATCTCTAAACGCATTTTATCTTTTTTGCTCTGTAATTCGTCGTAAAGTTTGGTGAAAATGAGTTTAAAAACTTCTTCAAAAACATCTACTCCGGCATTGGCCAAAACTTCATCTTCCATTTCCTGAATAATAGTTTTGAGCGATTTCCCCTCGTTCGGGATTTTGTCTTTGATGATTAGGTCTTTGAGCGTAAATCTCTCTTTCAAAATATCTTCAAGTGTTTGGTCAGCTTTAGGTATATCTGTAATATCTTCAAAATAATTTGGGTCTTTGCGGTTGTAGTGTGAGATTTGCCCGCCATTGGTCCAAACGGCAATTGGCGCGCCAGTGGCGTTGGTGTAGGAACGGAGTTGATTTTTTCCGTCTTGCAACTTTGGCTTTTTAATTTCAACAATGACGTATTCAACGGTTGGACGATCTTTGTCGAAAATAACGATGTCGGCTGATTTTACCTCTCGACCAAAATTTATAGGATGTTCAAGTCTAATGCGCTTTTTCGGATAGCCATAAACACTAATAAGCTGCATTAAATAAAGCTGACGAACAACCTCCTCTGGTTTAAGGAGAATTTCTTTATCGCGAATAGCGCAGACAACATACGGCTTGCCATCTTTGATTGTTATTTTCTGTTCCAGTTTATCAACAAGAGACTGATCAAACAGTGAAAAGTTATAATTTGAATCTTTGATTATATCTAGAATCTTTTTCATAATTTATTCTTTGAATTCTTTTAATTTGAAATCTACTTGATACAAATAAATCTCGACACCTTTAAGCATTCTTAAAGCATAGTAGAGGCGTTTATCATAATGGCCAGCAATAATTATACCCTTGGTTGGCTTTCCGGTAGGCTTATGCTCTTCAAGCCATCCCATATATCGAGTAAGTTGGCCGACAGTATCATCACTTGTCTGACTCTTTTTTAATTCTATTACAACATACTGTCCAGTTTTCTTATCCTTGGCCAATATATCAATGATCCCAATATCGGTTCTGAATTGCTGGCTGATTAATTCGCCATCTTCTTCAATCAAATCATATTTATTGCCAAACTCTGTTTTATCCCAATTTTCAACAATAAAGTCCTCTAATTGGCTTTCCATGTAAAATAAACTCGGATCACCGATTTCTTCCCCCGGCAGAGAAAATGGTTTTGCGGTCGGTTCAGCTTCTTCTGTTTCCCCGATTCTCCAAAGCGGCTTAAATTCTGGAGAGTAGAAGAAAACTGAAATTGTCCTTGCGGAATGATGAATACCTAAATCTTCAAAGAATTTGATAATTCTCTCGTTAGAAAAAGCAATCTTTTTACCAGCGTTGTCGGATGAAAAGTCTATTTCTTTATCTATACCCAAGAATACAGAGAATCTCTCCCTATCATTTAATGAAATCATGCTTAAATTGCGGATTGGGTCAAAGGCCGCCAACATTGCACAGACAGCATTACCACTTGGTCCGGTCAGGTTATTTATATGCCTCGCCTCATTTAGTTTGTATAACTTGTTTATCGAATCTGCTTTTTTATCTACATTATAATCATATTTTGCTCTTAATCTGTCTCTTTGAGATTCTCTATTTTGTGCCATTAGGATTATAGGAGCTTGAACTGCTGCAAGGCATGATAATACTAAATTAAGGAGGATAAATGGATAAGTGTCCCATCGGTTAACCCACATATAAACATTTGCAGCCATCCATAATCCTATGAATATAAAAAAGATTATAATAAAA
>Ga0210057_1003521_pt1 | contig 21558 bp, 22 predicted proteins | sample CryGeyCG2114_010_2_FD_183968 | JGI IMG/M metagenome (GOLD analysis project Ga0210057, IMG submission 183968) | Groundwater microbial communities from aquifer - Crystal Geyser CG10_big_fil_rev_8/21/14_0.10 (SPAdes) (version 2) | ecosystem: Environmental > Aquatic > Deep subsurface > Groundwater ...
AGTAATATCGTTTTGGACTTGAAGACTGGAGTTACCAGAATTTCTATAAATTCTTAATGGATTAGCATTAACAGACACAACATCTAAATTAGTTGACGGCACCGTCGTCCCAATCCCGACGTTGCCGGCCCCAGAATCACCATTCCAAATATTTCCATTTTTAACTCCATTCCATAAACTAGAGGTCGCAGCTGAAAGATTTATAGCATCCGCTACTGATTGAACGTAAGAAATATTTGCTAAAGCATAAGGATCAGTCGCTACTGGCAGGTAATCGTTAGTATAGTTATGACCAGTAAGAGAAGACCCGGCTGGAGCAGCTACCCCACCCGGACCAGCAATAGAGAAAGTATCATTAGGAGCTATTGTGCCAATACCAACATTTCCATTATTTAAAACTGTCATCAAATTAGCCCCGGATGAACTTAATAAATCCAAAACATTACTACCGCTACTTTTGATTGTTAATTGCGTTGATCCGGGAGCAACATTAATTCCCAATGGTCCAAGCATTGTTGCCGGCAACCAGGTATTAACAAAATTTCCTGAAGGATTATTTCCGGAATACACCAAGCCCGTTGAAGTAGAATAACCTAATAAGTCATTCCAATTTTCTGAATTTAAAGTATCGTTATAAGTTTTTAAAAAATCGTTAGGAGTATGTGCTGTTGCTGATACTACTTTTACACCGATAAGCAACAAAAAAATTCCGTTTAAAATAAAAACGGCTGATAAAGTTTTAAATTTCCTTCGAGGAAATTGAGACATTAAAATTTATTGCAAACTAACTTTAATTAAAAACTTTTTTATCATAGAATCTGTAATATTATATCCCTTCTGATAAATTACTTTTTCGGAATAATCTAAATCTTGAAAATAAGCCAATTGAGTCCGAAAAATTTTTTCATTAAAACTTCCTGAAAAAATTTGCTGCGCTTTATTAATTATTTCTGTTAAACTATAAAACTTTTTTAAAATAAAATATAAATCTACATAATCTTTCCACTTCGCTCGCCGACTCAAGGCATACGCCTTTAAAGCTGCAAGAGTAAGAATATCCGACATTTTTATAATTTTATTGACCGACTCGTTAAAATTTATTTTAAAAGGATAATATAAAAAAGTAATTTTTACCCCTTCAATTACTACCGTTAATTCTCCGTCATGATCAATTAAAGTTTTAGTAATTTTTTTATGTTTTAAAATTTTCCCTAATAAGTTCAAATTATTAAATGGTTTATTAGAAAATAAATCAAAATCTATAGATTGCCGATGACCAATTTGTAAAGCTAAAGCCGTCCCTCCTACTAAGCCAAAACTAGAAGAAAATTCTTTTAACCAAGGCAATATCTTTTTTTGTTTGTCATTTAAAATCTCAAGATGCATATTGACGGAAATAAAGTTCAAAATAATTAACTATCGCCGGAGGATAATTATGACGCTTATTTTTTAACTGTTTAAAAAAAATAAGAGCCGCTTGTTTTAAACCTAAAATTTTAAACAAAAGTAAAACATCGGAAAAATCTCCATAATTTAAAGTATTTTCTAAAACAATTTCAGCCGATAATTTCTTGTAATTAAGCGTTGACCAAAATAAATATGGACGATTTTTAACAAATTTTTCCATACAAATAAAATCTTTAAAAAGATAATTTAAACTATCTAAATTATATCATTAATTAACTATTCTGCCAATAAAAAACTTGGTAAAAATAAGTAACACAGAAATAAGTAACAAATTATATTTTACTCCTCAAGCAACCATTTCCAGACCGGAATGATATTTATTTTAAAGCCATTTAAGTTTAATTCTCTATTATTCATTTTTATAAAAAAAGCTTTTCTAAATAATCTTGCGCTCTGACAACCTTAATTCCCCCGACTGACTTCTCTCGTTTCAAATTTTTTACAATTTGTCTTCCCTCTAAGCTATACCGCCCGGCAAAATAAATAAGATTTTTACTAATTTCATTATCCGACAATTTAACTTCAATAATTTCCGAAATTTCGTTTTCATTATTAATTAGTGCAAAATCAACTTCCTTCCCTTCCTTGGTCCTTAGGCACTGTAATTTTTCATTTTTTCCGGAAACATCATTCTTACCCATAATATTTTTAAGCAAGGATACCGCAACAAAATTTTCAAATTTAATTCCTTCATCGCCGATAATGAGGCCGTTGTCATAAAAATAAATCTTCGGTTCTTTCAAAATTGAACGGGCGATTTTTTTCGAATACGGCGCAACTTTAAAAATAATATACAAAGCCTCGAATATATTAATATATTTCTTAACGGTCGTTGGGGAAATCCCAACATCTTCGGCAATAGATAAATATGAAATAGGCGAGCCGACTTTACGGCGCAAAAGTTCAAAAACTAGTTGAATCGCTTTAAAATCATTAATTTTTTCAAAGTCCAAAATATCCGTCCTAACTAGACCATCGATATACTGCGCCCGCCACCTATCCGCTTCAATATTCGTGGTCGCTAAAAATGGTTCCGGAAAGGCGCCACGTTCAAGAAATTTCTCGATTTTTTCTTTCCCAATTTTGGCCTCTTGAGCAGACCCCTTTTTTACCCCATTATTTTGCTTTAATTCCGCCAGAGACAGCGGCATTAAACGATGGACAAAAAACCGGCCGACCAAAGAATCGCCGCTTTTGCGAAACGTCTCAAGCCGCGCACTCCCGGTAACCATTATTTTTAAATTTTCCGGTTTTGTATCATAAACACCTTTAAGATAATTTTTCCAACCTTTCATCTTATGCAGCTCATCAAGGATCAATAAATCAGTATCTTCAAGCCACTGCTCATATTTCATAATCTCGCGATCTTCAAAACGATCATAGTTGAGATAAACCGCCTTCTTATAGCCCTTGGCAATCTCTTTCGCTAGCCAAGTCTTGCCAACTTGTCTCGGCCCGACTAAAAAGACAACTTTCTTGTCCAAATCTTTAATTATTTGTTTAGTTTGTTGTCTGTACATACATTATTGGTTTGGCTCAGGTTAGGTAGGTTATTTGGACTCTATTTAACTTAGAGATTCGTTTTAAGGTCTTTGCTTATATGACTATTATACACCGTAATGTAAATTAGTCAAGACTTTTTTCCATTACAATATTTTTTAGTCGGTGGGTAATGCGAGAGTTTTTACCTGCTATTTTTGTCATATGTTATGAAATATTAATATTTTGTAACATATACATTATCTATCATTCAAAATAATTTTTAAATTCATCTGTAATAGTATACATTACCAATATATACTATTGGCCCTTTTTATCATTACTAATGTATACTATTTTAAGGCCGAAGTTAAGGGACTTTGATTTGAGCGGACCACTTGCTTTATCTACATTGGCAGTGTTAATAATAAATATTTCTAATCCCTACTCCACAATCATTTTTCCAGTTTCCCCCCGAGCGGCGTGCCCCGGAACAACACATGAAAAAGAATAAGTTCCTTTTTGAGGAGCGTTCCAAAGCTTCATTCTCGTTTCATGCCCGGCAACCCCTAAAATAGTTCCCGTTAACGACGGGTCATCCAGCATCCAGGTATGAGTAAAATTATCTGTTGAAGTTAAAACAAAATCAACTAGCTGTCCTTCTTTAACAGTGAAAGTATTCGGCACAAAACCGGCGGCGCTAACCGATATTTTTATAGTATTAGCATTATCAGGGATACTATTAATATCAACCGGAGCAGATGTTTTCGGAGCATCAGCTGAGGATGGCATAACATTTAATTTAACCGGCGTTCCTTGTGGCGTTACAACTATATTATCTTGAGTGACCAAACTAGTTCCATTAGCAATTACCTCAGCTGTTTTTAAATCCTCAGGAGTAACTGTCGCCTTAGAAGTTGCGCTTTTAGAAATTGCAATTTCATCAGGACTAGACGTTAAATTAGTGCTTGATTCAATTGGAGTTATTTTTACTATTTCCCCCGCGCCTCTTTTTTGGCGTTGGTCAAGAGCTACTAATATAACTAGCACAACAATAATTAAGGCTCCCAGAAGAATTAAAATTTTATCTTTTAGCGAATTTTTTTCATTCATATTTTTAAATTTATTTATTATATTTTAGCATTAAATGCCTAAAACTTAAGCTTTCTTATTCCATCTTAAATCACTTATTTATTCCTAAGATCCCTAATTCTGCCCAATGCGAAGTTCAACGCTTCTTTTAGAGTTTTGAAAATCACCAATCGACCGAAAAATCAAAGGCGGAAAATCGACTAAATAAACCTGATAAGTAGCTGATCCAGCCATTAAAGTACCACTAAAAAGACTAGTAAATTCATCGGGGGCGGGATAACTATAACTATTTTTTCTTAGTTCATAAAGTATTTTTTCTGCACCCGCTTCCGCGACATAATAAGCTTTAGTTGATTGTGATTGAATGCCAGCCGCTTTAATTCCCAATAAAACAACATACGAACCGCTCATAGCAACAATCAACATTCCGGCCATAATGAACATCGTTAAAATTAGAGCATCACCTTTTTGTTTAAAAACGTCCTCTCTCTTTTTTAAGATATAAAATAATTTTAATTGTCGTTCTAATAATTTCATTTATATATTCTTAAAATTTATATATTCTTAAAATTCATCATCATTCTAAAAACTTATTACTATTTTTTATTTATAATATCGAGACGCAATACTAGTTTGCAAAACCATAGTTGATTTAAATTTTGAACCATTTAAAGCATGTGCTTGGAGATTTAAAGTCACGGTTGCCTGAGTATTAACATCCGAATTTAAAACAAAATAAAGATGATCCAGGGTGATTTGCGCCGGAGAAATAAAATCTACAGCCACTAGACCATTAGTTATCCGAGAAATTTGAAAACGTTGTGTTGTGGACGTTATTGTATCCGGAGCTAAAGAATAAGTAACACATTGACCATTATAATTTTTGAATTTTAAAATATTATTACCATCAGCATCGCTAGTTACCGCAAAAATTTCTGTTATCGGAATACCAGAGCAAGTATTTATCTGATCATCATTTTTTTGCGCCATACGAATTTCTTTACCGGTAACTTCTAAAAAATATTTTAAACTTTCTTGAACATTCTGTGTCGCAATAGCACTTCGCTGGCTATCAATAACCATTGAAAAAATTTGTGTCGCCATTAAAATAATTACCGAGAACAAAGCTACGGAAACAATTAATTCAATTAGAGTAAATCCGAATTTTGTTTTATTTCCAATCATAAAGCAGGGTTTCTAAATTATAAGAATAATTATGACCATGATCAGTCCAGGTAACCGTCGAATCAACTAATAAAGTGTGGTCGTCTAATTCAGTAATACTAATAAGACGAGAAAAAATACTATTGCTAGCTGATGTTAGTGGTCCATTTCGATAAAAACCAGAACTATCTATTTTTAATATTAAATTACTAGAATTTCCAGAATAAATATGTGGCACGGAATCTAAATAATCCATATAATAATCATATTTAGTGCCCATGGTTCCAACTAAACCAGTACCAAAAGAGAGAGAAGTCTTCCAATTAGAATCTCGAACTTTTCTAATTAATTCAATTCCCTCTTGCGCTAATTGTGAAGAAATTAAAGTATTTTTATCATAACTTTGCGTTTGAATATTTTGCACAATTAAAGACATGACGCCGACAATACCAATCGACACGACCAGTAAAACCACAACAATTTCAATCATGGTGAAACCTTTTTTTTTATAATTTAAATTTATCATTTGACCAATATTTTTATCTTATATTCACTTAATTTCATAATAGCTAATCAATTACTTCCGCTAAACCTAAAAAATTAACCTGAACAGTTTTGACTGAATTATTTACCGCCTCTTTTAATTCTATAGTTAACTTTGTTGAAGTTGAAGAATTATCAGAATTATAAATATTAGTTTGCGGATCAGGCGGTAAAAAACTTACTTGTGCTTGACCAATCGAAGAATCTTCCGGGGTTTTTAAACTAGAAATTATAATTCCCGGCGGCAAAGTAATAAGACGTGCTCCCGAACTAATATCTCCCTCAGCAGAAGGATCATAATCTAAATATCCGGATGTTCCCGGAGCATCTAAATCCGCAAACACCAAATAGCTGTTATTACTACTACTAGCGGTATTTAAAATTATTCCCCAACCGCCCGCCGGAACGCTTCCACCATATTTAACTAAACCTAGAGTATTATTTTGAGCTAAATGTAAACTAGCTACTAAATTTTGAGCCGCCATTATTAAATCCGTTCGCTTATTATTAGAATGGTAATTAGTTACAAATAAAACAGTTAGCATAGTAATAATAGAAATACTTACTACCAGTTCTATGATTGTAAATCCTCTTTTAGTCATAATTATTTATATTATCGCGCTTTAAATCGCGCCAATATTATCGCGCTTTAACCTCACGCCAAATCGGTAAACCATAATTAACTACCATAGTTGTCGAAGTGCTGCAAGAATAATTATCCGCATCAGTTAATTGTAAATCGACCGTGGTACTGGTCGCTGAGAAAAAAGTAATAGAAGTTGTCGCTGTTGTAGTGCTACTTATTAAAGCTTCCTGATCAGTTAAAGTCCATAAGTATAAACAATTACTACCACTACAATTTTGCGGTGTAGTCGGAGACCCACTAGTATAATACTGAGAATTACTAGTAAATTCCGTTGAAGATCCTACTAAAACCTCGTTAGGTGACCAGGAAAATAAAGCGGTTGGAAATTCATGTTTATAGGTCTTAAAAGTTTTAGCGTCCGGACTAGTATAAGTATTCCCCATACTGTTACTAATAATATCATTTACACCTTGATGCTCATTAATCGCTCCAAATTGATACCATTGGGTCCAATTACTATTTTCATCCTGTAGTTTTACCCACCAATAATAATTACTATTATAATTAAACGCTGGGAAATTACTGGTGTTAATAATATATTGATTAGCCGAACCGGCGACCACTCCGCTATCAAAAACCGGAGAACTCGTACTATTAATAGTATTTAAAATTATTTCAAAAGAAGTTTGATAATTAATGCTAGGCCATAAACTGTTATAAACATTTCCCCCACTTTTTAAATCCCAGGTTAAAACCGCATCTAAGGCACCACTATTACAAGCATTAACTGACGACCAATTTGGAGCCGTTAGATGACCGGCCTGTAAATTACTAATGTAAACCTTATAGCTCGTACAATTTGAACCACCACTCGTATTTACACAATTAAAACTTAAACTACTACTAGCCGTGGTCGCATAACCAACAAAATCACCGGGATTAACATAAGAATTATAAAAAGTCAGCGGCGAAGTAAGATCCCAGGATTTTATTTGCGTTGGCGAAGTAGTCGCCGGGTTTAAATCAATCCAAGTATCATCATTTATCGCTCGAGCCCAACCATAAACATTCTGATTGTTTTCGTTATAACAGGCCGTACAGTTATTGGCTGACGTACAACTAATGGACGGATAATTCGGACAATTAGTATTAAAAGCATAACTATCCGGAGTAGATGTTCCATTAAAAGTAATTAAACCTTTAGAATAATTCCAGGCAGCTCCAGTTAAGTTTCCGTTATTAGCAATAGAAACATGATGGACTAAACTGCTACAAGGCACTGAATAAAAATGAAAAGCAAAATCATTATCACCACACACAAAAGGATTTGGAGGAAAAAATACCCCACCACATAAATTATAAGGAACATCAAAACGATCTCCCATAATATCATCCAAACAATCAAAATAAAGATAACTGGATTGATCAGCCCACCAAGCCGAACCACGAACAGTAGAAGTAGTCGCTTGCACCGGTTTAATTAATAAAAAAACTAAGGACAAAAGGACCATCACAAATACAATTTTTAGTTTTTTAGAAATTAATTTCATTAAGCTTGTTATTATCATTAGCCTTGTTATTATCATTAGCCGTGTTATTATCATTAACCTTGTTATTATCATTAACCTTGTTATTATCATTAACCGTGTTATTTCTTTTATTATAACATCTTCTTTAAAAAATCTCGACCAAGTTTTAACATTATAAAGCGTTCTTTTTCTGTTTCATCATTATAACCAATAAGATGTAATAAACCATGAATCAATAAAAAATAAAACAAATAAATTTCGCCGCTGATCGTTTTATTGCTAATCACCACCCTGTTAGAAGTCGCCTCATTAACCTTTCCTTTGCTAATCGCTCCTTTGTTAATCGTGCCTCCGTTAATATCTATTTCCACGCTCCGAAACATTTCTTGATATTTACTTAATTTTTTAGTTTCTTGGATATTAATAATTACTTCTCCTAAAAATAAATCTTTAATATTTTTTTTCTTTAAAATTTTCTTATCTAAATTAATTCCGGAAAAAGATAAAACATCTGTTGTCTTATTTATTCCCCGATAAAAATCATTTAAACTTTTCATTTTAGCTTCTCCAATAACCGCCAAAGAGACATTATAATCACTTTTTTTATAAATCTTTAAAAAACGCTCCACTAAATCATGAGTTTTTTTAAGATTAATTTTTTGCTTGGTGGTATTATTAACTTCTAACATAAAAAACTTTTTGATTAAACTAACTATTTTAATTCTAACAAAGCTACTTAATTTTGAACTAACTCATCCAATTTTAAACTAACTCGTTCAATTTTAAACTAACTCGTTCAATTTCAAACCAGTCTCTTTAATTTTCTAAATAAATTATAAGCAAAATAAGTAAATGATTTAAAAATAAGATCATAAGTTCCGGCATAATTTACTCGCCGGCCGCCAAAACCTAATTTAAAACGAGTTACGCCCGGCCACTTCTCTTCATCAATTCCATAAAAATCATAATATTTATAATTCTCGGCCAAAGCTTTTTTAATAAGCGTCCATTGAAGTAAATACGGCGCCATTAAATTCCTAAATTTATTATCGGAGGCGCCATGCATATAAGTTACTTTATCACCATAAAATGAAAAAAGTCCGCCGGCAATATTTACCCCCTCATAAGACGCCAAAAATAATTTAATAAAACCGTTTTTATCCAAAGAATTTGTCTCAGCTTGTCCGGAAATCAAATTTTCATAATGTTTTAAACTATGTAAACGAAAATTATCCCGCTCTCCGGTTACATTTAACAAACGCCAAAATTCCGGTAAATCCGTCAATGATCCTTCAGAAATTTTTACGCCCTTTTTCTCCGCCAAACGCAAGTTATAGCGAGTTTTCTGGTGCATGGTCCGCAATAATTGATCTTCACCAAGGCTTAGATCTAAAATTAAAGTTTGCGCTGGCTGACCGTCAAGCGTTTTTTTAATTTTAAAATTATTAATATTTATTTGCGGTTCGATTCTTAAAAACAAAGCCTGTGGATTAATTTTTTTAATTTCGCTAAATAAAAATTTTAATAAATCTTGAGTATTTTTTTCTAGAGTATTTTTAACAGTACTACCGGAAATATTTTCTTGAGCATTTAATAATTGATAATTAATTATCGGCCCACGCGGCGCATACCAATAGCAATACGTCCCAAAAAGTTTTTTCTTAACTAAAGTTATGGCCGCTAAAACTTGCGAGTCTTTTCCAAAAATTTCCGTTTCATCTTTTCCATTTGTCATCTTTGCGTTTTGTGTTTCCTGATTAATTTTCTGGTGCACTCCGATTCTTAAAATTTCTTCGCCTTCTTTTTCTAAAATTTCTCCCCACTGCCAAGATTGCAAAAATTCCGCACCGTAAACCTCCGCTAAGTGAGAAACGCCTTTAATAAAATCATCTAACTGTTTTTGTTGTTTAAAATAAAATAATTCCATTTCTTAATTATAACATAAATCTATAAAAAAGCTTTGCTTAATGGTTCAATACTATTTAATACTATTTAATGCTAATAAACAAAAAAGAGTTCGCTAAACAGCGAACTCTTCTGCAAACAAAAAATTTAAATATATTATACAATTATGGATTCTGGATACCACCAGGTGTAGCTTTATGAGTTCCAGCCGCAATTCCACCAGCTTGAGATCCAATACAATAATTAATAGAATAACTAATTCCACTTCCATCTTGAGCGTAAGTATAAGCTGGAGCTGGGGTTGTACAAGTGCCATCATTAGCTGGAGTCGGCGGAGCTGGTACAATAGCTATCAAAGTAGAGCTGCTTGCTGGGCTAATTAAAGCAGACCCGGTAGTTACGGATGCCGGATAAGCATTATTATCATTAAAATACATTTCTAACGCAGTTTGAATTTGCTTAACATCAGAAACACGCTTAGCGTCACGTGCCCGAGCACGTGCGGTATTTAAAGCTAAAACTGAGAGAGTAGATAACAAACCAATAATGGCGATTACTACCAGCAACTCAATTAAAGTAAAACCGGACTTATTTTTTTTCATACTTTTTTATTAAAATTTTTTTTAAATATATAAAAAGTTTTTCACAAGTTGTTTGATAATTTCATTATAGCATTAATTGTTTTTTTCAACAATACCCTTAACGGTATTTTAGCAATATAAAAATAAATTACATCTGCCCGGCTAAATTATACATCGGCAATAAAACAGCCGCAACCATGATGCCTACCCCGACACCCATAATAACCATAATCAAAGGTTCCATTAAAGTACTTAAATTATTAAGCATTTCATCACTTTCCCGATCATAAAATTTAGTAATACGATCTAAAACCGCATCGACCTTACCGGTTTTCTCACCAATCGCTATCATTTGCGGCACCATTTTAGGAATATATTCACTCGTGCTAAAAACCGTTGCCAGAGGATTACCGTCATTAATGGAAGCTAATGTTTCTAAAATTAATTCTTCATAAATAACATTGCCAACAACTTTAGCAACAATCTCTAAGCTCCGGGTAATCGTTACTCCTCCCTTTAGTAAAGTCGACAGTGAACGAGCAAAGCGAATTAAATAAATATATTTAAATAATTTTCCAAAGATCGGTAAACGTAATTTTAAAATATCCATGTTTCGACGACCATTGTAAGTCTTTAAATAAAAACGAATACTTGTGCCGATACCTATTAATCCTAAAATTATAAAAATAGCATAATTTTTTAAAAAATCTGAAGCGCCGATAACAATTTTTGTAGAAAGCGGGAGCGTCGCTCCAGTTTCTACTAAAATAGAGGTTAAATTAGGAATAACATAAACCATTAGAACTACTCCAACGCCCATTAATGAGCAAATAATAAACAAAGGATAAATCATGGCGCCGCGAACTTTCGCGGACATGCTATAACTTTTTTCCGTTTCGTCCGCCAAATAATTTAAAACTTCATCTAACTTACCGGAGGTTTCTCCGGAACGAATAATATTTACAAAAAAATTAGAAAATATTTTAGGATATTTTGCCAGAGCGTCGGAAAGAAAAGCGCCGCCATTAACCTCGGCCGCCATATCAGCAATTAAATTTTGGAGAGTTAAATTATTAGTTTGTTCAATTAAAATTTCCAAAGCTTCAACAACAGTAATGCTGGCCGAAATCATAACCGAAAATTGCCGCGAAAAAATAACTAAATCTTTCCCGGTAATCGGAGAAATTAATTGTAAAAATTTACTAAAAGAAGTATTAGTTACGTCATTAATATGCGTCACCTCTAATCCCTGAGAACGTAAACGAACTAAAACTTCATTTTCAGATGAAGCAACTATTTTTCCCATTTTATTTTTCCCGTCACTGGCGGTCGCCCGATATTCAAAAATTGGCATATTATATATTAACTTTAGAACTGAAATTAACTTTATAATCAAAATTAACTCTCGATAACACGCAAAATTTCCTCCATGGTTGTTTGTCCTTGTAAAATTTTAATTATTCCATCCTGTTTAATTGAAAGAAAATCTTCCACTTTTTTAACCATAGTAATATCAATATTTTTATCACCATTATCAATCGCCGATTGTAATTCGTTATTAATTTCGATAACTTCCGCAATAGCAACTCGACCGAGATATCCAGTATTGTCACAATAATGGCAACCGACCGCTTGATATGTTTTATAATCAGCGAAAGGATTATCAACCGATTTCAATTCCGATAACTCTTCTTGGACAATATTTAAAGGTGATAATTTTAATTCAGCAACAACCTCCGCTTTAGCTTCCGAACTTAACTCAATTTCTTTTTTACATTTTTCACATAAACGCCGCGCCAAACGTTGCGCCACAACAGTTTTTAAAGTAGATGATAATAAAAATCTCTCAATTTTCATATCCAACAAACGGAAAACCGCTCCTAAAGCATCATTGGTATGTAAGGTAGATAAAACTAAGTGGCCGGTTAAAGCGGCATTAATAGATAACTCTGCTGTTTCTTCGTCACGAACTTCTCCCACCATGATTATATTAGGATCTTGACGCAAGAGAGAACGCAAACCATTAGCAAAAGAAAAACCAATTTTCGGTCGCACTTGCGACTGATTAATACCCTTAACTTCATATTCAATAGGATCTTCTAAAGTAGAAATATTAACTTTGTCTTGATTTAAAATATTAAGTAAGGCGTATAAAGTTGTTGTTTTACCACTTCCCGTCGGACCGGTAACTAAGAAAATACCACTGGTTTTAGCAATACCCGCCGTAATACGACGTAACGCCAATTTATTAAAACCTAAACCAACTAAATCCGGAGCGCCCTTAGAAACATCTAAAATTCTCATAACAACTTTTTCATTGTTGGCTAAAGGCAAGGTTGAAACACGAAAATCAATTTCTTGATTATTAATAATCAAACGAATACGACCATCTTGCGGAATACGTGTTTCATCTAATTTTAATTTAGCCAAAACTTTAATACGAGCAATGATTGCCTTATGAATACTTTTTGGTAAGGTTAAAGAAGTATGTAAAATACCATCAATTCGATAACGAACTCGGCTTTCCTGAGCGAATGGTTCAATGTGAATATCCGAAGCTCGCGCTTCGACGGCATGACGGATAATAACTGACACAATTCTAGAAACCGGAGCGCTATTAATTTCATCACTGCTTAAATCTTCATTTTCATCACCTTGAACAGCCACCAACTCCTCCCCTTCTTCTTTAGCCTTAACTTCCAAGGCACTGGAAACTTCCTCTTCCATTTGCTGATATTGTTTAAAAATTTTCTGCCAACTGGCTAAAGAAATTAAATAATATTCTACCTGGAGTTTTTCATCATTAGCTAAAAAATTAACCGCCTCCATAGCTTTTAAATTCGGAGACACCAAACCAATTTTAATAACTTTATTTTCTCTACCGAAACAAATAATCTGATAAGTCTTAGCAATTTCTTCCGGCAAAAAATTAATAATTTCTTTATCAACCTCTTTGTCACTTAAATTATAGTAGGGTAGATTATAAATTTCTGCTTTTAACTCCGCCAATTTCTCGTCATTAACTATTTTTTCCTTAACTAAAAAAACTCCAAGATCCTCCTTATTTTTGATTAAAGTTTCTTTAATTTCTTTTACTCTTTCGGCTGTTATTATCTGGCGTTTCAGTAAGAGTTCTAATAATTGTTCTGTCTTATCCATAACTATTTAATTTTAACCGCAAAAGGTAAACCATTACCCTGAACACAATTAGCTAAAGGAGTTTTAACGGTAGAAGTGGCGGTGGTGCTGGCCGTATTAATTAAATTAAGCGAACGGCTCAAAACCGTATCCGGCCGCCAACAAATATTATCAAAATTAAAATTAACCACATTATTAACTAAGGTTGCTAAACGTGGCGCACTTAAAATACCAGAATCAATAGAATCTTGTACTAAAATTTTTTTAGGTGCCGCTGGAATAACTACTGTCAAATTATTTTGAGTTTGTAAATAATTACCAACTTCATCACCATAAATAATCAAAAAAATACCGCCGATAAAAATCAGTCCTGTTAATAAATATAAAATAAATCTTAAACTATTTTTCATATTAAAGGTTTAACATTAGAGTTAAAGTGGTTCTTTATAATAATAGGTGTTTAAAATTAAATCAGCAGTCCGATCGCTTGGCGAAAAACTAACATTAGTAACATCTGTTAAACGTAAATTATTTTCAAAAAGATGCAGTAATCTTTTTAAGCCGGCGTAATTAATCGCCGAAACGGATAAAGTTACATTAATTTTTTCTAATCCTGGATATTGACTTAAATCGGTTAAAATAGATTTAGTAACTTTTTTAGGATCAGTTGGCGCTTTTCCATCCGTAACATCAAAACTAATACCATCAACCAGCCAACCGCCCGTGGAAACAATTTCTTCCAGTTCACCAAACAATTTATCGGCAGGATAAAAGCCTGGCAAAACACTATTAAATTTTTGCAAATCAGTCGGTTTAATATTTTCGTATACTTTCTGAATATCCAATAAAACGGCTAATTTTTTTTGACTGACGGCGTACAAGTTTTCTTCACTGGAAATATTAGCTCTAATAGCATCTTGCGTAGCGATAAATTTAGGATTTAAAACCAATAAATACGCTCCGGCAAAAAATAAAATTAAAACAATAATAATCACAACACTAAAATAGTCATTAAATAATAACATTAAATTACTGTAATTTTTTTGGCGCGGATTAACCATAATTTATTTAGTAAAAATAGAAGGATTAACTTGCAACGACAAACTAAAACTGACTTGATTAGCTTTTATTTTATCAGCATCTTTAGCAAGAGTAGCCGATTTTACTTCAGCCGAATTTATAGCCGGATCATTTAAAAAAGCTTTAACCTGCCAAGAAACATCGGCATAAGTCGGAGCTAAAGCATCCAATTGATAATTACCGCTTAAATCCCCCTGAAAACCATTATATTGAACGGAATTCAAAGTGTTCTTTTCCAACCAGCTAAAAAAATTATTCCAATAAACATGATTATTTAATAAAGCGGAAAAAGCAGCCGATTTAGCTTTATAATCTAAAGCATCTTCATTTTTATTTTTCAAACTTACTACCTGAGCATTTATTTCGGTAATTTTATCACTAACTACTTTAATTTGATCTTCTTGTTTCTTTTGCCACCAATCCAAACCAAAATAAAGTTCTAATACAAAAATAATAGCCACAATTAAAACCATTATTAAAAGCGACAAATTTTGCGTCCAATTAAAAGAAGCCTGGGTTTCATTTTTAACTAAATTAACTTCCAAAATTTTCGGATTTTGCAACAAACCGCTTTTATGTTCCAGCCTCTCCGGTTTCTTTTTATTTTTTTTAAAATTAAACATGGATTATATTAATCTATTTCTCGCATAGCTAAACCAATCGCCACTGCTAGAGACGGGCCAACCTCACTTAAAACCGGTCTTAAATCTTCCGGAAAGCGAACTCGATTCCAAGGATCGCCAACAATTACCTGAAGATTAAGACGCTTAGTTAAATATTCTGATAAATTAAGCAAAAGAGATCCTCCTCCGGAAAGAATAATTTTTTCAACTTCCCCGCTATTTTGTGAACGAAAAAAATCTAACATATATTGAATTTCTGTCACAATCGGTTCTAAAGTTTTAACTAAAAGTTTAGGCAAAGCTTCCGAGGCGTCCGCTCTCAAACTAACGCTTAAATCTAATTTAAATTGTTCCGCCTGAGCATAAGTAAATCCTAATTTTTCTGCCAGGACTCTCGTTACCGTCGAAGCACAAACCGCTAAACTGCGATTTAAAACCGGAATACTATTTTTAATAATTGATAAGTCGGTACTGTTAGCGCCGATTTCAACAATCATCACCGTCGAAGTATCATCACCGACTAAAGACCTGACTAAAGAAAAGGTTTCTGTTTCTAAACTAGCTAAATTTAATTTAGCCGCTTTAAAAATATCAATATATTTGCGCACTAATTTTTTCGGTGAACCGGTTAAAAAAACTTGAATATTTCCCTTGGTTGGTATTTTACCGTCTTTGTCCGGAACAATTTTCCAATCTAAAGTCATTTCTTCAAGAGGCAGAGGAATAACTTTTTTAGCTTCTTCGTTAACTTCTTCTTCAATTCTTTTTTTATCAGCCCCGTTAACGTTAATAATGGAAGAAAAAACCGCAAACGTCGGCAAGGAAGCGGTTACTTTTCCGCTAACAATACCCGCTTCATTTTTAACCTTGTTAATCGCTCGAGCTAAATAAGCCACATCATCCACTTTCATGAAATTAACTTCCGAAACATTCTCGCTAAAAGCGTAATTAACAAGATGGATTTGTTTATTTTTTTTTCTGAGCTCTACCATCTTCAGAGAAGAATCCCCAATATCAATTCCCAAAAAAAGATTGTCGTCGCCATATGAAAACAAACTCATAAACTTATAATAAACTTATAATAAAATTATAATAAAAACAGCCAGACCAACAAATAATTACATTGAATTATCCCGTCGCTTAGTATATAATAATTATATATTATTTAGAAACAATAAACAAGCATAATAAATTAAGAATATGAACTTTTTTACTCGTTATAAAAAAATTTTTTTAATTATCGGCTTTTTAATATTAGTTGGCGTCTTAGCTTATTTTCTATGGCAAACTTTTTTTAATTCTCCGGCAACAATTTTACCTAATCAGGAAATTACCGGAACAAGCAATGGTTTACCGGTAGCCGCTCCCGGGAGCGCTAATAATAATGCTACCAATACCGGTCCGGGAGGTTTACCAAACCAAAATGGCTTAGGCGGAGCTCCTGACCCCAACGAACCAAGTCCTTTGGCTTTAGGCGGTGTTACTAAAACTCAAGCTTTAACCTCTTCACCAAGCCTAGATCCGACATTATCCCCCGGCGGCGGAGTTCAATATTACGATACTAACAACGGACATTTTTATAAAATTGATAATAACGGTAAAATCACTTCTTTAAGCGATAAAACTTTTTACAATGTTAAAAATATTGTTTGGGCACCCAATAAAGATCAAGCAGTTTTAGAATATCCCGACGGAAGTAAAACACTTTACAATTTTCAAACTCAAACACAAGTAACTCTTCCCTCTTACTGGCAAGATTTTTCTTTTTCTCCGGCCAGTAATCAATTAGTTTCTAAAAGTTTAGGCTTAGATCCGGAAAATCGTTGGTTAGTAATTTCTAATGCCGACGGTTCTCAAACTAAAGCCTTAGAAAATATCGGTTTAAACGATAAAACCGTTTATTCAAACTGGTCCCCGAATAACCAAATTGTCGCTATGTATACTCAAGGTATAGATTTTAATCGCCAAGAAGTTTTCTTTGTTGGCTTAAACGGAGAAAATTTCAAATCAACAATTATCGAGGGGCGCGGCTTTCAGCCTCAATGGTCACAAAGCGGTGATCGTTTACTATATAGTGTTTACAGCACGACCAGTAATCTTAACCCCCAACTTTGGATAGTAGATGCTCAAGGAGATAATATTAGCAACAACCGCCAAAATTTAAGTATAGACACTTGGGCGAGTAAATGTACTTTTTCTTCAAACACTGAAGTTTACTGTGCTGTTCCGGAAAATTTACCGCAAGGCGCCGGATTATTTCCCGAGTTAGCCGATCAAACAAAAGACAATTTATATAAAATTGATTTAAGTATCGGAACCAGAGAATTAATTGCTATTCCCGACGGAGCTTATAATATTTCCAGTGTGATGGTGCCGAGTGATGATAGCAGTCTTTATTTTACCGATAAAACCACTCAACAAATCTATAAAATAAAATTGCGTTAAATAAGAATTCTGTTTTTATGCCTCTTAAAAGTTTTTTCTTAAATTTATTATTTCCCCTGGAATGTCTGGCTTGTCATCAAGAAGGATCATGGCTCTGCGCAAGTTGTTTTCAAAAATTAAAGTTTAACGATACCAATAAAAAATATAATTTATTTACGCCGAATATAACAAAAGTTTTTATCGCCGGAGATTATGATGATCCGCTGCTGGCAACCCTAATAAAAAAATTTAAATATAATTTCAATAGCTCTCTCGGGCCGACTTTGGCTCTTTTTTTAATAGATTTTTGGAAAAAAATAATTAATGAACAAGGGCTGATTGATAAAAAAGGCCTTATCAATAATAAAGATTCTATTAACGGAAAAAATCCGATTAACGGGCAATTCAATTTTTTAATGGCTCCAGCCTCCAGTTTTTTAATTATTCCCATTCCCCTTTCTAAAAAACGCCGACGTTGGCGTGGTTTTAATCAAGCAGAAATTCTCGCCCAAAATTTTGAAAAAACTTTTAATTATACTTTAAATTTACAATTAAAAAGAAACAAACACCAAAAACCACAAGCGTCTTTAAATGAAAATGAACGGGCGGAAAATATAAAAAATGCTTTTGTCTGGTCAGGTGATAATTTAAAAGACAAAAATATAATTTTAATCGATGATGTTGTAACCACCGGCGCAACTTTAAACGAAGCCGCTAAAATTTTAAAGCTGGCCGGAGCCAATAAAATTTATGCCCTAGTTTTAGCTAAAGGATAAAAATATCGCCTCAAATATCGCTCCAACATCGTCACAATATCATTTCAATATCGTCTTTACAAAATATCGCCCCAATCTTTACAAAAAATTAAAATTAAGCTATATTTTAAATACATTGATTGTAGCGTTTACCAAACGCTATTGAATTTAATTCAAAAATTAAGTTCAAGAGATAGCTTAAAATCAGTTTACTTAAAGTAAATTGACATAAAGCAAATTGGCTTTAAACAAATTCTCCTAAAATGTCTAATATTTTCTAAAGGGTTTTTATACCGATAATTTATTCGGATAAAAGAAGCCAGGTGGAACCGCGAGACCAATAAGTCCCGTCCTGACAAAAACAGTTTTTACTGTTTTTGCGAGGAGGGGATTTTTTTGAATAAAATTAATTAATAAAAAATAAATACAAATATATGAAAAATGAAGCAGAAAAAATTGCCGAAGTAAGCATTGAAACGAAGCGTCATTCCCTGTCGCATATTTTAGCGGCGGCCGTAAAAGAACTTTGGCCAGAAGCTAAATTATCTATCGGCCCGGCAATTGAAACTGGCTTTTATTATGATATTGATTTCGGTGATGTAAAAATAAGTGATACTGATTTAAAGAATATTGAAAAAAAGATGGCTTATTTAATAAAGCAGAATCTAAAATTTGAACGCAGCGAACTGGTAATTGATGAAGCTATTAAAAAAGAAAATGCCGAAGGAGAAATTTATAAAGCCGAATTAATTACTGATTTAAAAACTGGCGGAGAAACAATCGTTAGCTATTACCAAGTTGGAAATTTTAGTGATCTCTGTCGCGGCCCGCATGTTAATAATACTAATCAAATAAAGCCCGGCAGTTTTAAATTAGATAAACTGGCCGGCGCTTATTGGCGCGGTGACGAAAAAAATAAAATGTTAACCCGTATTTACGGTTTAGCTTTCAATACCAAAGAAGAATTAGATGCTTATTTAAAGATGATGATTGAGGCGGAAAAAAGAGACCATCGTAAAATCGGTAAAGAACAGAATTTATTTATGATGCACGAATATGCCCCTGGTATTCCCTTTTTTCTTCCCAAGGGAATGGTTATTTTACAAGAACTTTTAAAATTTGCCCGAGAATATTCTTATGGAGAGGGTTATCAGGAGGTTAGAACGCCACAACTTTTAAATTCCGATCTTTGGAAAGTTTCCGGACATTGGGATAATTATCAAGAAGACATGTTTATTTTACATCACGCCGCTGATGATTGTGATTTAGGAATTAAACCGATGAATTGCCCGGCGCACATGTTAATCTTTAAAAGAGATATTAGATCTTATCGTGATCTTCCTTTACGTATCGCTGAAACAACAACGCTTTATCGTAATGAAAAATCAGGAACACTACTCGGCTTAGTTAGAGTACGTTCTTTATCTCAAGATGATACCCATATTTTTGTCCGTCCTGATCAAATTTTATCAGAAATCGCTATTCTCTTAAAAAAAGTAAAAGACATTTACCAAGTTTTTAATTTACAAATTGATGAAATCCATTTATCGACTCGACCAGAAAAATTTATCGGCGAAAAAAATGTTTGGGACCAGGCAGAAAATAATTTAAAAACAGCTTTAGATGACGCCAAACTGGATTATAAAATAAATGAAGGAGACGGTGCCTTTTATGGACCAAAAATTGATATTAAAGTTAAAGATGCTATCGGCCGTCAATGGCAACTAGCCACCATTCAATTAGACTTTCAGTTACCGCAACGTTTTGATTTACATTATACCGATACTGACGGTAGTCAAAAAACACCAGTTGTTATTCATCGCGCTCTCCTAGGATCATTAGAACGATTTATGGGAGTAATTATTGAACATTATTCCGGCATTTTCCCCGTCTGGCTAGCGCCTGTCCAAATAAAAATTATTTCTGTTGCTCAAACTCATATTGCCGCTACCCAGAAACTAGCCAAAGAATTAACAATGGCCGGCTTGCGCGTTGAACTCGATGATGCTAACGAAACCGTCGGTAATAAAATCAGAAAAGCCGTTAATGAGAAAGTTCCTTATATGTTAGTTATTGGGGACAAAGAAGCGGTCTCTCCAATGCTGAATGTTCGTGATCGTGGCGCTAAAGAAACGCGAGAAATTTCTAAAGATAAATTTATTGCTGAAGTCACTAATAACATAAAAAATCATCTTTAATTAGCACAATATCTTTTCTAATATTATTAATTTAAATATTAGTAACCCAAAACACCTTCGCTGATCATCTTAAATTTATAGAGATTATTATTTAAGTATGGTATGATGATTTTATAAAATTTACCATAAAAATTTATGAAAAAAATGAAAAATAATGTTAAAAATTTAATAATCATCGCTGTGGTTATTGTCGTGGTGGCCGGAATAATAATTTTACTAAAAAATCGCCAATCACAAATGACTTTATTTTATAGCGACACTTGTCCTCACTGCAAAATACTGGAACAATATATTGTTGATAATAATGTTAAGGAGCGTTTTAATTTTGAAGAACTAGAAATTAGCAATACCAACAACGTCTTTCTATTAGAACGCCGCTATCGAGAATGCAACTTAGACACTAGTCAGGGTATCGGCGTTCCCTTCTTTTGGGATGGCCAAAAATGTTTAATGGGTACTGATGAAATTATTAATTATTTTACAAAATAAATATAAAAAAATATAAATAAATATAGATAAAATAAATATGAAAAAATTGTTATTATATTTTAGTATTCCCGCCCTAGCCTTAAGTGCTATTCCGGTTAAAGCTATCTGCCCCTTGTGTATTATTGCAATTGGCGCCGGACTAGGCTTAAGCGAGTATCTTGGCATTGATGACACCATCGCCGGATTATGGATTGGGGCATTTTTAATGGCAACAACTATCTGGATGATTAGCTGGTTTAATAAAAAAAACTGGCTGCTCAGCAATAAAAAACTGCGCGACGCTTTAACGCTTATTTTATTTTATGGCTTGACTATCTGGCCTTTGTGGGAAAAAGGCTTTATCGGTCATCCCGCCCACCAGCTCTGGGGAGTTGATAATTTAATTTTAGGAATCATCATAGGAACTTTTGCTTTTTTAGGAGCAAACTCTTGGTATGATAAAATTAAAAAAGAAAATGGCGGACATGCTCAATTTCCTTATCAAAAAATAGTTATGCCCATCAGC
>Ga0210057_1003522_pt1 | contig 21553 bp, 22 predicted proteins | sample CryGeyCG2114_010_2_FD_183968 | JGI IMG/M metagenome (GOLD analysis project Ga0210057, IMG submission 183968) | Groundwater microbial communities from aquifer - Crystal Geyser CG10_big_fil_rev_8/21/14_0.10 (SPAdes) (version 2) | ecosystem: Environmental > Aquatic > Deep subsurface > Groundwater ...
AGGGAAAACCTTTATTCACCTCTAGAAAGAAACATAAAATCAAAACAATAAGTTTAGATACCTCTGAAGCAAGAGAGATGATGGCATCACCACAAGAAAGTTACGGATTCTTACCTAACATCAGTATTTATGACGGAAAGGTGGTATTTATGTCCCCTGGGGATAATAAGGCGGTTGTAATTGAGAATATAGAGCTTGCAGAGGCCTTAAAGAAAGCTTTTGATTTATCCTGGAAAAATGCTAAGAAGTTTGAGGGAAAAACAAGATTAGCCAATGGAATGGCATAGAGTATGGTTATTACTTCAACGGCAATTGGATTTAGTCTACTTAGTATAGGATTGGCTTTATGCGGCTGGAGATTTTATAAAGCTTACAAAAAATCTGAAAACAAGAAAGTTGCGAGTATTCTCGTTTTGTTTATTTTAATCTCTTCATTACAGAATGGACTAATGGGCATAGGGTCTTTCTTTTTGTCAAATAATTCTAACGCACTACTAATCTTACTCTTAATTAGTAATTTACTTCTATATACCCACGCCATGGTGGGAATATTTTGTGTTTACTATTTCTTTTTCCCTAAATTGAATCCACATTTCTCTTTTTTACTTGTTTCCATAGTTGGTTTTTCTAGTATGGTTTTCTTAATAAGAAATCCTCAGTTCCCTTTTCTCACAGCTAATAATTATATTGATTGGAATATGTCTCTATATGCCTCTTTAAGTGTATTTTATTTACTATTTATTAGTATTGGATCTTTCTTGTATATTTTCTTTTCCTTAGCAAGGCAAAGTACTAATTTAGAGCTTCAGATTATTTCATATTTATTCTCCCTTGCAGCTTTTGGTGGAATTATTAGCTCATTTCTAGATATTATTTTTTTCTATAACAAAACTAATGATTTTATACCGAATATACTTGACATAGGCGTAGGCATTATTGGTTTTATATTTATCCTAGTTATCTTATTTGTGCCTTTTATAAAAAAGCGTCTCTTGGTCTAATCCCTCTACCAAACTTGGCTTAGATATACTTTCTGTGTATTATTATGAATATGAAGTTCCTAGAAATTGAATCTTTGCCGGAATTTGATAATCATAAATTTCTTATATTCATAAATGACCTGAAAGTTGGCTTAAAGGCCTTTGTTGCCGTTCATAATGATAATCTTGGCCCGGGAACAGGAGGAACAAGGATGTGGGTATATACATCAGATACAGATGCAGTGAAAGATGCGTTAAATCTTTCGAAAGCCATGACTTATAAGTGCGCATTAGCCAATGTTCCATTTGGGGGAAGTAAGGGCGTAATAATAGGAGATCCAAATTCACAAAATAAGTTGAATATATTAAAAGCATATGCAAATGCGTTTAATTCTTTAGGGGGGATAACAACTGGAACAGATGTTGGGATAAGCGAGGAAGATGTGGAGGAAATGAGTAAGTTTTCTAAATATATACTCGGGTCTGATACGAAAAAGAAAATAAATAATGGCTTCGCAACAAGTCTTGGTGTATATGGAAGCATCAAAGGAGCAGCAGAAAAAATTTGGGGTACTGAATCTTTAACAAATAAATCTTTAGCAATAAAAGGACTTGGGAAAACGGGAATGGAATTATTAGACCTAATTTATAAAGAAACAGAAAATATTTTAGTTGCCGAGATAGATAGGGCAAAGATCAAAATAGCAAAAGACAAATATCCAAATATTAAAGTTATTAACCCATCTTCAATTCATAAAGAAAAGGTAGATATTTTTTCACCCTGCGCTCTTGGTGGAGACATTAATCCAGATACAGCGAAAGAACTAAAATGTCAGCTGATAGCTGGTTCAGCAAATAACCAGCTATCAAATACCATTATGGGAGAATGGCTTAATAAGCACGGTATACTATATTTGCCTGATTATGTTGTGAATGCTGGTGGATTAATAAATGTTGTGGATGAATTACAGAAGGGTGGATATAAAAAAGGTCGAGTTTATAAAAAAATCTCGAATATAAGGACTACAATAACAAAGATTATTGATCTTTCTCTTGATTTAAATAAATCAACAAACAGTATTGCAGATGAATTAGCGAAAAAGATTTTTACTCGAAATGAAGCGAACTAACGAGAACACAAGAAAAAAATACCTAAAGAATATTAGATCATCATCGAGTGAATTTTTTAAAAAAAAAGAGCTTGCCTTCAAGAAAGAAGCATTCAATAATGCATATAAAAATGTTCCTGCATACAAAAAATTCGTATTAAAAAAAACGAGAAAACCATCATTTTTTTCGTGGGACAATCTCCCAACTACCTCTAAAAACGATTATTTAAAAAAATATTCTTATTCCTCTCTCTTTGTGAATGGAAAGTTAGGGACTCCACTAGTTTATACATCCACCTCAGGATCAACTGGGAAACCGTTTTACTTTGCTAGAAGTAGCACCGTTGATGTTCAAGCATCAATAATACATCAACTGTTTTTAGAAAATAATATTACTTCATTCAATAAGCCAACGCTTATAGTGGTATGTTTTGGCATGGGTGTATGGATTGGTGGACTAATTAGCTACGAATCGTTTAAGCAACTTGATTACTTAAATTATCCTCTATCAATTATAACTCCCGGAATTAATAAAGAAGAGATATTTAAGATACTTAAAGATATTTGCCCTAAATATGACCAAGTAATCTTAATGGGATATGCCCCTTTTCTAAAAGATGTTATTGACGAAGCTCCTGATCGAGAAGTTAATATTAAAAAACTCAATTTCCGTATTGTTTTTGCAGCCGAAGCGTTCACTGAGAATTTTAGGGATTATATTTCAAAAAAAGTTAATATAAATAATCCTTTACTAGATACAATGAATATCTATGGATCTGCAGATGCGGGAGTGATGGCTTTTGAGACTCCCTTGTCTATATTAATAAGAAGACTTGCAAAAAAGAATGATTCTCTCTATACGAAAATTTTTAGAGACTCCTCTAAGACTCCAACTTTATGCCAATATAATCCTGAATTTATATCTTTTGAGGAAAAAAATGGCGAACTTTACATAACAACAAATTCTGCACTTCCTCTTATTAAGTATGATATTGGGGATATGGGTGGCATTCTCTCCTATAAGGAAATTGATAGTATTTTTAAATCTGAAAACATCAGTCTTCAAAAAGAGGTAAAAAAGGCGAGAATAGAAAAGATGATGTATAAACTTCCTTTTGTTTATGTGTATGAAAGAAAAGATCTTTCAGTGACACTCTATGGATTACAGATCTATCCCGAAACTATAAAGGAGTCCTTAATCGAAAAGCCATACAGCTCATTCTTTACTGGAAAGCTTACATTGATTACAAAATTTAATAAAAAGCATGATCAATTTTTAGAGATTAATCTAGAATTAAAGCCAGGGGTGAAAAAAGACAATAGAATACAACGAAACATCACGAAACATATATTAAATTCATTATTGTTAAATAATTCTGAATTTGGAGAACTTTATAAATTTATCGGTAAGCGAGCAATACCAAAAATTATTCTTTGGCCAAACGAACATGAAATACATTTCAAAAGGGGAATTAAGCAAAAATGGGTAAAAAAATATGAAAATAAATAACTTTAAAGTTAAAAAAATTAAGTGGAGCAAAATTCATTCTTTTTCTGCAAAGAATAAAATAGAAGTTATTGATAAATATGAAAATAATCTTGAAGAGTTATTTCTTTTAAGAAATCCTAGATTTAAATTTAACAAGAATTATCAATCTGAATTTAATAATTTTAAAAAAGCTCATTATAGAGAAAAAGATCCTCTGTCTTTAGGTTCTTGGTTTTACTTTCCATGGCTTCATAGAGTGGTTCACTTTTTTGGTGAAGAATTACATAATGAATTAAGAACTGGAAGAAATAAATACTTAATTAGCCATAAAAATCAAAATACTTATTACAATAGCGCAGTTGGAGTGCTAGGTATGAGTGTTGGTAGTCATATCGCTATAATAATCGCTATGACGGGAGGCGCTAAAAGAATAAAAATTGCTGACCCAGACACCCTATCTGGAGATAATCTAAATAGGATTAGATTAGGCTTTAGTAGTGTTGGTGAAAAAAAGGTTGTTTTAGTCGCTAGACAAATATCTGAAATTAATCCTTATTCTGATATTAAAATTTATGATGAAGGTATTACTGAAAATAATTATGAAGATTTTATAGATGGTCTAGACATTGTCGTTGAAGAAATGGACAATATGTATTGGAAATTGAGAATTAGAGAAATATGCAAGAAGAAGAAAATACCCGTAATTATGGGAACCGATAATGGTGATGGGGTAATTATAGATATAGAAAGATTTAATAAAGACAAAAAATACCCTATATTTCACGGGCTTGCTCCTCACATAACTTCGAAGTCTTTAAAGAAAATGAAGTCTACAGACTTACCTAAAATCGCCGCAACTCTTGCTGGTGCAAATTTGGCTCCCCCTGAGATGATTTATTCAGTTTCTGAGGTAGGAAAATCTTTATATTCCTGGCCTCAACTCGGAACAGCAGCAAACTTATGCGGGACTGCTGTTTCTTATATTGTTAGACACTTATTATGTGATGATGTCGTTATTAATTCTGGCAGATATGAAGTTAACCTTGATTCAATATTTATAGCTGACTGGAATACAAAAAAAGAAAAAAATAGTAGATCGCTATTTATAAAAAAGATTTTGAAAGAAATGGATCTTTAAGACGCCATGATACTAAAAACTCTGATATAATAACACTATATGGTTAATCGAGAGGTAATTGATAGAATTTTAACCGCTGGGTGCCAAGCTCCTTCTGGTAGTAACTCTCAGCCATGGGCATTTAGAATTTTAGAAGATAATTCTATTAGTGTTATTTCTTTCCCAGAAAAAGATCATCCTATTTTAAATTTTTCAAATCGAGGAACAATTATTGCAATAGGTGCTCTGTATGAAAATATTTCTATAGCAGCAAATAATTTTGGGTATATTTCGAGATATGAAATAAATCTAAATAACCCAAAAAATATTCTCAAAATAACTTTCGAAGAAAATAATTTAACCGAAAATCAAAAATCTTTATATTCTGCGATTTTTAATCGCTCAACTAATAGAAAAAAATTTAAGAATACTCCCCTATCTCAGGAGTTCATAGGTATTGTAGAAAATTTTAACAATGATTACTTATTTACAAGGTCTAGGTTGCTGGTAAATCAAAAGGAAATTGACTTACTCGCAAAGGCCTCAAGTATTAATGAGATTGTTATGCTAGAAAACCCAACTCTTCATAAATTATTTTTCGAGGAAATTATCTGGGACCAAGAAAAAGAGAAGAAATTTAAATCAGGTTTATTTCTTAAAACTATGGAGCTAGGAAAACCACAAGAATTAATTTTTAAACTTATTAAAAATAGATGGTTGATGAATATCTTAAATTTTTTTGGTTTCTCTAGGTTTATCGCAAAGGAAAATTCAAAAATTTACTCTACCTGTGGAGCAATGGGAGGAATAATTGTTAAAAATAACGACATGGCTTTTTTTGAAGCTGGCCGTCTTATGCAAAAAATATGGCTATTCGCAACATCGAAAAATTTAGGCTTCCAACTACTTACTGGTATTTTGTTTTTGAATCAAAGAGTTGAGGCTGAGCAGGACATATTTAGTAAAATTCATGTAGATTATATTAAAAAATCTGCTACTAAGATTAATAATATTTTCTCTACCAATAATAGTGAATTTGTTTCAATGATTTTTCGAATTGGAGAATCAGATCCACCCTCCGCTAGATCTTCAAAGAAGAAGCCTGTTATACTTTAAACATGGAAAAGATAATAATTCTTCAGAATTTAGATCTTCTCTCTCTTGGAATAACCACAGCCGCGATATTAATATTAGCGGTTGCCATTTATTCGACAAATAAAAAGAGCATTACAAATAGATCATTTTTGTTATTTTCAATAATAACAGTAGTCTGGGGTGTTCTAAATTATTTAGCCCACGAAAGCACAGATCAAGTAAGTCTGATTTTATTCCGTGTTGTGATCTTCCTAGGTGTTTGGCACGCATATTCAGCTTTTCAATTATTTTACGTTTTTCCAAGGGAAAAAGTAAAATTTAATAGGCTATACAAGGCTTTTCTCTTACCAGTAGTGACAATTACCTCCATTCTTACCCTCACTCCAATCGTTTTCAAGGAATTTGTTGAATCCACGATTACTGGAAAAATAACTAAAATTGAGAATGGGCCAGGCATAGCTATTTTTGGAATCGTAGTTCTTGCGTTAGTAATCGCAGGTATATTTAATCTTCTTAAAAAAACATTAAAAGCTACTGGCGTAGAAAAAAAACAATTTCGCACAGTACTCTTTGGTACCTCGATAACATTTTCACTTCTAATGTTATTCAACTTTATTCTTCCAGCATTTTTTGAAAGGACTCAATATATATCTTTAGGTGCTTTATTTATATTCCCTTTTATTGCCTTCACGTACTATTCAATCGCTAGACATAAATTGTTAAAAATTAAAGTTATAGCTTCTGAACTTCTTATATTTACTCTTTCGATAGTTTCTTTCTTTGAGGTAATATTTGCATCGGAGTTTTCCATAATTTTATTCAGAGTTGGCCTACTTCTTTTAATTTTAGGTATTGGAATTATCTTAATTCGTAGCGTCCGCAAGGAAGTCCAACAACGCGAGGAGCTTGAGAAGCTAAGTCAACAGCTTGCTTACACAAATGAAGAGCTTGAGAAGCTTAATGAGCAGAAGAGCCAGTTTCTCTCCTTTGCATCTCATGACCTTAAGTCTCCTCTAGCCTTAATCAAGCAGTTTGCCACCTTAATCAATGATGGGACGTACAATACTCCGGATAAGATAAAGGAGACAACAACGAAGATTAAGGATCATGCTGATAGAGCAGTAGTTATGGTTGATAACTTCCTAGACCTTAGAAAGATTGAGGAGGGAAAAATGGAGTATGATTTCCAACCGGTAAATATAGTTTCTTTTGTTAAGGAGGCAGTTGAGAACTTTAGCTTAATTGCCGAGAATAAGAATATAGATGTTTCTTTTTACTCAAACTCTACTGAACTGGTCTCTAAGATTGATACTGATAAGATGAGCCAGGTTATCCAGAATCTTCTTAGTAACTCATTAAAATATACAGAAAAGGGCTCAATTGCAGTAAATATGAAAGATGAACAAAAGAGTATCTTAATCACAGTAAAGGATACTGGAATTGGTATGAGTGGTGATACTCTAGCTAGTCTCTTTGAGCAGTTTAATCGGGCAAAGAACGTTAAGAAGACTATAAAAGGAACCGGCCTAGGTCTATATATATCAAAACAGATTGTATTAGCTCACCATGGAGAGATCTGGGTTGAGTCTGAGGGAGAGGGAAAGGGATCTAGCTTCTTTGTAAGGCTTAGGAAGTAATATCTTCTATTGCTTTATATAAATCTTCTTTAGGATATTCATATAAGAAATCTATAATTTCTTCTTTGGTAATCGTACTAGAATAAACCTTCATTCCTAATATTCGACTAATTCTGTAAATCTGTTTTGCGGTAAGATTTTTTAATTGAGCTTCTATAATGCTCCACTCTCCTTCTTCCCATATGTACTCATCAAATAATTTATCTTTTGTTTTGTTTACCCTCATGTTTATATTATGAAGGCAGTTTAAAGACTTGCCCAGGCCTTGGTGGCCGAGACTAACTTCTCGGCTTGTGGATGTCCGTGATCGAAGGCTTGTTGCGATCACCGGAGATCTTCATGTCGGTTCTCTTGGATTGATCTCTCTTCCCGTTCGAATCGACGTGATAGACGTCATAGTGACGCTTTCCACCCATCGACTTGGAGTTATGAGACTTACTACTCTTCCACCCCATAGCGAACTCCTTTCTATTATTAGAGATTCACCAGTTCGTTGCTACAAACCTTTTGAAGCCTCATAACACTGGTTCTAGGTAAGATATTAACTTTTCTAGCTATAGTTGTCAATATTTGACAACTATAATTAGATATGATTGATAAACTGGTTAGTAGATTTAAATTTATCTGTGACCTTGATAAAACTGATATTCTTCATCTACCCAATTACCTCCTGAAAGAACCCAGAGTTAAATATCTTTCTATAAAACTCTTGTAGTTCTTTTAACTTAATGTTTTTTAGCACATCAATTCTCTCTTCTACTGTAATAATCTCTCCTCTAGTTAACATATCTGAACCGATTTCATATACCTTATCGCCTCCTGATAATTGGTAATAATCTAGTTCTTTTTTTATAGATTCCTCCCAGTTATTCTCAATGCAGCTATCTATTAGTGGATAATCCTGAGATATTGAGATAATACTCTTTAAAATTGATTTAGGCCTACTGTTAAAAAAATGAAAGTATATAATACTAAACCCATTAAAGTGACCTACCATTACTTCTTTATAATAAACTTTTTCGCTACTTATTAATGCTCTTCCCTCTTTATTGTGAGACTGCTCTGAAAATATTCTTCTAATTAGATTTAATTTAATCAACTCTTCTTTGGTAATGTTTTTCACAGCCCATCCGCAAATTATTGACTTAGATTTCCATTTATTTTTAAGAACCCATAATGGAGTAAGTTTTGCTAACCTTGCCTTAGGAATATTAAGATTCTTCTTCGCAGTGATATTAACTTTATTTGATTTGTTTGAATAAACTATTTCAATTATATTTTCCTTCTCATAGAGCCTCTTATGCCAGGATTCTAGGTTATTTTTACTAAATCCTAGAACGCTTTTCAAAGAACCCCGAGTTGGCTGTTTTAAGGATTTATTATGAAAGATTAGTTTGTTTAAATAATCCTCTGCTAAGGAGACTCTATCTTCTTTATAAAATAATATCTCTTCTTTTATAATATCTTTTTCATATTCTATTACTTTTTCGGAATATTTTGGATCCTTAAAAATACTCTTTAGTTTTTCTTGAATATATCTTAAATGATTTCTATCTATTTCTTCAAAAACAACGTAAGTAAAATGTTCGTTTGTTGAAACTGAATAATAGATATTGTGCTTATTTAAATACTCATCAAACTTCTTGTCCTGCTCTAAAAAATTAAACAGGATGTGTTCAATTAAATGAGAAATACCAGCATATTTACCTTTCTCGTATATGGGTCCTGCTGGAATAAATACATAATACGATAGATCTCTGTTCACTTTGTTCATTATATATAAATTTTTGTAGGGGGAATAGGCCTACCTATCCCCCCTTAGGACGTCTACTTGGGACGTCCCTGGCTGTCACCAGAGCCCCGGTGCTTCTTCGACCGGCGAGTCTTCTGTCGCTCTGCCTGGCGCTTCGCCTTCTTCTGTCGATAGCCCGAGCTCTTACTCGGGAACTTCTTAGTCACAGGAAGCTCCTTTCTATTGTTTAGAGTCCACCAGTTCGTTCCTACAAACCTTTTGAAGCCTCATAACACTGGTTCTAGGTAGGACATTTCTAAATGGTTTTGACACTCCTTACAAAGCTCCCTAAAAAAGGTATAATAGCTATTATGAATGAGAAAAATATAGTAGTAAATTCATTTAATGAATGGGATCCATTGGAAGAGGTTATCGTTGGAATTGTTGATAATTCTCATATACCAAAATTTGATATCGCAATAGAGGCAACAATGCCAAAAAAATTCCACCATTTTTTTAAAAAAAATGGTGGAAACCCATTTAATAAGGAGATAATATTACTGGCAAAAAAGGAATTAGAGAATTTCTGTAAAATTCTTGTTTCTGAAAAAGTAATTGTTAGGCGACCTTCACCCACAGCTTTTGATAAGCCTTTTTCTTCTCCAAATTGGCAGTCGCCTTCAGGCCTTTATGCCGCAATGCCAAGAGATATATTATTAGTTATTGGAGACAAAATTATCGAGTCACCAATGGCTTGGAGGTCTAGGTATTTTGAAATTAATGCATACCGCCCCCTTTTAAAGAAATATTTTAAAGAAGGTGCAAATTGGATTGCAGCACCAAAACCTGAGTTAAATGACGATTTATATGAATATAAATATGATGTAAAAAATAATACTTATTTAGTTAATGAGAATGAACCCGTCTTTGACGCTGCAGACTTTATTAGATGCGGAAAAGATATCTTCGTGCAGCAAAGTCATGTCACAAATAAATTTGGAATTGAGTGGCTAAGACGAACTATCGGTAATCAATATAATGTTCACTTGCTAAAGTTTAATGACGATAGCCCTATGCATATCGATGCTACATTTATGCCTATTGCCCCAGGTAAACTCTTGATTAATCCCAATCGAGTTAAGAAGATACCCAAACTATTTAAAGATTGGGATATATTATTAGCACCAAAACCAATTATACCAGAATCGCAGCTACTTTACTTTACAAGTAAATGGATCAGTATGAATGTATTTATGTTATCGCCAAGAAAAGTTACAATAGAAGAAGAGGAAATTCCATTAATTGAGGCTTTTAACAATTGGGGATTTGAGGTAATTACCTGCCCATTCAGAAATTTTAATTCCTTTGGAGGTTCTTTTCATTGTGCAACTTTAGATATAAGAAGGAAGGGTAAGCTTGAATCTTATTTTTAAAAGTTTCATATTTTTCCTATCATTTTATCAATATAATCCCTCCCCCTTGTAGCACAAATTCTCCCCCAAGATCCATTTTTTTCTCTATCCAACATAAAGGCTTCTGATGGATAAATAGCTAATCCTTTTTTTATAAACTCATTAACAAATTCATTTCCTTTTAGGTTTTTGTAATATTTGAAAAATATACTATTGCCTCCATCTGGAATAATAAAATCAACTATATGACTATTTTTTCTTATTTTCTGAATAATAAATTGATTTAATTTTCTTTGGAGCTTTTTATTGTAATCTATCGAGGTTTGATAGTTTTTTATTTCGGTTTTTGAAAAATATTTTAGATCATTATGTAGAATTCCAAATTTTTCTTTATATCTCATTGCTATATCAATTAGGAGCAAATAGTCTGATATTATGCCATTTGATATGTTATGAACCATTTGCATTTCTTTTATATCACTCAATAAACGTTTATCTCCGATACAATATCCACAACGTATGCCAGTCATTCCTGGTCTATCCTTAGATGGTCCAAAAAATTTAACATAATTATGATATCCATTATTTATTTTCGCTATATGAATTGCTTTATCCTGATTATATAGATAGTCCATATATATCTCATCTGATAATATAAAAAAATTTCTCTTTTTAGCTAGCTCTACTAACTTAGTTAACCAATCTTCTGAGAATGCCTTTCCAGTAGGATTATTTGGATTTGAAAATATTATTGCTGCCGTATTTTCATTTACTGATTCTTGAATCTGATTAAAGGTTGGTAAAAAATCATTTTCTCTCAAGGAATAGATGACCCTAATTTTTGCCCCAACTTTTTTTGCAGCAGAAATAAATAATGGGTATTCTGGTGAAAATACAATTATTTCTTTTTTATTTTTATTGAAATTTAAGATTGAATATAAAACTGGACTTATTAGATTATTAACACCACTCCCAACAAATGAAAATGGTTCTTCCTTAATTAAATCAAGACCTGTTAGCTTTTTTTCATAATCAATGATTAAGGTATTCAATCTTTCAATTCCTCCGAAATCAGAATAACTTAGTCGATTATAATCAAAAATTAAGTCTGTAGCTATTTTATAAATTTTAGGAACCTTAAAAATATTTGTATCATAATCCATCCACTCGAGCCTATCTAGAAATGGCTTTTTAGAAAAAGTTTTCTCAAAGTCGAACATCATTTTGTAAATCATCTTAAACTTTATACATAAATCCACGTTTTATTTTTTTCACAATAAATTTTTCAATTTTGTATGAAGAAAACTGATTTTTTACTTCTAGGGTCGCTTTTTGTGCCTTATATTTATCTCCACAAGTAAATATATCGATTGCAATGTATCTTTCTTCTGGCCATGTATGAAATGAAATATGTGATTCAGATAGAATATAAAAACCCGTAGAACCTTGAGGCTTAAACTTATGAAATTCGCTAGATATAACTGAAAGATCCGATTTACTAATAATTTTCTCTATTTTTGATTTTAGGAAAGCTATTTTATTCAGCTCCTTGGGATACTCCTTAAAAAATATATCAATTAATTGATGACTACCTAAATTACTTTCTTTAATTACCATAAATTAGTATTAAAAATTGATCTTAAGACTTTTTTATCAATAAACCTTAGATTTATTGATTTATCTATTTTTTTAGAAAAATCATCTTCCGTCATTATGTCTGGCCTAATTTTATTATTTTTTGTTGCTAATAAAAATCCCCATTGGCACTCAAAAAACGGAACATATACAGAATATGAGTACACATTGGTCATTACTTTTTTCACAGATTTTTTAAGATCTTTGTGTTTCTTGTTATGTATAAAAGTTAATTCAGATGAGTGCATTGCTAGAATTCCACTATTTTTTAGTCTAGCTCTTATTAATTTATAAAAATCTTCTTGTTTATATATTTCTTTTTCTCCAAGATCAAAGAAATCTACATCTGTTATATCAGAAATTATTATGTCGTATTTTTCCTTGCTATTTTTTAAAAATTCTATTGCCCCCTCAAAAACTAACCTAACTTTTTTATTATCATAAGAATTATGATGTACACCTTTTAAATATTTTCTATATATTTGTATAGCTTTTTTATCAATATCTACTGCGTCAATTTTCTTTATGAACTTATATTTAAGTAATTCTCTTATTGTAGCACCTTCTCCTGTGCCTAAAATTAACACTTTTAAATCCTTTCTTTTTGATACTAAAATTATAGCCGGATGAATTAATGATTCATGATATATAAATTCGTCTTTTGCTGAGCTTTGTGGTATACCATCAATAAAAAGAGAACGCCCATAATCAAATAGATCAACTATTTGAATTTCTTGAAAAAATGTTTTTTCGTTCAATATCGTTTTTTTTATTCTATGATGAATTATTTCATTTTTGCAATATTCATCTTTTATCCATTTTTGTTTTTTGCTATACATTTTTTAGTGGTCTTGATTGAAGTATATAGATCTTATTGTTGAATATTGCCCATTCTATATCCTGTGGTTTGTTAAAAATCTTTTCAATTTTTAAAAAAGTTTTTGATAATTTAATAATCTCTATTCCTTTAATTTTTTGATTTAATTTCCTTTTTCCTATTTTAATTAGTTTTTTATTAACTAAAGCCATCCTTTGAACTGATACTTCGATATCATCAATTACTAATTTTGATTTATTAACCCAATATTTATCTGGTGTTATGTTACCACTTACTAGTAATTCTCCTTGTCCTAAGATTGCCTCTATAAGTAAACTATTAGAATTTATTTCCGATGGGGCATTAGTAAAACAAACTCCAGAAAATTCACTATTAATCATTTCTTGAATTAATATTGCCATATTTCTTTGAAATTTGATCTTTTGATTAAAAGCATATATTAATGCCCTTTCGGAATAAAGTGACTCCCATACTTTTTTGATTTTATTAATTAATTGATCTACATTAACATACAAATATGTTTCAAATTCACCAGCCCAGGAATTATTTAAGCTATCCTCAAATACAGCTGATGATCTAACCGCAAAATTTTTTACATTAAGCCTATTGGCTTCTTCTATAATTTCTTTTTCTATCTCTTTTGGAATTTCTATCTTTTTTATAATTTGTTTTAGGATAGCTGCACCATCTTCTAAATTCTTCATCCCGTTTTTATTTATTGATTCCAGTATTTTACTAATTTCTTTTTCTATTTTATTTTCTTTTTCTATTTCTTTAAAAACATCTGTAGGTATTACAAACCCCCTTGGAACGTTGAAATTTTTTTCAATTAATTCTCCAATTGGTTTCGCCTTCCCGCCAACTTTTTTCGTTGAATAGTTTTTAGTTTTTTTTAGAGGTATTATTTTTTTCATTTGTTTTGTAAACTTCTCCTTTGAATGCATCCATTAATATTTTTTCTCCTGTTTTGAAAACTTTAGTGGCTATTGAGGTTCCTACGATGCAAGGAATTTTCATTTCTCTTGCGATTAAGGCAGCGTGCGAAGTTAATCCTCCTTCGTCAGTAATGATTGCTTTGACCTTCTTGAAAATTGGAACTAAATCTGGTGAGGTCATTGATGTTATTAATATAGAATTTTTAGGGAATGAATTTATTACACATCTAACCTCTGTTTTATTAGATAACGGAGGCAATATATATACATTCCCAGATACTCTTCCAGGATACACCACAGATCCCTTAATTGGGAATTTATTTTTAGCTAAGTTTTTAACTTTTACATTTTTAACATTTTTAAAACTACTTTTTTGAACTATTAATTTAAATCCCATTCTTCTTTTATTACTTAGTGATAAGTCTGGAATTTTACTGAGAATTAGCAAATTTTTTAATTGCCTAAAACTAAGGTTAGATACTTGGGTTACTGACAGATTAAATCTTTTAGCGGTAATTTCTAAAAGATTATTAGCATACTCTGTTGTAATAATATTTGCTTGTTTAGCTAAAAATCTTTGCTTTGATACCTTATTAAGAAATATAGAGATATCTTGAATGTCTGTATCTATATTTGAGATATTCTCTGGACTTGTTAATAATTTAGCTTTGTAATATTCTCTTTTTCGAGGACTAATATTTTTGGTTTTTAAATAATCCTCTAATTTATTCTCGAATGATGCTAAATAATATGGTTCAGTATACCGGTAATATTTTATAAATTTTTTCATTATATTAAATAAGTCTATATATAAATCATAGATCTGCTTATTACCTAATTTTGTTATTTTTTTACATGAATATTTAGCCTTATTAGATTTAATAAGATTTAGGTTTTCCGACAGGTTTAGGTAAATATTCTTATACTTATCTTTTTTAAAGATGTTTTCACCGATTAATTCAATAACTTTTAACTCTTTTTTGTCTGCATACGCACTGAGTCTATCATTTTCGTAGATGAGAATTCCTGACTCTTGAAAGTATGATTTTGCAATTATCGTGGTTGCCCACAAATAATCTATATAATTTTCCCGCCAAAGAAGTTTGTATTTTTGTAAGTTTCTTTCCATTATCTTTAAGCCTTAACCATAATTGAAACCTTTAATTGACCTGTTTTCGTAAGATTTAAAATATCGAAATTTATTTCAGATATTTTTTTAATTAACAATCTTCTTTTTGTTTCTGATATCTCTGATAAGTTAATTTCAATTGTCATTAATCCCTTATTGGATTGTATCTTTATCTTATACTTTGGTAAAGTTTTCAAAACATTCTTTAATATATCTTTTACACTTTCCTTTTTTATTCTAACTCCATCTAAGATATAATGTGTTTTTGCCATTCTTCCCTTTAAAAAAATCCTTGGCGTATTTAAGCCACATAGGCACCTCTCTCTTTTAATTTTACCAACATCACCAGTTTGATAACGAATTATTGGTTGAGCCATAGATAGTAGGTTAGTAAGTATAATTTCTCCGTAAATATTTTCTTCTAAAATTTTATTACTTCTAAATGATTTAATTTCTAAATATGCCTTATTTTCATCATAATGATATCCATTATGATATTTACATTCTACTCCTATAACCCCCTCTGTCATTCCATATGCATCGAAAATATTTACGTTATTAAATATTTTTTTGAGCCTTTCTCTTTGTTTTTGGCTCATTGGCTCTCCTGTTGTCTCAATAGCTTTTAATTTCTTTTTTGGTATTATTTTATGAAATTCTTCTAATTTTGAAGGGAGTGTTGATATTACCGTAGGATTTACTGAATCTAGAATTTCTTTAATTGCATTTTTATTTCTTAGATCTATAGGAATAACTAAATTTCCAGCTTTAATATGAGCCAAACAAGTAAGTGGACCTACAGCCCATAACGAGTGATCCATCATTACTGCTACTGTTTCTCCACCAGCAATGCCCTCAACTTCACAAAACCACTTAATATAGTCTTCTGTTCTTTCTATGTCTCCTGAACTAGAATAAATTGCCTTTGGTCTTTTTGTGGTTCCACTAGTAAAATAAACTCTCAAATCCTTCTCATTTTTAAACAAAAGTTCGTTAATCTTTGAGGACAAATTGGCTTCTCCCATGAAAGGCAATGACTTCAGTTTTCTTATTATCTCTTTTCTTGATGAATCTCTATTCATTTTTGATTAAGAATTCTCTTATCCTTGATTTTAATCAGGTTTATTTTTTTACTCTTTTTAGAATTACTTACCCTAAAATATATTACTATCTCTGCATATCCTTCAAAAATGGCATCCTTAAAATTTAGAGACATATTTTCTAGACTATTTTTAATTTTTTCTATAAATTTTTTCTCATTTTTAATTTTTTCTATATCGCTATTTTTGAATTTAATATAAAAATTCATTAGGCACTTGCCTTCTTTGTTTTCTATTATTTCAAGTAAACACTCTTTAAATTTTGGTTTTAATACTGATAATGCATTACTAATTTGTGAACTAGAAAAATTTACGCCACCAGATATTTCGTACTTTTTATCTATATTGGTTTCCTTAATGTTAAGCCTAGGCCAATTACTACCACACCTACATAAGTTGAAATTAATTTTAGCTTTATTATTTATCTTATATCTAATAACCGGTATAGCCTCAGAGATTAAACTTGTAATTAGCATATTACCATATTTTACCATCTCTAAATGACTTCTCTCATTAACAATCTCTATCAAGACTCTGTCTGGATCATAATGAAATCCATTATGATACTTGCACTCTATTCCGATAAAAATATTGTCAACCTGATATACATTAAATACATCTATATTGTATTTATTCTTGAAATATTTTTTATATCTTTTAGAAACTAAATCTTTTGAGAGAATAGCCTTATTTATTTTAGATGATAACTCTAATCCATTAATAGATTTTTCAATAAAACGTAATATACTGGGGGATGATATTATTAAATTTACATCCATCTGTTGAGCTTCTTGCCATATTCGTTGCATCATTATCTGATTATTACTTAAAGTAGCTGGTAAAAAATTACAGCCTATAAGTCTTACTGCATCTTGCGACATATGGCCATCTATCCATGGGCCATAAGGAAGACTTATCCAAGCACTATCCTTATTACTAATCCCTACTAGTTTATAGCAATCTGCAATATATTCGTTTCTTTTTTCCCACTCTTTTTTAGTAAATGGAAAAATATTCAAGTAGTTCACGCCTCCGCCATCGAAAAAATAATAAATTAATTTTTTTGTGTCAACTGCTAGATTTTTAATGTCAAAGAGATGATTATTACCACTTGTAATAATAGGCTTTCTGCTTTTTTTAGAAAACTCAAAAATAAAATCTCGATAATATTCAGATTTTTTTGCTAATTTTAATAGATTTCTAATTCCTTCATGATTTACTTTTTTTGGATTTTTGCTCATTTGTAATTTACATGATATCATTTTAGGTGTTCGTTATCAATATTTATCAACATTATTAAATATGAAAATACATGTAACTTCTGGCGTAGGAACTGGTCCAACTCCTTTAGCAGCTTTTGATGCTGCTGTAATGACTGCTACTGGATTAAATCAAAACATGATTTATCTTTCCTGCTTCATTCCACCAGGTACAGAAATAGTTAGAGAAATGAATAAAGATTATCTAAAGTCCTGGGGTCAAAAAGTTTATGTTGTAATGTCTAGGGCTGATGCCACAATTCCTGGTAGCGAAGCTTGGTCAAGCCTAGGCTGGGTTCAAGATTCAGAAAGCAAAGGAATGTTTGTTGAGTTTCATGGCTCAAGCGAAGACTATGTTAAAGAATCTATTCTGAAAACCTTAAATTTTATGAAAGAAAAAAGAAACGATGGTTTTGGGGATATATTTTCTGAGACTGCTGGTATTAGATGTGAGTCTGAGCCAGTTTGTAGTGTAACTATGGCCGTATATAAGCTAGAAAAATGGGAGAGGTAATATTCTTCTTTGATTAATAATCAAGCTTAATTTTATACTTTTTTAATAATTTACAGGGCCTGTATGATTTTTTCATATTTCTTAAACCTTCAACTCCCACATCCTGGACAAAGTTAATAAACTTAGTTCCGTTTTTGTCTAATATTTTTGCTGTCTCTCTAATAATATAAGGATAGATGCCAACAAAATTTTTAAAATCGGCTTTTAGAAAATGTAATATGGCATAACCATTTTCCAAGATTTCGCTAATTGAAAAACCTATTAGTTTATTATTAACAAAAACTCCTAAAACTAAAACAGTGAAATTATCTGAATTAAGTAATAATTTTTTTAGTGCTAAATATTCATTTAATACTTGTTCCTTCGTAAAATTTTTTTCATTTTTCCATAAACAAAATAGCTCTAAAATACTATTTTTAACTTTAATATCGTTAATATCTAAGATCTCTACTCTTGAATTGTATTTTTTTAAAAACCGATTAACGAAGTTTTTCTTTGCTCTCAAGTTTCTACCTTTATATGTTTTTAGACTTGAAATATTGAATATATAATCAAAATTATCTTTATCTTCTTCTATAGAAATTTTTTTGAAATTCTTTATATCGATTATACACTCTTCTGGAATTAATTTTAGTGTTTGGTTTATATTATTTTCCTTTGCATATTCAATAACCTGAATAGTTGTTTCTTTGATTTTATTTTTTCCAATAAATGAATAAAATAATTTACGATTTGAATAATCTGTAAATCTAACAATTAAATTTCTATTGAGTATTGAAAATTCGATTTTATCCTCTATGTTCCATGTATATAAACTGAGAAAATTATAGTCAGAATAGGCCTCAAAATTTCTTGTATAATTTAGAATTATTCCTTTATCAGATAGCTCTAATCTTTTAAAGATTGGAAATCCTGCATGCATTTCGATTATTATATTATCTTTAGGAGTTAAAAGACAACCCTTTTGGGGTTGTCTTATCTCTCTTACTTCTTAGCTATTGCTCTTCTTGCCTTCTTTTCTGATTTCTTTTTCTTTGGATCTGAGGCTGCTTTTTCTCTTCTGGCTTTGAACTTCTCTACCTTACCTGCAGAGTCAATTAAGTTCTGTTTACCGGTATAGAAAGGGTGGCAGTTACTACATAGCTCAACCTCTATCTTCTCTACAGTTGATCCAATAGTATATTTCTGCCCACAGGCACAAGCAGCGACTGCTTTATCAAAATACTTTGGTCTAACTACCTCTATCTTCTTTTTTGTGGTTTCTTTTTTCTTTGCCATATTGATGTTATATAGTATACGAATTTATCTGGTTAAGTCAACTAAATATGATGTATACTATAGGTAGACAATTAATATTAACAAACTTACATATGAGAAACTTTTTTCATCATAGAACGGAGAAGTGGCATGACTTTGCCCCTTTTCTTCTAAGACTAGTGACTGGTTTAATATTCTTAATGCACGGCTGGCAGAAGCTAACTCAGTTTGGAGTTGATGGCACTGCTGGTTTTTTAACTAGCTTGAACTTTCCAGCTCCTGAGTTCTTTGCGGTAATTTTAATCTGGGTAGAGATTCTAGGTGGTATTGCCCTTATCACCGGTATAATGACTAGGTGGGCGGCAAAGCTACTTATCATTAACATGATAATTGCTCTGTTTGTAGTCCATGTTTCAAATGGATTCTTTGTTGGAAGTGGAGGGGTGGAGTTTGTTCTTCTACTTATCACTTCCTTAACGGTAATAATGATTATGGGACCTGGAAGGTGGAGTGTTAATAAATAAGGAAATATTGTAGGAATTTTCGACTTTATTTAGGCGCCTCATTAAACACACAGTCCTTTTCTCCGCCTTTGTTGAAATCGCTCCATAATCCTAGATATGACTTGTTAATTCTCTTTTTTCGATGAAGATTATTATCCATAAGGAAGTTTTTTATTGCTTTCTTACTTCCCTCAATTTCCATATATTTCCCAAATGGTAAGACGTCTAAAGATATACTCAACTCCCCTATTAATACCTCCTTTCTCTTCTTTTCAAATATTATTTCTTTAGAAAAACCAATATTAAGAAAGATAGATCTAGCCTCTTGAAGATTTTCTTCTTTCGTAGAATATTCAAATTCCTTCCTTTCGAAATATTTTGAATTCTTTTTTTCTCTAAGCTTTATACCAACAACGATCTTCTTTCCGCAAATTTGCTTTATTCTTGGGAATATTCCTTTTTCTACATTTGAAAAATCTTCTTGAAAATAACCAAAAGTTCTTTCTAAAACGAATCTACTCTTGCTTCTCTTGGAGAATAAATTGAATTCATCATCATTTAACTCAATTTTTATTTCAATTTCATTTTTCATGAGTATAGTATGTTGGCATATCGCATTCTTTCTTTTCTACTAAAAATATCTTCTTTGTTTATTATTGTCCAGTGATGACAAATATGGTAACCTACCACTTAAGAAATAAGCTAATTAAGACCCGATTATTTGAAGTGGTTAGATAGAGAGCCATCACAGTTATAATTACAATAATATATGAATAGTTTTTTTGATGAGTTTGGTGTAAAGCCGAAAAAATACTTACGAATGCTCTCTGAAAGAGAGCTTCTTTATCTTAAGGATAATTTTCAGGTGGAAATTAATAACTGTGAATCCCTACCAGGAGATCTTTTAATTAATGCTGTTAGCTCATTAATTAAGGTGAATATTGCTAAGGGTTTTCCTGTTAGAGTTCCTGATATTGACTACTCTGAATTTAAAAAGAAGTTTGGGCTTGAGCCCGAGGAATATTTCAAGACTCTTTCCTTAGAAAAACTTTTGTTTATATCTAAACTTCCTTATATAGGATAGTTTTTGAGGACCAGGAAGATATGCTTAAAAACTGGCTAGAAAAGAATATTATTGATATGTTCTCTGAGACAATTGCCGGTGAGGGATATACTTGTAAAAATTTAATAATGGCAGTTGAAGATCTTAATAAAAGCTTTCTGTTCGTGATAGATGAAAATAAACAAGAGGACCAGCCTATGAGTAGCTTAGAAAAAGTAAAAATAGAAGTTGCAAAAGAAAATCCAGATTTACCTATGCAGCTTAGATTTGAAGTTTCTTCTCCTGAAATAATTCAAAGACTTTTGGCAGTTAAAGATTTAACAATAGAAACCGAAGAAGGACAGGAGAGAAATATAGTTGGTATAATTTATGATCGAGTAATTAGTAAATTAAATGAACATAATTTTTCAGATATACGCATAATAAGAGATGATCCGATTGTTGAAGCAGTGGATAATTTTGATAATCTTTTATTTTCTCCAGGAAACCCAGGAAGATCTTCTACATATACTAGATATACTGATGGAAACCATGTTCTTAAAACTCATACATCAGCATTAGTTCCACCAACTTTTAAAAATTTAGAAAAAGATATAGACCGTTCAACTTTTGTATTTCCTGGGTTAGTATACAGGCGTGATGTTATTGATCCTAGGCATTTAGATGTATTTCATCAAATAGATGTTTGGACTCTTCAGGAAAATAAAAAACATGGGAAAGTTACTAGAGAAGATTTATTAGAGTTAGCT
>Ga0210057_1003523_pt1 | contig 21552 bp, 21 predicted proteins | sample CryGeyCG2114_010_2_FD_183968 | JGI IMG/M metagenome (GOLD analysis project Ga0210057, IMG submission 183968) | Groundwater microbial communities from aquifer - Crystal Geyser CG10_big_fil_rev_8/21/14_0.10 (SPAdes) (version 2) | ecosystem: Environmental > Aquatic > Deep subsurface > Groundwater ...
TATGGTTAGATAATCGGCTTATTTTTAAGAATGTCTGCGTCTAAGATCATTAAAATTAAGCGGTCTTTTTTCCATCACTTCAACTACCTCATCCAATGACCAAGGTTTAAAACCGTGAGAGTCAACTCCCACATCCAATATTTTACCTTCATTTTGGGCGTAACTATTCATTCCACCATGGGAGTGGCCAAACAAATGCCAAGCCCCATAATGAGACCTTGGCCAGATTTTATGAAGATAGTGGCTCAAAAAAATTGATTGCCTATTGCCAATATTTACAACAAATGACTCCGCCATCCCCTCCAAATACCGGCGCAAATTGCGCATATGTTTATCATGGTTTCCAATACACAAAAATATTTTTCCCTTGAGCCGCTGCAAAACTTCCTTGGCATATACTTGATCTCTATTTGAAAAATCTCCAACATGATAGACAATGTCATCATCCCCCACCAAACTATTCCACGCCTGAATAATAAATTCATCCATCTCTTTCACATTTTGAAATGGGCGGCGAGCGTACTTAATGATATTGTGATGATTAAAATGAGTATCCCCTGTAAAGAACAATTTAGACATTCCATTCCTCCTCTTATGCTTATACTATCAAAATTAATTTACAAATACCAGAGAAAAAAAATTAGTAAAATTTCTTACAATTTTACTAATTTTAACTTCTCTTTACGGGACATTTGTTTAATTTTAGACTCTTCTTTGGACGCATCGGATCTGTTTTTAAATTCTTTAAAAAAAACAAGCTTTACCGGCCGTCGACCGCGCGTATATTTTGCGCCCAATTCAGAAGAATTATGCTCTTCAATCCTTCTCTTCAAATCGGTTGTGATGCCGGTATACAATGTTTTGTCAGCACATTTGAGAATATATAGCTTGTACATATTTTCATTATATCACTAAATCACGCCGCTCGCGAGCGGCGTGATTTTTTATACCTTCTTAAATTTTACAGTGAAAACAGGCTCATAATTATTATCATACTGATCTTGCAATTCAATTGATTCACCCTTTATATATTTTGTCATTGCCATATCTGTAAGCATATCTTCGTCACTCTCTATGTCTATTTTTAGATCCTCAATTTTTGTAAGTTCACCGGAACACTGCTCTTGAACCACAGCCATAATCTGTTTTCTTTTTTCTCTCAACACTTTGAGTTTTTCGTTTACTTCTTTGCACGCTTCCGATGAATCTATCACATCCTTGCAAACAGCCCGCAAATCCTTCAACTCCTTCTTTTTTTCTTTTATTCTATTAAACACATCCTGTATATCGTGTCCCATAAATTTATAATTATTAAAGATTATGGTCTGCATTGTACCAAAATAATCATAAATTTAAAAGAGAATAAAAATTTATTAACTAAAAACGAACAAAAAAAGCGACATCTTAGAAAAGACATCGCTTTGTTGAGGGTTTTCCCTTACTACAGCAACGGCACGTGGCTGTATTTTGGGTCGTCTTTGCTGGTTTGTTCAACCAGTTCCAACGGCACTTCTTTACCGTCTACTCCGACGGCAAAAAAGATACAATCCTCTCGCCCGTTTCTGACCTTGAGCTCGCTGTACGCAAGTTTGTTGGTCAAAATCCGCGGCTTTCCCTTTCGTGGGATGAATCCCAAGCGATAAGCTTGGTTCACTCTCACCCTGAGAACTGACTGTTTCTTCCACACAAACAGCAGAAGAAACCACTTGTTCCACCATTTGGTGGCCGGCATAGCGGGGTCGCCCGCCACATTTAGCCCCTGAACCTTGCCTTCAAAAACTTTCCACGTCATTTCATCCCCCTTCTCTGCCCTTAACAAGGGCATATTTTTCATTAAACCCAATTCAACAATACTACAATATAGCACAAAAATGATGTTTTGTCAATAGTAAAAAACAAAAATTTAGCTTATTTTAGCTAAATTTTTAAATTAAAAAACTTACAATTATGAGTGATTATTAAACAAATTATCAACTTGAGCCTAATAATCTTTATAATTTGGTATATTTCACTGCCCTGCCCTTTGCCTTTTCTACCGGATATTTCTTTTTTGCTTTTTCTATTTTATTTTTTACTATTTTCGCAATATCTAAGCCGGCAATATTAGCAAGAGAAAAACAGCCATACAAAACATCCGCTAATTCATCGGATACTTCCTCTCTAAATTCCAAATCTTCTTCCATTTGCTTGGTGAAATCCTCCGATTTGTGCCACAAAAAAAGCTCCAACAATTCACCCGCTTCTACAGATATATTAATTGCCAAATCTTTCACATTATGAAATTGCTCCCAATCCCGCTCATCGCGAAATTCTTTTGCTAACTCCTTTAGCTCTGAAATGTTTGTATTGACGTCATTTTTCATATGATTAAATAAAAAAATAATTAGTTTTTTTGCAGGCGCGGTAGGAATCGAACCCACGACGAAGGTTTTGGAGACCCTAGTGATACCACTTCACCACGCGCCCATCATTGCCAGCAGAATAAGCGGAGTAGGCAGAGTAAGTGGGTCACCTAATCTGCTTAATTTGCTTATTACTTAATCTGCTATTTTTGTTTCGGATTTAGTGCTTCGGATTTTAAAATATCCCATAGGGGATATTTTATATTACTTATTCTCTTTATGCAAGGTATGTTTTTTGCAGAATTTGCAGAATTTCTTAAGCTCCAATCTTTCTTTTAAAATCTTCTTGTTTTTTCTTGAAAAATAGTTAGTGTGCTTGCAATCCTTGCATTCCATTTTGATCATGTTGTCTTGTGACATATATTTTTAGGTTATAGCTAGTAGCTAATAGGTTTTAGGATGGGTACACTATATCAAATATACGTTATTTTGTCAATTCCAGCTCAAAAACACCCTCAAATTAGGACATTTACTGCTTTTTTCTATTGGTTGCCAACTGGCCGCAAGCCGCATTTATGTCTTGCCCAAATGTCTGTCTCTGCGTTACTTTTATATCGTTGCGAAGCAAAATATTTTTAAATTTATTAATGGCCGGCACGCTTGAGGCCTCAAAGCTGCCGGTTGGATTGTATCTGATTATATTTACTACAAACAATTTATTTTTCATTAACTCCGCTAGCTCTCTGGCGTGTTTTTCCGTATCATTGATGCCATTTAGCATCAAATATTGAAACATAACTTGTCTTGAAGATTTTTCAGAATAGTTTCTAACTGTCTCCATTAACTCATCCAATGAATTTAATCTATTCACCGGCATTATAGATGAGCGAAGCTCGTCATTGGCCGCGTGGAGAGAAACAGCCAAGTTAATTTGCAATGGCTCTTTGGCAAATTTCTTTATTCCCTCTACCAAACCGCAAGTAGAAACCGAGATATGCCTTGCCCCTATATTTAAACCATCTTTATCATTGTATATCCTTATAGCTTCCATCACATTGTCATAATTGAGAAATGGTTCGCCCATACCCATAAACACAACGTTTGTAATCCGGCTATCTTCTTTGCCTATCTCTTTGAGGTGTCTGGCAAAAAATAATACCTGTGAAACAATTTCTCCAACGGTTAAATTTCTTTCTCTTCCCATTTTTCCAGTCGCGCAAAATCGGCAACCCATTGAACAGCCCACCTGAGAAGACACACAAACCGTCTTGCGCCCATCACTGTGGGACAATAGAACTGTTTCTATTTTTGCCCCATCATCAAGGGTAATTAGAGCCTTTAGCGACCGGCTGTGTTTTGAGCTAAATATTTCACCAAAGATTTCCAACGGAGCTTCTTCGTTTAGTTTTTCTCTTAATACCTTTGGCAGAGTAGTGCATTTATCCCAAGAATCAATAAGATCCACAAAAATAGAATGCCAAACTTGCTTCATTCTATATGCAGGTTCATTTTCTAGGACTAATTTTACTTTGTTTATATCCATATAATGTATAAGACCATTTACAATACTACAAAAATCACATTTTGTCAATAGTGCGTGATTATACAAAATATTTGATATTTATTGAGCTTATTAATTGAATAGCGCCATATACTCGCCCAGCCCCTCTTCTTCCAGCTTGTTTTTTGGCACAAATCTAAGTGATGCAGAATTCATACAGTATCTAATTTTGTTATTTGAAATTGGTCCATCTAATATGATATGCCCCAAATGTGAGTCCGCGTATTTGCTTCGTATTTCGGTACGGCGAAAAATTAGTTTATAGTCATCTCTTTCTACCACAAAATCAGGATCAAGCGGTTTGAGAAAACTTGGCCAGCCGGTACCGGAATCAAATTTGTCGGTAGAGGAAAAAAGCGGTTCTCCGGAAACTACATCCACATAAATCCCCTCTTCGTGATTATCCCAATATTCATTTTGAAATGGCTTTTCTGTCCCCTCTTTTTGGGTTATCTCGTATTGAATTGGGGAAAGAATTTGCCTTAATTCCTCGTCGCTTGGTTTTTGATAGTTTTCCCATTTACTAACGCTCTTTTTTATAGTATCCGCAAACAAGTCATCGTATTCACCTCCGCCCCAAACAGATCCTATAAAATCATCCCTGCCTGATCCCTTGCGATAATAGTTGTATCTCAAGGTATTATTTTTGTAAAAATCTTGGTGGTATTTTTCAGCCACCCAAAAAGTACTCGCCGGCTCTATGCTTGTAACAATCGGTTTATCAAATACATCTCTTGCCTCAAGTTCGGCAATAACCTCTTGGGCAATTTTCTTTTCCTCTTCATTTTGGTAGTAAATTGCCGAAGTATACTGATGTCCGCGATCAAAAAAGGAACCCCCAGAGTCTGTCGGGTCTGTTTCTCGAATCAGTTCAAGCACTAATCGGCGGTACGCAACTTTGCCGGGATTATAATTTACTTTGACCATTTCTCTGTGGCCAGTGCCTCCCTTTGCAACCTCATTGTAGCTTGGATTATCCACACTGCCGCCCATATAACCGGAGATTACATCATTCACCCCATACACTTTTTCAAAATCACTCTCAGTACACCAAAAACACCCGCCCGCAAAATATGCAACTGCGCTACCCTGCTCCACCGAAGCAGTATCGGGTAGACTTGGGGCCACTTTGCCAGTACGCCAATTATAAACCCACACTACTGAGGCCACAACTATGGCGGCCAAAACTATTTTCAAAAAAATTTTCATAAATATTTTTTAATATGTACATTATATATATAGTATTGTATACTATATAATATGAAAATAAAAGAACTACTAAAAATAACAGGAATTCCGGTTGTAATTGCTTCACTATGCTGCCTAAGCCCGCTGATTCTTGTCCTTTTTGGGTTATCCACAGTGGCTTTTGCAAGTTCACTGGCCGATTCATTATATGGCCAATATAAATGGGTCTTTAGAATTGTTGGACTTATCCTCCTCTCAATTAGTATAATTGTTTATTTCCGAACACAAAAAGGAATCTGCACTATTGACCAGGCAAAAAAGCACCGCCAAGAAATAATAAACAAAACTATCCTATTTTTGATTGCCGGAGTTTTGGGATATGTATTTTTTCTTTATGTGGTAGTGCATTACGGAGGAGTATTCCTTGGTATCTGGGAAAATTATTAACCACATAATATAAAATCCAAAAAGACAAAAAACGCCCTTATGGCGTTTTTTGTTTGAGCCGTCATCCGGGATTGAACCGGAGACCTCCGCCTTACCATGGCGACGCTCTACCAACTGAGCTATGACGGCATTAAAAAGTAGGCCTATTTTACCTCACTTTTTAACTCCAGTCAATAATCTACTTCTTCACGTAGACTGTCTGTGTAGGAAATGCAAACACGATGCCTTCTTTTTCAAACGCCTTGTAAATGTCCAAATTTATTTCTTGGTTTACATCCATATAATCATTGTATTCCGCGCTCTCCACAAAATAAACTACTTCAAAGTTAAGACTAAAATCTCCATAACTCTTGAAGTGGCAGCGATCAAAGGTAACACTGGTTTTACCCCCCACAATGCTTTCTATTAAACTTGGTATGTTTTCCAATTTCTTGTGATCTGTCCCATATATTACACCCAGATTAAATACTACTCGCCTTCTCTCCATTCGCTTGTAATTTTGCACCCGCACCGTGGTTAATTCCTTGTTTGATATAATCAATTCTTCTCCTTGTAATGTTTTTAGTCTGGTAGTTTTTAATCCAATTTTTTGCACATTACCCATATCGGTACCAACGACAATAAAATCCCCTATTTGAAATGGCTTGTCAATAAAAATTGAAAACGAACTAAATATATCACTAAGTATATTTTGTACTGCCAATGCAATTGCCAAACCGCCGATGCCCAAACCGGCAATTACAGAACCGACATTTACACCATAATTTGAGAGAATTAATATTATTGCCAAAAGAGCAAGCCCTAACAAAATAAAGTTTTTCAATATTTTCATTACTCCATTAACATGTTTTTTCTCTTCTTCGGAATCTAATTTCTCTGTTTGTACTTTGATAAAATAATCGCCCAATCTTCCAAAAGATCGTATCATTTCAAAAGCCAAAACCGCAAAAAACAGAAAATTAACAATTTTGTCTGCAAACTCATTAAAAGTTAAAAAACTATACCCAATATATAGCGCGATTATAAAATAAAGCGGCGGCCTAATGCTTGAAACAACACCAATAGCTGTATCGTCTACGCCTGTTTTGGTTTTTTCTGCCAATTTTTTAAGACGACGCAAAACTATGGACTGAAAAATAACCAATGCTCCAACAGAAACAACCAGGGCAAATGTAGAGAGAGTATATTGCCAAAGACTATTTTCTAAAAATGTATAACTTTTCAAAAGTTCCACTGTTTCAATCATATTTATTTTTAAATTAATGCTTATTGCTTATTCTGCTTAATTTACTTACTTTGCTGTATTATTATATCATCTTTGGCAATAAGAACAAAATACTGTTCCCCTCCCTACTAATCTTATCTTTTTTAAAATTTTTTTGCATTTTTTACAAGCTTCCCCACCGCGGCCATATACCTTTAAATATTTTGTAAAACCGCCTTTGTTGCCATCTGAATCAACATAATTGTTAAAGGTGGTGCCGCGATTTTCTATGGCTTTTTTGAATATATATTTAATAGCCTCATATAATTTATTTAAATCCTGTTTGGATAAGTTTGAAGCCTTTTTATCCGGACGAACGCCGGCTCTAAAACATATTTCATCGGCATAAATATTGCCGATACCGGCAATTAATTTTTGATTCAATAAAATTGCTTTCAAGCTGGTTTTTCTATTTTTAAAAATATTAGCAAAATTATTGAGAGTAAAACCTTTTGTAAAAGGCTCTACGCCAAAACCTTTGATGATTTCAACTCTGGCAGTTTTATCTCCAGTTTTCATATATCCAAACACGCGCATATCATTGAAATACAACTTGGCATTGTCTTCAAAAGTAATAATCACGCGGGCGTATTTGTCAAAACTCGCTAACTCATTTATTATTTGGGGTTTTTTGCCCCACTCTTCGCTGTGGCCTCCGGCCACTACCTTTTTCCCTTTTTTGTAGACAAGCTGGCCGGTCATTTTTAAATGGACAAATAAAAAATTATTCCCATCTTTGAGCTCAAAAATAATTAGCTTGCCAACACGCTCAATACTTTTTATTTTGTTGCCCTTTAAAATACGCAAAAAAGCCTGCTTATTTCCGTGTATGGTTTTTTTATTCAAAACCTCAATCTCAACAATTTTTTTGTTGATTATTTTCTTACGTAAATCCTGTTTGATTGTCTCTACTTCCGGTAATTCGGGCATGAACTAGAATTTAGAATATATAAGCAATTTGTATTATGTTCGGTCATATTTACCGACTAATTGCGCCTCCGCAATTATATGTCCTTGCATAGCAGACTCTACCTCTGCTTTGGTGGCGCCTTCTGAGAGTTCAAGTTTTTTATCAAGCGCATAAAGCTTAAAAAAATAACGATGTTCTGTTGGCTGATATTGTGGTGGTGGACATGGTCCGCTGTAATTTGTATGTGGATAATTACTCTTACCACGCACGCCCGGATTGCTATTTTCTAGAATTTCTTTTGTGTCGGGAGGGATATCAAAAACAACCCAGTGGTCCCAAATACGCTCCAGCCTCACTTCTGCCGGAACATCCGGATCATCCATAATCAACACCAGAGACTGCGTCTTTTCCGGAACATCGGAGATGCGCAAAGCAGGATTAATATTCTCGCCATCACAAGTAAATTTGGCCGGAATAGTTCCATTGTCTTCAAATGAAGGGCTGGTTAGTCTCATAATAATACTATATTTTAAAACTTAAAATTAACTACCATATAAATAATCATTAAAATGATATTATAAAAAAACACTTCCGTCAATAAACTTTTATAAAATAAAATCCCGCGCAGATAGTTTTGCGCGGGATTTGGAAATACGGCTTAACCGCTTACTTGGCAGTAGAGCCTGCTTCCACCCCTTCCTTTTTGGATTTTTTCTTTTCTTTTTGTCTATTTTTGCGTTTATCAATAACCGCCTTTTTATCCCTAAACTTAATCTTTACCTCTTCAAGCTCTTTTTCAAACGGCTCAACTGCCACTGAACTCAACAAACCGCCTTCCTTTTTATCTTTTAGCGTACTTACAATCTCAGAAAGAATATAAATCCGCAGAGACAAACCCTCCAAAGAGTCTTTCAGGCGGGTGGTTTTATTCTTTAATATTTGATTAAGACCATCTAGATAGCGAAACAATCGATAGCTCAGGTTCAAATATCCCATCTTATCTTCTCTTTCTCTGTATAAGTTTTCTGTTGTTTGCAAAAGATTTTTTTTATTTGTCAAATAATCCTTTGTTACCCTCCTCCAACTATGGGTCCCTCTCCCCATTAATTTAATAAAAGAAATGGCTTCTCCAAAACAACATATAACTCTATCCCCATACCAATCAGTTACATATAATGTCGGATAAATAATGTCACCATCCTTACTATATCGCTTTACACGGTATTTCTGTCCTCCGAAACTATACTTATAACTTGGAAAACAAAAAACTTCTTTACTGCCCCACCCACCCAGCGGAACATAAATCTTTAGAAACAACATCCTGTCGATATGAATTCCTTTACCATAGAAACATTCACAATCCACCTTATGATCAACATGATCAGAAGGAAATTTTTGAATTACTTCGGTGTTTTTTCCCAGAGATATTTCTGACCACATCTCGTCTTTTACAAAACACTTTATATGGATGACACGATAGCCTACTACGTTTCTACGCCAATATTCGCTTAACCAATTCAACGGCCACAAAGATCCACCGGATGCGATATAAATAGTAATAACAATAACACTAAAAACAAACATTGCTGCTAGATATATCACTGACACTGACTCCGTTGCACTCTTTGGATTTGCTTGGTCATAATTTACACTAGCAATCCAAATACTAAACAACCATAAAACAAAAACAAATACTCCAAAAAGCAGTTTAAAAATCCCAAAACGAATAGGCACGTAGTCCTTGTCTACTACCTCACGGAGTTTTTCTTTCTGGTTTTCCACTGTCTTTCTCCTTTTTCCTGTCCCGACTTAATCGGGAGAGAGGCTAAGCGGATTAATTCTTCCTCTACTTCACGCCTTGCTCTATAGCGAGGGGCTTTTTGAGAAATATATTAATCGGCCCGCCAGAGTTGTCCCTACTCTTTGTGAAAAGAGCTTGCTATTAACGCAATAGCAAAATTATGTTAACAAAGTTTACCACTCAAGTCAATAAACAAAAAAATCGCATTAAGCGACTTTTTCTCATCCTACCCTCTTTATTACGTGGGCCGGGCAGGATTTACCCCTCGGGGCATAAACTTCTCATCCTACCCTCTCTACTACGTGGGCCGGGCAGGATTCGAACCTGCGAAGGCTGAGCCAGCAGATTTACAGTCTGCCCCGGTTGACCGCTTCGGTACCGACCCCTTAGAGCCACCTGTCGGATTCGAACCGACGACCTGCGGTTTACAAAACCGATGCTCTACCAGCTGAGCTAAGGTGGCGTATATTATAATTTTGTTATTCTATCTTTTAAAGAGGCTAATTTCTGATTATCCGGGTTAGCCATTCTTAATTTTTGGTAAGCTTCTTGCGCAATATCCTTGTGCCCACTCATTATACTAATTTCTGCCAACATGTCAAGATGCTTGGGATTGTTTGGCTCCAATTCCACTGCCTGCTCTATAGCTGCCAAGGCAGTTTCATATTGGTCTATTTCGCTCAAAAGTTCCGCTAATTTTACAAATCTATGGGCATAACTATCGTTTGCCAGCACTGCTTTTTGATAATACTCTATTGCTTCTTTTATATCTCCTTTCTCTTCGTATATACCCGCAAGCTTTACCAGCACTTCATCGTCATTGGGATCAAGCTGGAGAATAAATTCAAACGTCTCTTTTGCCTCGTTGATTTGTTCTTGTTTTAAATATACTTCTGCCAAACCGCGATATGCGTCCGTACTCTTTGCGTCAATGCGAATTGCCGTAATATATTTTTTTTCAGCTGTTTCATAATCCCCGTGATTCCTTGCGCTATCACCTTCGTGCACCAGAGCAAAAATTGATTGTTGTTTTTTTTCACTAACCTCCTTTGGTTCTTTTTCTTTTTTTGCCTTTTTGTCGTCACTTTCTACACGATGCGTCAACTGCGTAACATACAGACGAAAATCTTTTTGAACCTTTTTCAAAAATTCAACAATTGGTTGTAATTTTATACTCCATTCTTTTTTCTGCTTGGTGGCCTTTTCCTCTACCCTCTTCTTAAATACTTCGTCCTTTTTTTTACTTTCTTTCACTTCCGGAACATTATCAACATCCAACACTGCCAATTGTGGAAACTTTTTAATTACAATTATAAGAATGACTGCCAATGGAGCAATTATTAAAATAAATGAAACTAAACTGTAATTCATATACTTAGGTTGTGGGTTATAGCTGGTAGCTTGTAAATTTAATTTATAGATTTTACGGCATTTATTATGTCTAAAAAACTGTCGGCTTTGACCGAGGCACCTCCAATTAATACGCCATTCACTGCCTCAAGTGACAAATATGATACCACATTATCCGCTTTTACGCTACCCCCATATAATACCGGCACTTCCCCCTCTATATATTGACCTATTTCTTTTTTTACTAGGCGATGCATAGCGTCTGCGTCTGCCGGATCACATGGATTTCCAGTACCTATAGCCCATACCGGCTCATAAGCTATGATAATTTTATCGGCTGCCACATTCAAATTTTCCAATGCCTTGTTTAGTTGTTTTTTTAACCTGTACTCGGTTTTTCCATTTTCTCTATCCTCAATTGTCTCGCCAATACACAAAACCGGTATAAGTCCCGCATCCAAAACCGCTTCTATTTTTTTCCTGACATCTTGGTTTGTTTCTCCAAAAATATGCCTTCTTTCTGAGTGTCCAACAAGAGCATACTTACACCCGACATCCTTAAACATTAGAGCCGAAATGGCTCCTGTATAGGCTCCCTTTGGAGTCCAAGTACAGTTTTGCGCTCCCACAGAAAAAGCACTGCCTCTCAATTGCTCCTCAACCCCAATCATTGATAGGGACGAAGGAAAAACAGCCAGTTCAATATTCTCATATTTTGTATCCTCTTTAGCGAGATTCTTTGCAAAATCAACAGACTCCTGATTGTCTAAGTACATTTTCCAATTGCCAAATATATACATATATTATTAGGTTATAGGAATTAGGTTGTAGCTTGTAGGCTAAAATCTAACATTGCTTTTATCCACGTCTCCAATAATTGCCACACGCATTTTTTTCATTTTAAATACTCTCTTTGCCAAATCCTGAATTTGTTTGGCCGTAACCTTTTCTATTTCTTGCAATTTTTCTTCTTGGGTCTTTATTTTTTTTGCAAACAATGCTTGATGAGCATACCAATTTGCTTGCGCGCTTGAATCTTCCATGCTCAAAGTAAGCCGGCCGCGAATATGGGTCTTGGCATCTTGCAACTCTTGCTTTGTCACTCCGTGGTCTATTAATTTTTCAATTTCTTTTTTTATTACTTCTATTGCTTTGTTAATATTTTTTGCCTCAAGTCCGGCGCCAACATAAACATACCCAATATCCTCAAAGTTTTCTGAACCACTATAAATAGTATACGCAAGACCCCTTCTTTCTCTAATTTGAATAAATAATCTGGAGCTCATTGAACCGCCCAATATTTTGTTCATAACCGCAACGATTGGGTTTTCTGATGCCTGATATTTAAAACCCGGGAAACCCAGCCTCATTTGCACTTGATCCGTGCTTTTCCTCTGCACCGCAATTCTATTCTCTTTCTTCTCAGATCCAAATAAAGCGGGTTTGCTTGATCTGGATGTTTTATACTTGTTCTTCTCTCGTCCAAAATATTTTTCTATATAGTTCTTAAAAGGATCACTAATTTCTCCGGCAACAATAATGTGCATATTGCTTGGATCATAATACTTTTGTTTATATTCCAAAACATCCGGACGCAAAAAATTCATTACATTTTTTTCAGTTCCGCCGATATCTCTTCCAAGCGGACAGCCATCAAAAAGCAAATCCTCAAAAATATTATCTATGTTCATTACCGGATTATCTTTGTACATTCTAAGCTCCTCTACAATTACTGTTTTTTCACGTTCCATTTCTTTTTTGTCAAAAATAGAATTAAAAAGCATATCAGACAAAATATCTAATGACGTTTCAATATATCGGCAATCTGCTTTTATGTAATATCCGGTATAATCTTTGCCGGTAAACGCATTGTACTCCGCGCCCAAACGATCAATCTCGCGAGTCAAAGTAAGAGTATTTTTGCGCTTCTCTGTACCCTTGAACATCAAATGTTCAATATAATGAGAAACACCGTTTAATTTGCTTGACTCATGACGAGAGCCGACCGGATACATAACCAAAACAGTAACAGAATGAGTATTCTGCTGCGGAACCAAAAGCACATTTGCATTGTTTTTTAATTTATATTGTTCAAACATAACATAAAGGCATATAAGGCTTGCGATGCTTACAAAGCTTAAAAGGCTTTACAAGCTTCTTTACCTTTTTATAATTTATCTCTAAAATACTCCTCTAATTCTTCAACCGAGACTCTTTCCTGCTCCATAGTATCGCGGTCGCGGACTGTAACTTTTTTGTCTTCCAGAGAATCAAAATCAATCGTCACGCAATATGGCGTTCCGATTTCGTCTTGCCGGCGATAGCGTTTTCCAATACTTCCGGTTTCGTCATACTGCGTCATATAATTCCGGCGCAATTCTTCTTGAATTTTTTTTGATAATTTTTGTAATGGTTCTTTTTTGGACAATGGCAAAATCGCGACTTTGATTGGCGCGAGATCTTTGTGCAGGCGCAAAACTGTTTCTGTGCTGTGCTTTGCCTTCTCATCTCCGCTTCTTGTTTCTACTTCGTCATAGGCATCAAGCAAAAAAGCCAATGTCGCTCTATCGGCTCCATCTGAAGTCTCTATAATATATGGGGTAAATTTTTCTCCTTTTTCTTGATCCGTGTATGTTAGGTCTTGTCCGCTGAATTTTTGGTGCTGAGACAAATCCCAATCCCCGCGATTATGTATACCGGCCAATTCTTTGAACCCCATGCCCGGATAATTGTATTCTATATCAGTCGCCTCTTTTGCATAATGAGCCAGTTCGTCTTTTTCATGCTTTCTGAATTTGAGATTATCTTTTTTGATGCCCATATCCAGATACCACTTCATTCTTAATTCTTTCCACTCATCAAAATATTTTTTTGCTTGCTTGGGGTGTATAAAATACTGCATTTCCATTTGTTCAAATTCTCTTGTGCGAAAAGTAAAATTACCCGGTGTTATTTCGTTGCGAAATGCCTTGCCAATTTGCGCGACTCCAAATGGTATTTTCAACCGCTGTGATTGTTGTATGTTTAAAAAGTTAACATAAATACCCTGGCATGTTTCCGGACGCAAATATATATCGTTTCCCTCGCCTTCAACCACGCCCATCTGGGTTTTGAACATTAGATTGAATTTTCGTATATCTGTCAACTCTCCCCCGCATTCCGGACAAGTTAAATCTTCCTCTTTGTTATCCGGACGAAAGTCCGGCTTCATACTGCCGGCTTGCAGCAAATGATCCGCGCGCCAGCGTTTTTTGCATTTTTTACAATCAACTAGCGGGTCGGTAAATCCGGCCAGATGTCCACTGGCTTCCCATATTTTTGGCTGCATCAAAATAGAACTGTCTAAGCCAACGACATCGTCGCGATTTTGCACCATAGCTTTGTTCCAAGCTTTTTTTATATTATTTTTTAACAATACTCCAAGCGGACCATAATCATAGCACGAAGAAAGCCCCCCATAAATTTCTGAGGACTGAAAAATAAAGCCACGACGTTTTGCCAAACTAACTATATGATCTAATGATTCTTTAGACATACTTTAATTGCTTTAAACCTGCCTGCTGGCAAGCAGATGCCCTGAGGGCTTATACTTAACATTATTATAATTCTCTCATATTTAAGTTTAAATTTCAACCTTTGTCAAAAAATAAACCACCCCGCCATACAGCGGGGTGGTTTTGAATATCAAGTGTTAAACAGTATTTATTTCTTTTTCTTTTTCCTCTCCAATAGCTTTGACTTTCTCATTGTATTCCTTAACCACTTTATCAAGCTCATCAATTTGTTTATACCTGTCATCTTCTGACATTTCTTTGTTTTTCTCTGCCAACTCAATTGCCTTTTTTACTTCTTCACGGATTTTTCTAATTGCTATTCTGGCATCTTCTAATTTGCCATGCAAGACTTTTATTAATTCCTGTCTTCTCTCCTGAGTTAATTCCGGCAAAGGAACCCGCAATAATTTTCCATCATTTACCGGATTGATCCCCAACTGAGAATTCCGTATAGCGGACTCAATAGCTTGAATAAGCGTTTTATCCCAAGGGTCAATAGTTAAGGTTTTAGCGTCACTTACAGAAATAGAAGCTACGGCCTTTAATGCTTGCTTTATTCCATAGGCCTCAACTGTAATATCTTCTACAAGAGCCGGAGTTGCCCGCCCCGTACGCAAGCCGGCAATCTCTTGCTTTAGGTGTGCCAATGTTTTTTCAAACTGATCCTTATGTTCATCAAATTTACTCATATTTTTTTAGGTTATAGGTTTTAGCTTGTGGCTTGTAGGTTGGGTATTAAATAATGATTATTTATCTTTTTGGCGGAATTGTGAACCCCAAGTACAATATATCTGTTTTGGTAGGGTGCACATACAATACTGTCGGCAATTGCCCCGATGGCAATCTCTTTGTTATCCATCTTACACCGCCATCCTCACTTTTGTAAAAAGTTGATCTCTCCAATGAGTTGGTTTTATCTTTTATTGTTGCGGTATAATAAATCTCATCGTCATTTTCCGGACTGACATAAAAACCATAAATCTGGGCGCTTCCCGGCGGAGTAATTAAACTAATTGGGTTCCATGTGCTTCCACTATCTGTGGAGAATAATATTCCATAAGTTGATATCCAATATAATCTACCACTTATCTCCGGATGCGCCAAAAATCTACGATATTCATTTGACTTTGCGTAGTCATTCATTGTCTCTCCCAACGATTCCCATGTTGCCCCCGTATTGAGAGACCGAAACAATCCATCTTTCTTGCTGGCAATATAAAATACTTCTTTTTGCAGCGGGTCTGCATATATATCTGCTAATTCTATTTCAAATCTTTTTATTGTACTCCAACTTTTACCGCTGTCTACACTTTCTAATAAATCCCCATTACTCTCTACCATAAAAATCTGATACGGAGACAATGGATTAATCACAATTGAAGCAACCCGAACATTTGGACGAGATTCCCTGTACATTTCTTCCCAAGACCTGTTGCAATCTTCTGTTCTAAACACCTTGTCGCCATTTGTGACAAAAATTGTACACTTTTCATTTGGATGTACAGCTATACTATATATAGGACCATTTTGCAAATCCCCAGCCGGCTGCTGCCAAGTTCTGCCCTCATCGTATGAGAACACAAAACCATTTCTAGGCGTTGCCCAATAAAGCGCCGACGTATCTTGCGGATCGGTAAATAATTTATAAACACTTCTGTCAGAAATATTCTTGACACCGGTTGCCGTTGGCATCGCAGAAATTGATTGCCATGTTTCTCCTTTGTTTACAGACACAAACATTCCAGAAGCGCCCGACTGAGTTTGACTCTTGCCGCCCAACGTTACACAACCCGCTCCGACCAACATAAATGTAACCAAAACAAAGAATATTTGCAAGATTGATTTTCTCATATATTAATTCTTTAAACATTAAAACATCAAAACATTAAAACAACTTGTTTTTATGTTCTAGTGCTCTAGTGTTTTAATGTTTAGGGCATTTCCAATAAAATCTGTTCTACCAAAAGTCTTGGATGTATGTTTTGAGTTAAAAAAATCTTTGCGTCTTGAATCAATCCTGTTATTTTTAATAATTTTTTATTATCTAATTGTATTTTTAACTTACCTTCTCTTAGTCCATTGTTTGTGTGCAGAAAACCACGCATCACTCCCAGCCAAATATCCAATATTTTCTGTAATCCTTCTCTAGAAGCAATATGATCTGTTTTGTCGCCAAACAACTCATCAATTTTTTCTAATTTATCATGAAATGATTTGTTAAATAATGAAATAAATCTTATCAACTCTTGTTTATGTTGCTGGTACTCTTCTTCATTCTCAAGCCAGTTAACCACCTTCCCCGGCAGTCCAGACGACATTCTCGCCATTTCTTCCGCTATTTTTGAATCCACACCTTTTTTTTCAATCCCTGTTTTTATTTCTTCTCTCAAAACCGGATGAAAATTTATCATCTGGCACCTAGATTGAATTGTTTGGGGCAATAAGTCCTCATCCTTTGTTATTAAAAATATTACTGATTTTCCTTTTGGCTCTTCCAATGTTTTCAAAAGAATATTTGATGAGGTTTCATTCATCTTTTCGGCATTGTCTATTATTGTTATTTTTAATCCACCCAAAAAACTCTTTTGACTTAAAAACAATCTCAAATCGCGTATTTGACCTGCATCTATATTCATTTTTGTTTTGCCTGTTTTTTCATCAATCTCCTGCTCCACCAAAACCATGTCCGGCTGTGTACTCAATTTTTCAACCGGGACGCCTAAAATCTTTCCACTAATATATTCTGCGACCGCTCTTTTTCCCACATGTTCCGGCCCAACCAAACAATAAGCATGGCTCAAATTGCCCGCAGAAATAGTTTTTTCAAAAAACTCCAAAATCTGAGTGTGTCCTATTATTGGGTCATTCATATTCAAAAGTATAACATATTATTTACCCCTCAACAACTTATATGTTTCTTCTGCGCATCTATCCCACGAAAAGTTCCCCACCCTACTCAAACCCTCTTTGATTTTATTATTTCTTAATTCGACATTATTCAAAATCTCAGTAATCCCTTTTGTAATATCCCAAACATCTTCCGGATTTACATAAACACATGCGCTCCCGACCATTCCCTCCAAACTTAAACCGGACGAGGTTACCACCGGAACGCCAGAAGCCATGGCATCAATTATAGGCAGGCCAAAACCCTCATAAAGAGAAGGAAATACAAAAATCTCAGCCCCATTCATGATATATATAATATCTTCCGGATCAACCCATCCCGGTAAAATTATTTTGTCTTTGTGGGGACTATCTTCAATTATTTTCTTCACACTTTCATAGCCAAACCCAGGCACTCCAATCAAAACCAAATCGTATGATTTAGTTTTATAATTATAAGATATCTGATTAAAAGATTGAACAATTCTTTTTGTATTTTTTCTTTCCTCCAAACGTCCAATACTTAATAAATACGGCCGTTTAATATTGTATTTTTTCAAAACTTCCTCAACTTTTTCTCTGTCAACGATTTTTTTATATCTCTCATCATAGCCATGATGCACAACATTTACCTTATCCGACATGCCTTCTAACTCACCTGTTGACAATAACTCTTTCTTTGTAAACTCACTAGGCACAATGACTTTCCAAAGATTTTGGACGGCAAACTTGGCCGGCCAAATTGTATACCACCTATCAAACTTACTATAACTGTTCGGAAATTTTATGGCCGCCACATCATGCACTGTCATTATAGTCTTTTTTGGATGAATAATCGGAAAAACATGTGAGGGAACAAATAATACATTTGGCGGATTAGTAATCATTTCCCAACTCAATCTAATTTGCGTCCAAAATCTCTTTGGAAGCCAATGTAAAACTTTTGACTCCCAATTTTTTGGAAGTTTTGATAACTCACCCTTGAGCTCTGTATCAGAATACAAAACAACCCGGATATTATCGGGTATCAAATCTTTTAATTTTTCTATCACATGCCAAGCGTACCATTCTACACCTGTCTTTTTTTCACGATTGGCGCGTGAAGCGTCTATTCCAATTAACATAATGTTCTAATTGTTCTAAATGTTCCATATGTTGTAATTGCCTTAATTGTTGTGAGTATATTTTCAAATACAACATTTTGAACAAGCGAAGCGATAAAACAGTTGCAACATCTACTTTGTCGCCATAATTGACCTCTTGTAGCTTTCCAAATTCTCAAGAGCAATTCCCGTCCCTTTGGCTACACACAATAATGGTTCGTCTGCCACATAACATGGCACTCCGGTAGCCTGAGCAATAAGTTCGTCAAGATTGCGCAACTGGCTCGAACCGCCAGACATGATAATGCCTTTATCCATTATATCAGCCGAAAGTTCCGGAGGTGTTTTGTATAAAACTTCTTTAACAGCATCAATTAATCCCTCCATATCCAGCTGCAATGCTTCTGTTGTATCATCTGATGATACGGTCAGAGTGCGCGGGAGTCCAGCGATAACATCGCGTCCTTTTATTTCTATTGTCAAAGGCTTGTCCATAAACATGGCCGATCCAACTTTAATTTTTATATCTTCCGCGGTCCTGTCCCCGATTGCCAGACCATGTTTGCGGCGAATATACTCACTAATTGAAGTATCAAAACAAGTCCCGCCAATACGAACAGATCCACAAGAAACAATACCACCCAAAGAAATCACAGCTATTTCAGCAGTGCCGCCTCCAATATCAATTATCATATGGCCCGAAGCAGATCCAATTGGTATGTCTGCCCCGATAGCCGCAACAATAGGCTCTTTTATAATATAAGCTGCGCGAGCGCCTGCAGCCATCGCCGCGTCAATTACAGCGCGTCTTTCTGTTGATGTAATTCCAGCCGGCACTGCTATCATAACCTCCGGACGAAACAAACGAAAACCACCCAATGCTTTATTGATAAAATATCTAAGCATAGCCTCGGTCGTATGATAATTGGCAATAACACCATCCTTGAGAGGACGTTCTGCAATAATAGTATCCGGAGTACGCCCAATCATATCTTTTGCTTCCATGCCAACTGCCAAAACTTTTCTATCATCACGAGAAATAGCCACTACTGAGGGCTCGTTAATAACGATACCGCGCTTTGGCACGTGCACCAGCACATTGGTCGTTCCCAAATCAATTGCCACTTTCTTTATAAACATAAATTCATTATCTTAATATACCCCCACTTTAACATTTTATCACCCATAAAATCAAGACCCACGCTGAACACAAATACTACTCAATTATATTTTCCTTTTCTTTTGCGACACATTAAAACCAAGGTATTTTCCAAACATCAAATGAGTGACTGCGTCAATCGCCGGAATAGCACTTACAAAAATAAGAGAAAAAGGAAGAAGCAACCATTGCAATACAATGGTTATATACACATGTTTAGAGTGTGATCGCGGTAATTTTGGCAAAAGAGGAAAACTTAACAATGCAGACACAAGCAAACCGGTCAGCGCTCCTGTTACTATATACTGCAACAAATGAGGCGTATTAGAATAAAGAGCGCTTTGGCGAAGTGAATCAGGAGCTATCCACAATGGCAAACGAGGTAAAAAAGTAATCATCAAAGCAACCAAAGCCCAAGACCACTTTCCCTCCCACTCAACCCATACCCATTTAACCTTTTTCCATAGCGGAATTAATTTGCCTTTTTTATGAAACTCCCAAATCAGATAAGGGATATGCTCAGCTCCCCATGCCCAACGACGCTGTTGTTTGTATAAATTTTTGAGACTCTTCCACCAGCTATCATCTCGAACCGTATCCATTGAAACCGGTATATACATTGGCGTAACAGAATAATCTCCATTGTATGCCAAAAAACATTGATAAAAAATTCTTGAATCCTCGCTAACTATTCTTTTGTCATGAAAACCGGCATCAACTAGCGCGCGAAAGCTCATAGAGTGTGATGAAAATGTAACTAACGCATCTTGTTTTGACAAAGATGTCATTGACCAAAAAGTAGTGCCAAAAGCCATAATTCTCAAAATGGACGGCGACTCCCACATGTTGTTATTATATAGCGCAACCGGCTGATAAGATGTCCTGGTAGGGTTTGGGTGTGTACAATATAAATAAGTCAAATAACTAAAATAATACTTATGACAAACTGTATCAATATCAAACACAGTTATTATGATTTTTTCATAATCCCATCCTTTGTTATCAATATATTCTTGCATGACATTTTCTGCATAATGCATGTTGGATCCCTTGCCTGGGATTTCATCCCTCAAATTAGATGGGTGCATAATACCCACAACATCAGCAAAAAAGCTGCCAAACTCTTCCTTTGTATTTTGGAATATACCTTCAAAGTTTTCTTTCTCCCTTTCTTCGCCGGCAATTACTAAAACAAATTTATTTTTGTCATATACGGAACTAACGATACTGCTAATAGCCGGCCTAACGACTCCCCACTCCTCATTATATACTGTTAAAAATATAATGTGTTTTTTGTCATAAACATTATCAAGTTCTTTAAGTTTGGCTGGCCAATTAATTTTTTGCGCAGTCCTCAAACGCGACCAAGCGACCACCAAGTAAAAAGAAAAATTAAATACCTTCAAAACCCAATATATATCAAATATAATAATAAAATAAACCACCCAAACCGGTTTTATGGCAGACATTAGAAACATCAAAATAATCGTCAGCCAAATTGAGGCCCCCGGCAATATTTCATATATTCTATAACGTTGATAATCGGAAATCATACTAATTGAAAATTTTTAATTTCTAATTTTAAATTTTAAAACAATGCCAAACTTACTAATTTTAATAATTTAAATATTTATAATTGAATTAAAATTTATTATTTAAAATTAATAATAGACCACCTCAAAATCTGTAAACTCTAAATTATCAATATCCTTCTCCTCTTCTTCCACCCTATCTACCTTAGCCATTTCTGGGCCTGTTTTGCACCATTCCATAAACTCTTTCACCTTCTCTTCTTCACCCTCGACCAAGGCTTCGACTGTACCATCACTAACATTTTTTATCCAGCCAACCAAACCAAGCTCATCTGCTTTTTTCTTTGCGCCGGCGCGGAAAAAAGTCCCCTGAACCATCCCATAAATTTTTATAGTAAGACGCTGCATAGGGTTATCCAATATTTGGCGGCGCGCTATAGGTTGCAGAAATATAC
>Ga0210057_1003524_pt1 | contig 21543 bp, 20 predicted proteins | sample CryGeyCG2114_010_2_FD_183968 | JGI IMG/M metagenome (GOLD analysis project Ga0210057, IMG submission 183968) | Groundwater microbial communities from aquifer - Crystal Geyser CG10_big_fil_rev_8/21/14_0.10 (SPAdes) (version 2) | ecosystem: Environmental > Aquatic > Deep subsurface > Groundwater ...
TATGTTTAAAAAAGTATCAAATAACTACAACTTTGTTGAAATGGAAAAGAAATGGTTAAATCATTGGGAAAAACAAGGGATTGTTTCTCAGTATATTAAAAAAAACAGAAATTCTAAAATTTACTTTTCCTTTATGGATGGGCCTATTACTGCAAATAACCCAATGGGAGTTCATCATGCATGGGGAAGAACTTATAAAGATTTGTGGCAGAGATTTTATACTCTAAAAGGTTATAGACAAAGATATCAAAGCGGGTTTGATTGTCAAGGTCTATGGGTTGAGGTAGAAGTAGAGAAGGAACTCGGTTTAAAAAATAAACAAGAAATAGAAAATTTAATACCCTTTGACCCGACTTCGCCAAATGGCTCCATCGAGGCAAGTAAGAAAGCATCAATTGCTAAATTTGTTGACTTATGTAAACAAAGAGTCTATAAATTTTCAAAAATTCAAACAAATCAATCAAAGAGACTTGCTTATTTTTCAGATTGGAAAAACTCCTACTTTACAATGAGCGATGAAAACAACTACCTCATATGGCAATTTTTAAAAAAATGCTATGAAAACGGTTGGATTTATAAAGGTCATGAATCGGTACCTTGGTGTCCGAGATGCCAAACTGCAATTTCTCAACACGAAATGCTTACAGAAGACTATAAAGAAGTCAGCCACGAATCGATAATATTAGAACTTCCAATAATTGGGAGAAAAAGTGAATATCTTTTAGTTTGGACTACAACCCCTTGGACAATACCTGCAAATATAGCAGTTGGCGTTGATAAAGACATAAGCTACAGCTTAGTTGAAGGAGAAACAGGTGATACTTACTGGATAGCAAAGGAAGCTGTAGACAGGATTTTCAAAGGTAATTATAAAAAAATAATAAAAACAGTCAAAGGAGAAGTACTTAAAGGATTGAGATACAAAGCTCCGTTTGACAACTTGCCCTCAGTTAAAGAAGTCTATCAAAAAAATAAAAACAATTTCCATATAGTTTTCGTTACAGATCCAAAGATTCTTCCGATTAATACTCAAGAAGGAACTGGTTTAGTTCATACCGCTGTATCTGCTGGGACAGAAGATTTTAAAATGGGAAAAAAATTAGGACTCCCTATGATTCCAGTTATTGGAGATAATGCAGATTATTTAGAAGGATTAGGATTTTTAACCGGGAAAAATGCGAAAGAGAATCCTAGACTAATTCTTGATTATTTAGAGGACCAAGATAAAAAAGGGGAGAATTGGGTATTTGAAATCTTTAATTACATGCATAGGTATCCTGCATGTTGGAGATGTAAAACCGAATTGGTTTGGAAAGTAGCGGATGAATGGTACATCTCGATGGACATCCCATCGAAGTCAAAAGTCAAAAGTCAAAAGTCAAAAGAAAATAACTTAACGTTACGACAGAGGATGATTGGGGTTGCAAAGAAAATAAATTGGATTCCAGAATTCGGCCTTAATAGAGAACTTGATTGGTTAAATAACATGCAGGATTGGTTAATTAGCAAAAAAAACAGGTATTGGGGATTAGCACTTCCAATTTATGTCTGTGATAAATGTCAAAGTTTTGAAGTTATTGGTTCAAAAGAAGAGCTTAAAGATAGAGCATTAAGAGGGTGGAAAGAGTTTGAAGGTCATACACCTCATAAGCCATATATTGATGAAGTAAAGATTTCATGTAAAAGTTGTGGGGGAGAGTCGAGCAGAATTGAGGATGTAGGAAATCCTTGGTTAGATGCTGGAATAGTCCCCTACTCGACAATTTCAAAAAATAATGACGGTAATCCTCTGTATTTATATGATAAAAAAACGTGGAAGAATTGGTTTCCAGCAGATTTTATTACAGAGTCGTTTCCAGGTCAATTTAAAAACTGGTTTTATTCACTTATAGCATTGTCAACCGTTATGGAAAATACAAATTCATTTAAGACAGTAATGGGGTTTGGAACTTTATTAGGAGAAGATGGACGCCCTATGCATAAAAGCTGGGGTAATTCAGTCGAGTTTAATGAGGGTGCTGACAAAATAGGTGTTGACGTGATGCGTTGGATGTATTCTCGGGCAAACCCTTCTGATAATTTATTATTTGGGTATAAACATGCCGATGAGGTTCGCAGAAAGTTTTATCTCGTTTTATGGAACATATATAAATATTTTGTTGACTATTCATTGCTGGAAAAAGTAACTATAAAAGAAGGTAAAAAACTAAAACCAAAAAATATATTAGATAAATGGATTCTTAGCAGATTTATAAATGTGCAAAACAAAGTCAGTAATAGCTTAGAGGCTTTCGATGCTTGGTCTGCTACGAGTTTTATAGAATCTTTAGTTAACGATATATCTACATGGTATATTAGAAGAAGTAGAAACAGGTTGTGGTTGAATTCCACAAATAGCTCTGATAAGGAATCTTTTTATCATACGCTTTTTTTTATTCTAAAAAACCTATCTATAATATGTGCACCCTTTATTCCATTTTTGGCAGAAGAAATTTATACTAATTTAACAGGTAAAAAATCAGTTCATTTAGAAGATTGGCCAATACTGTTAAAAAAACTGATTGATTCTGAACTTGAAAAGGATATGCAATTAGTAAGAGACATAGTAGAAAAAGGCCATGCTGTAAGAAAAGATAACGCAATACCACTTAGGCAACCTTTAAGTTTAGCTACTATACATACTCCAACTAATATCTCCGATACAAACACGGTCGAATTAATCAAGGTAATCGAAGAAGAATTAAATGTTAAAAATGTAGTTGTTAAAAAAGGGAAAATTCTAAGTGTCGATTTGAATACGCGCGTCACAAAAGAATTAAAGGATGAAGGTGACTCGAGGAAATTAATTAGAAGCATTCAGTCAGAAAGAAAGAAACTGGGATTAAACCCCAAAGACTTTGTAAATGCATATTTGATAGACTGGCCTTCTAATTTTGAAAAAGAGATTAAAAATAAAGCTTCAATTAAAAAAATTATTAAGTCCAATGAATTTAAAGTAGTTAAAGCGTAGTTTTATGACTCTTATACTTATTTCTTCAATTCTTTTGAGTTTTTTTTCCTTTTTTAACTTACTGGGTATAAATCACTACTATGCATTTGCACAGCTTGGTTTTTTTATTTTTTCAACCATTTTATTTATTATTATTAGTGTGATAGATATTGAGTATTTTAAAAAAAACTACAAATTTTTTTATTGGCTTTTTATTTTACTTCTATTGAGTGTTTTTTTGATAGGTGATGAAATTAGAGGTTCTAAGAGGTGGATAGATTTACATTTTTTTAATTTTCAGCCTTCTGAATTTTTTAAAATCTTTTTTATTATCTTTATAGCAAAATTTATAAGTCTTAAGGAAAGCGATATGGTTAGACGAAGGACATTTGTATACGCCCTACTTTACTTAATTCTTCCTTTTTTTATTGTATTTAAACAACCAGATTTTGGAAATGCTTTATCTTATGTTGTAATATTTTTTAGCATTGTGTTATTTTCAAAAATTCCTAAAAAGTATATTTTAACTTTTGTTATTGTAACAATACTCATACTACCACTAGGATGGAATATTTTAAGGGATTATCAAAAACAAAGAGTAGTGAGTTTTTTTATTGCTACTGAAGACTTAAATGGATCAAATTATAATATGATTCAGTCTAAGATTTCTGCAGGTTCAGGAAAATTTTTAGGAAGAGGTTTGGGATACGGAACACAGTCTAAGTTATTTTTCCTTCCTGAAAGTCATACAGATTTTGCATTTTCGTCACTTTCTGAGCAATTCGGCTTTTTAGGAGCTTTTTCCGTTATATTATTATATTTTCTCATTTGTTTAAGAATTATAAAAACAATTATTAGCAATTACGCAAAAAAAGGGATTGAGGATAGGTTTTATATGTATTACAGTGTGGGCTTTTTAAGCTATTTTAGTTTTCAAGTTTTTGTCAATATTGCCATGAACCTCGGTTCTTTTCCTGTTGCAGGAGTATCTTTGCCAATAATATCGTATGGCGGGTCTTCACTGGCAACTTACGCACTAGGAATTGCGCTTCTACCCGTTAATAGAGTATAATTACGTATGGTAAAATTAGCCGTAGTAAAGGCTTCAGGAAAACAATACTTGGTTAGAGCAGGAGACGAAATCGTAGTTGACAAACTTAATATTAAGGAAAACTCTCAAATTGCACTTGATACATTAGCAACTTTTAATGATGAGAAAAGTGATTTGAAATTAGGTAATCCTAATATTACATCAAAGTCAAAAGCAAAAATTATTGAGCATCTAAAAGGAGATAAAATAAATATATTGAAGTTTAAATCTAAAGTTCGATACGCCAAAAGAAAAGGATTCAGGCAAGCTTTATCAAAAATTAAAATTATAAGTATCTAGTTATGGCACATACAAAATCACAAAAAGCAGCGTCTGGAAATAGAGATTCTAGATCCAAAAGACTTGGAGTTAAGATTTTTGGTGGACAAAAAGTATCTGCAGGAAACATAATTATTAGACAAAAGGGTTCGAAATTTAATGCAGGTGAAGGAGTATTGAAATCAAAAGATTTCACACTAATAGCGCTTAAGGAAGGCATAGTAGAATTTAAAAAAATTAGAGGAAAACAATATGTCTTCGTTAATTAAGCCCTATGAACGAAGAAATCAAAAAGCTCTACGAAGATTTCAAATTTGAAAAAGATCATTTCAAAAAGGCCATCATACTAAAAGAATTAAGTAGGAGTAGGAGTATAAGTCTATATGAAATTGGCAAAAACGTTGGTTTGAGTTCTTCTTATTTAAGCCATATTCTTCGACTTCTTAAACTCCCCGATCTGATAAAGGACGGGTATTATTCACACCTTATAACAGTAACGCACTTATATATCATCTCAAGATTAAAAAATGAAAAAGCTATGATAGATGTATATGAGCAGGTTTTGACAAAGAACATGACTACGCTTGAGACAGATGAAATAGTGCGACAAAAACTGTTTGGTGTTAAATCTGAAGGAAAATATTTAACAGACGAGGAAAGGGAAAACTATGTAAATCTATTAAAAAGCGAGGATGACGCTCACACAAAAATAGTTCAATCAAGGGTAAAATCTAAAATTAAAATAGAATTTAAAGGGAGCCTCAAAGAAACTACCCAAAAAGTAAAAAATCTTTTAAATAAGCTTGTAAAAAGTTAGTATGAGGGTGCTTGAAAGCTTCCTATCTTTCCGGGCGGAAAGTATCTATAAAAGACTTGACCAATAAGGCTTGAAATCGGAATTGGGCCAAATATTCTTGAATCTGAAGATACCTCTCTGTTATCTCCCATTACAAATATATGGTTTTCGGGAACAGTTATAGGGATACCTTCTTGAAGAAATCCATTATTTGCTAAAGGGGTATTGGAATTTATATAGTTTTCTTGTATTATCGAATCGTTCACATATACTTTACTATCTTGAACCATCACTTTATCTCCGGGGAGACCGATAATTCTTTTGATAAATTCAATATCTGGATTTGAAGGAGATCTAAAAACTACAACATCGCCTCTTTTCATGTCTCGGAATTTATAGGTTATTTTGCTTGTAAAAATATAATCTCCTTCGGTAAGACTTGGGACCATTGATGAACCTTTTACTTGATTTGGCTGCATTATGAAAAGGTAAATTACTATAAATATTGAGCCAACAAATGCGATGGTTTCTAATATCTCCATCACGAAGTCGATTGTCTTTTTCACAAAGCTCATAAGTATTTAGTATAACAAAATAAAGCAATAGATAATTCGTTATACGTTATACGTTATACGTTATACGTTATACGTTATATGTTACACGTTTCACGTTCCACCTTCTTACTGTATACTTTATTTTAATTTGGTCGTGTAGCTCAGTTGGCAGAGCATTCCGTTCACATCGGAAAGGTCCGTGGTTCGATTCCACGCACGCCCACAATAGAATCAGTTAGCGAGTTAAAGGGTTAAAGTGTTAACGAGTTCTGTAGTAGAATTAAGTCAATAAATATGATTTATATAATCCTAGCAAGTGTTTTTTATACTATGGCAATTATACTTTCCACATTTGCTTCTAGGAGTACCAATTCAAATGTAGTTGCCGTAGTTTCTAATTTAGTAAGTGTTTTTATTCCTTTAGCAATCATTACACCGTTAATAAATAAAAAGTTTATTATTGATTCTAAATACGGAATAATAATGTCTATTTTAGCTGGAATAGCTGTTGCAATATTTACAATGGCTCTATTAAAAAGCTATTCTATAAATAAAGTAGCTATAGTGGTGCCTATTGTTTTTGGCGGAGCAATATTTCTATCTGCGCTAGCTGGCTATCTATTTTTTAAGGAAAAGATAACTCTTTTTCAAGGAATCGGATTACTTTTACTTGGAATTGGGTTATTTTTTATTATCTATGCAAGAGTGACAGGGAGATAAATTTAACTTTTTTCATAGATTAATTTTATAATAACTTCCTCTTGTTTCCCCAATCTTAACCGTTAATTTTTTATCTACCAATTTTTTCAGATCATACCTTAAAGTCCGCTCGGGGACTTTCAAAAATCTTCGCCTGATGTTATCAAAAGAGACCACTTTGTGTTCTTTGATTATTAAATATATTTCTTCTTGCCGTGGCGGTAATAACGTTGTTTTCCTGCTTTGTGCCGTTTTTACCAGTTTTTTTAGTTCTTCTGATTCCTTCAAAAACGCAGTTAACATGAAAATTAGATATTCTTCCGTATTTTTAAATCCTTGGTCTAAAAAATAATAGTAATCGCTTTTATTCTCATCAAGATATCTTTCAAATGAAATTAAATAATCGTCGCCATAACCCTTTGCTTTTAAAATAAAAAAGATTAATAGTCTGCCTACTCGACCGTTACCATCAATAAACGGATGAATTTTTTCAAATACTAAATGCGAAACTAAGGTGCAGATTAAAGGAAATTTTTCTTGACTTGAATTGATATAATTAGTTAATTGATCAATTAAGTCAGCTACCTGAGTTGGTGGTGGAGACAGATAAACAGTAACTCCCGCCTTATTAAAAATCGCACCCATCTCTTTTCTAAAAGTTGTTGTTTTTCCCAATTCACCAAACATTACTAATGAATGAAGTTCATAAATAATTTTTTTACTAATCTTAAAATTTTTCTTTACTTTTTTATCTAAAAATTTATTAGCTTTTAAAATATTAAAAATCTCCTTATTTTTTTCTTCATCGTTTTTACTTTTGTTAATAGTTTCCAATGTCATAGGGTTACCTTCAATTCGAGCTGAAAATAAAGAACTTTTCAGCAAACTAATTCTTTGAATTTTTTGTTTGAGTTGGATAGGTACATTTAACGAGGACAAAAACATCAGATTGGCATTAATCTTACTGATTAAGTCCAACATTTCTGAGGTTACTTTATAATCAGGGGGAATTCTCATGAAATAATTTTACCATAGCTTGCCGAATATTGCCTAATCTTGCCTAATATTTATCCCTTGATTTCCAAAAACAAGTTCCCTATTATTAATGGTGAACAATTGTTTACATATTAAATGGACATCCCACTCGCTGAAAGACTACGGCCTCAATCGCTTGATGAATTTGTCGGGCAGGAACATTTGGTGGGAAAAGGCAAGCCGATTCGTCGGATGATTGAAAATAAAAAAGTCATTTCAATGGTCTTTTGGGGGCCTCCCGGAACTGGAAAAACTACTTTAGCTAGGCTCATTGCAAAATATATTGAAGCTGATTTTGTTCCTTTTTCAGCGGTTGCAGGAGGTGGCGTAGCAGAAGTTCGTAAAATCATAGCCGAAGCTAAGAAAAGTTACGGCCTTTTTAAGAAAACTACAGTTTTATTTGTTGATGAGATCCACCGCTTTAATAAAGCCCAACAAGATGCTTTTTTACCTCATGTTGAAGATGGGACGATAACGTTGATTGGTGCAACTACTGAAAATCCCGGCTTTGAAATCATTGCGCCTTTAGTTTCCAGAAGCCAGATCTATGTATTATACGCTTTGACTGAAAAAGAAATCGAAATTATTACCAAACGTGCTATTAAATTTTATCCGAAACATATTTTTGAAAAATCAGCAATCGAACATATTATCAAAAATGCTAATGGTGATGGTCGCACCGCTATCAACGCTGTTGAACTCTCAGCTTCTTTGTCTAAAAAAGTCAGTTTAAAAGTTGCCGAAGAAGCTGTTCAGCGGAAAGCAATCTATTACGACAAAAAGGGTGACTGGCATTACGACACCATCTCCGCCTTTATTAAATCAATGAGAGGATCAAATCCCGACGCTACTTTGCACTATTTAGCACGGATGATTAAAGCCGGAGAAGACCCGATCTTTATTGCCAGAAGAATGGTGATTTTTGCCAGCGAAGATATTGGTAACGCCCAACCTACAGCTTTAGTTTTAGCAACATCAGCCATGCAGGCGTGTCATATGATAGGTTGGCCAGAAGCTGGTTTAATTTTAGCTCAAACAGCAACTTATTTGGCAACAGCAAAAAAATCAATTGCCTCAACGAGCGGACTTTATCAGGCTTTAACAGATATTGACGAAACGAATCTTGATCCAATTCCTCTACATCTTCGAAACGCGTCAAACAAAGTTATGCAGGCATTGGGTTACGGACGAAATCATGTTCGTTATCCGTGGTTAGTTGAACAACAAACCGGCAAAAAAATAAATCAAGAATATATGCCTAAAAATTTAAAAGGTAAGAAATACTACAAACCCGATTGGAAATAAAACTACCCATAGTTGATATATTTTCCCAATACCACCGACTCGGTGGTATATGGGTTATTAGAAAGGCCTAAATTAATTGTTTTTTTGTTGACTTTAAATTTTGAAGGTAGGATTCAACGTACGACTAGATTTTTACAATTTATAAGTAATCCCGAACTATTTAACATTGAACTCTACAAAGGAAATATTCCGAACGGAAAAAATGAGTCTGTCGTGCTAAGTAGAAAAAATGATCTGCCCCCCGGAATTGAGGCAATTAATATTGGGCTGTTGGGACAGGCTATAAATGTGTTTTTTTTGCAAAAAATAATCTAAAGGCAATTAGAAGAAAAGACGTCACCCCTGAAAATAAGGTGCCTATTACCGGGCCGAGTCCTGCAATTTTCCAATAATTGAATTCTGGACTGATTTTAGTATTTTCTTTAATTTTATCTACATTTCTGCCCTGTACACATAATAATTTGTCATTAGATTCACCAAGTACTTCGCCTGACTCATCTGTTAATTGTTTAAAAGGCAAACTGAAGGTGCTTAAATTGGAACTTTTAGGAGTTTGTGGAGTAGTGTAGTTATTATAAGTTGAGTAAACGTTTGAGATTAAGGCTGGAGTAGGTGTTGGAGAAAGAGTGTATGTTGGTGTAGGTGTTTGTGTTGGTGTGGGTGCGGAAGTAGAAGATAAACCTTCAGTAGGAGTAGGGCTTGGAAGTATAGATAGTGCAGTTTGATTGTCAAATTCTACAGAAAAAATATCGATCTGTGACGATGGCGGGTCTTGGATAATTGAACCATCTATATGCTCCCAAAGCTCGTTATTTTGTGATATTTGGCCTACTAAAACTGTATATTTACCAAAATCTGTACCCTGTAGTGTTAATTTATACTCTCCCGAATCTGCGTTAGGAATAAAAATTAAGCCGTCCTCTTCATAATAAATTTTGTCATTTATTGTTACTTCCATTACTGCAGGAGATTTAATGATAAAAATCAGTGAAGGATTAATAATTGTTTTTTTACCTTCTACTATATCACCATCTGTATAAGCAATATCTAATATGTCAAGTATCTTTTTGATTGAATTTTTTTTATAAATAATTTCCTCATGATCACCAGTTATTTGAATGAGGTTATTTCCAAAGGCTGTACTAATTTTCGGTAAATTCTTATCTCCAGAATCAAACAGAGATTCAGTAGGGTAACCATCTTCATAGTTATTGAACAACTTGTGTATCGCAGATTGTGGTTCAACTTGAAATCCAATTAACGCCTGACTGTAGTCGCTGTAAATAGAAAAAAATTTATTAGAAATTTCACTAATATCAGCATAATTTGGCAATAACTCATTTTTGATTTTTAATGCTTCTTTACTAATTTTTTCACCGTCCTGATTTATTAAAAAATCATAATTTGGATACAAATCATATAAAGAGGGAATTAAAAATTTTACAATATCCTTATTTGATTGATTAAGACTTCGGTTTAAATTTATTACGATGTTTTGTGCAAGACTCAAGAAATCAGTACTGGAACCTATTTTTCCTGCCTGAATAGGGAGATAAACTTTTGCGGTTCCTTGATGAGGTGAACCTACAGTTATTAATTTTGAAATTTTGTCGGATTTTTCTGGAGATATATTCTTCCTATTAGTCCACCAAAGGAATGACCAATTATATTTAAGTTAGTTTTTGGATTAACTAATTCCTTTTCACTCAAAAATAAATCGAAATCTAAAATAAGATTATTTACGGGTTTTCTCCAGTCATAAGAAAAAATGTAAAAATCTATATTTTCTTCTAATCCTAAATTTTTAAATGTATTTATAATTCCATTATATTCTTCAACAAACTCTATGATTTTCCACTCTAGTACGGGAGAAGAATCATTATAGACAACCGCATTTTTGTTCCATGTTGTCATAAATCCAGGAATTAAAATATATTTGTTACTTGGAGTAATAGGAGGACTTACAAATTTATTAGCTAAATTAATACTCCAGACATTAGATCCGCTTAATCCGCTATATAGTAAATAATTAATACCGTTAACATTTATTAAAGATGGATCTGTGACGAGTTTTGAGTCATATGGTTTATCTTTTAATATATGATTTATTCTGTTTTCCCAAACTGCTTCACAAGAAAAAGGGTTTAAAGTATCAACAGTTTCAATAACAGATGCTTGACTATTATGAAAATATAGTACATATTTGCCTTCTTCTTTTAATAAGGTTGGACCTGAAGCAGATGATATAATAGGATTGTTAACACATTTTGTCCAAGTATTTCCGTCATTTGAAGTCGCCATTCCAATTTTCCACTCAAAACCATTCCAACCTGTATAAAACAAGTAATATATTGAATTTTCATAAATTACATAAGGAGCGGAAACCGCAGTTTTATCCCAAGAAATACCAGGTAATAAAACTTCTTGAATTTGATTAGAAAAAGTAATACCATCATTTGAGACTGTTTTGAGTATTTTGTAATTGTTCCCTTTAGATACGGCGAAGTAAAGTTCATATACACCGTCTTTTTTAAGAATGAATGGATCATGAAAATGAAATGATGGATCGTATTCTAAAGAAATTAAATTTTTAGAATTAAAGCTTTGTAAGTCAGTAGACTCGGCGTAAGCTATTCGTAGTAAACCTGAACTTTGTGACGTATACCAAAGTTTAAATATATTATTTTCGTATAGGATCGCTGGTTGTCTTTGACCGATTTCATTCCAATCGACTATTTCGTTTGTAAATACTAGTGGATTAGTTTCACTTTTTATATATGTCTCATCAGCTAATACGATATAAGGATTAAAAGCAACTAAAAAGTATGCAAAAGCAATAAATAGAACTAACTTTAATTTCATTAAAATTCATAATATTAAATGTCAAAAAATACACAATGGATTATAATCTACAAAACTACCTTTTCTTCTTGATATAAAGCCTTAAAAAGGTACCATTATACCCCAATTTTAGTAATGGTAATATTATAGGCCCCAAAATTTTGTGCAATAAAAGGTAGAAAACAAATTTTTTAACTTTAAAAACTAACTGTTTTACTACACGATTGTTGTTGAAAAAGGTTACTGTTTTACGTTCAATTTTTGCCTTTTTTAGGATATTTTTGTTCACTATTTCTTTTATAATCTTTACCGCGTGCTCTACATAACTATAGGTCGAGATTTTAACTATTTTTACATCAAATTTAAATTTAAGAATTTGTCTAAAAGAATCCTTTGAAAGGATGTATAAATGTTCCGGTGGAGTTAAGAAAGTGTAGTTTTTTTGTTCGACTCTAAATAAACAACTGTTTAAGTTAGGAGTTTCAATATATAATACGCCGTCTTTATTTAGCAACTTTATTGCCATACTAAGAAACTGTCTAGGGTTTTTTACATGTTCTATTACATGTATCATAGTAATAACATCAAATTTCTTAGATTTATTTAACCTGTAAAATCTCTCAAATGAATTATTACTTACATTTACATTCAATATATTTTTGGAGTACTTGTATAAGTTATTGGAAGGTTCTATACCAAGAGTATATTTAAATTTTGTTTGGGCTTCTTTTAACAAGTAGCCGTAACCTGATCCAATATCAAGCAATGAAGTGTACTTTCTAGCTACTTTTTTAATATAATTAAGAATAGATTTAGAATTAGATTTAATTCTTCTTATAGACAAACTATCTGTAATATAATCAAAATTTGAGTTGTAAGTATATTTAATATGGTGATTTAATAACTGAAGTGTCTGACATTTGTTACAAAAATAATATTTATAAGATTTAACAGTTGCAAAAAATATTAATTTATCACGTAAACAAATCTTGCATATTGCCATTTAACGAGAATATCATTAAATTAAATTTATAACTGTGGATTATATGCTACAAAAGTGTTATTTTGGACTATTATGAAAGGAAAAAAAGCGCGATATTGCATCATTTGTGGGAAAAAGGAATTTAGGCTCCTGAAGTCTGTAGGTGATTATAAGATTTTTGAGTGCGAGAACTGTAATTTAGCTTATACAGACTATTCTGCTGTCCCAAGTAAAGAAAGAACCGAGCAGACAAAAATTCTTTACAGTCTTGTCGAATACAAAAGAGAAGTCCAAAAACACACAATAAAATTCTTAAAAGTACTAAAACTTATTAAAAAATATAAAAAAAACGGAAGATTGTTAGACATAGGAGGTGGTTTCGGTTTATTTTCTAAGTTAGCCTTAGAAAACTCAAAATTCCACGTTGAAATTATAGAACCTAATCTAGAGCCTTATTACGTAGGAAAAGAAGATATTAAAAGCCACAGGATTAAATTGGAGAATTTTTTAGCTACTACAAAAAGAAAGTACGATGTGGTTACTCTGCTTGATGTACTCGAACATTTTGAAGACCCTGATGAAATTATTGAAAACCTAAAAAGGATTCTAAAAAACAAGGCTCTAATCGTAGTAATGTTGCCAAATTATAAAAGCATAATGGCTTATTTAAGTAAAAAGTGGGCTTGGTGGATGGTAGAAGACCACAAATATCATTTTTCTACAGAATCTATAAACAATTTAATGTTAAAACATGGTCTAAAAAAGAAAAAAGTTACAACCTACGAATCTTCTTCAGACTTAAAAAAGAATCTAGATGCTAATTTCAACGACTTACCGGATCCTATAAGAAAAATTTCTAAATTGTTCATATTAATAACTTTTATGTTTTTCTATAATATACTAAAGCGTGTGTTGTGGGGTTTAAACCTGGGAGGTCTGACAATAGGAGTATATATGAATGATGAAAAAAAATAATTTGAGCGTATTAATACTTTCCAAGAATAACGAAGACGTCTTGGAAAATTGCTTAAAATCAACAGAAAAACTCAACTGCGATATTATTATAATTGACTCCCATTCAACGGATAACACTTTAACTATAGCAAAAAGTTATACAAAGAAAATATACGATTATAAAGGACTGAATTTAGGTAAAAAACGAAAATTTGCTATTAATAAAGTCAGAAGCGAGTGGATTTTATTTCTCGATGCAGATGAACGACTCTCAAACAAGTTGATTATAGAAATTAATACAACAATTTCAGAGTATTCAAAATATAATTCTTTTTTCATACCATTTGCCAATCATTACTTAGGGAAAAGAGTTAGACACGGTGGAGAAAATTATAAAATGATAAGGCTTCTTAAAAAAAGCGATACTCTTATTAAACCATCTTTGGTACATGAAGAAATATATTCTAAAACTAAAAAAACAGGAGTTCTTAACGGAAAGATTTTTCATTATTCATACAGATCTATAAATCAACTTTACTCAAAGTTTACTGACTATGCTTTCAGAGACGCAAAACAAAAAGCACAAAACAAAGAAAAAACATCCTTAAAAAAGATATTTTTATATCCTCTTCATATGTTCTGGTCAAGATTTATAAAAGATAAGGGCTATAAAGACGGCTTGTTCAGAATTCCTTTGGACTTAGGATTTGCGTATATGGAATTTTTGACTTATATATCTTTACCATTTTATAAAATAAAAAAATGAAATCAGCATTTATTGTGATACTTTACAAAACTCCTAAAAATGATATCAATAGAATAAAAAATGAAATAAATAATTTAGAACTGCAAAACTACCGACTTGTTTTTATTGATAACTCGAAAAATAATTTGGGATATGCAGGAGCAATCAATAAAGCGATAAAAAAACTAAAAAACTATAACGCCGATGTTTACATAATCTGTAATGATGACATTTCTTTAAAGCAGTTAAATAGCAAAAAGATTTTTGATGCTGGTAATTATTTTGATATCTGGGGTTTCCCATTTAAACAAAATAATCAAAGGTACTACGGTGGCGAGCTTGATAAATTAAGGTTGAGTGGAGGTTTAGTTATTAAAAAGCCCAAAAAAAGATTCAAAAAAGTCGATTTCGTATCAGGATCATTGATGTTTATTAAAAAAAGAGTTGTTGACAATATAGGGTTATTTGATGAATCATATTTTCTTTATTATGAAGAAGTTGACTATTGTACTCGCGCAAAAAAGGCGGGATTTAGTGTAGGAATTGACACTGATCTTATTTATTCGCATTATGAAAACGTAAATAGAAACGACCTTAAAGATTTCTATCTCAGAAGAAGCAGGTTTAAATACCTCTTAAAATACGGTTCCTTAAAACAAAAAGCTTACGAGTTAATTAGATTCCCCAAAACTTTATTTGAGGACAAAAATAGCATTTCGTTTAATTTTTTAAGCTTAAATTTGTCTTCATTTATTAATCGAGTAATTAATTTCTTCTTATTTCTAATATTAATTAGAGTTTTAAATGTTGATAATTATGGAATATACACGCTTGTTTGGGCGCATATTAACATATTTTCACCTTTAGCTGACTTTGGTACAACTACATATGGAATTGTAAAACTGCCCGTAGAACAAAATAAAAGATTTAATTACTTTTATTCGCTAAGAATTGCATCGTCCGTTGTTGCATTAATAACTTCAATTGGGTTTGCTCTTATTCTTAAGCTAAATTTATTTATTGTTTTACTAATATTATTTACTTCACCAACAATAATTTCCAACGCGCTATCGGGCTCCTATTTGATAATCTTGTCATTAAAGAATAAGCAATATTTAAGTTCTATAGTTTCTGTTTTATTTAATCTGACACTTTTTTTAGTATTTTCTTTAGTCTTAATAACTACGAAAAGTTTATTTTATTTATTTCTTTCTATACTTTGTTTGTATTCAATTTATGCATTGTTAAATTACTCATTAATTAAAAAAGAATTCATTTCTTTAAAGTTTATTTATGATTTTAAAATTTGGAGAAACATTATTAAAAACTCTTTTGTATTTGTATTAATTAGTTTATTAGCAGGTTTGTATTTTAGACTCGATATTTATCTACTAAACTTTTTAAAAGATGCTAAAGCTGTAGGCGTTTATTCTGCAGGCTATAAGTTTTTTGAAGCATTTATATTTATTTCAGTTAGTTACACAATTGCTACTTTACCAACTTTGTCAAAATTATATAAATCAAGTAAGGGTGTTTTTAAAAGTAAAATTAAACGAGATTTTGTAATTATAACAACTACAGGATATATAATTGCTGTTATTGGATATATAATTGCGCCGTATTTGCTTCCTTTTATACTTAAAAATGCGTATTCATCTTCAATAGACGTATTCAGGATCGTTATATTTGCCTTGCCGGCTTTATTTGGTACCACAGTGATTCTAAACGCAATTTATATATTAAAAAAAGCTTATTTGATAATCTATGTTTTTGCTTTTCAAACGATTTTTAATTTTATTTTAAATTTCATCTATATTCCAAAATACTCATTTATAGCATCATCATACATTACAGTAGTTGGAGAAATACTAACAACAGTTATTGTTGTTTTCATATTAGTTAAACATTTTAAATATGCAAATAGGAGTTGACATTGGAGCCCTTTGCGGAAAAAGATTAGGAAACTATGTTTTTACTAATAATTTGATTGAATCTTTAAAAAAATTTGATAAGAAAAATATCTATTACTTATATTCTTTTTGCAGTAAAAAGAAGAATTTTAATTTAGGCAAGAACTTACATTTTAAAAAAATACTACCAAAAACTAATTGGATAAAATGGGCTGTAAGATATGAAGAAATAAAAAACAAAAAGGATATTTTCTTAGGATTAAATCAATCTTTTCCAAAGTCTGCTTCTAAAAAAATAATATTCTCACATGGATTGTCCTTTATGTTAAATAAAGAACTATATCCAGACTCTTATTTAAAAATGAAAAACCAAGTAGATAAAATGCTTAGATCAGCAGATTTTATTGTTGTCAGTAGCGTTAAAGTAAAAAAAGAGTTTGAATCATTGTACGGAAGAATAAATAAAATTCGAGTAATGCCATTTGGTATTCCGTTTGATTTTCAAGATTACAAATATACAAAAAAAAAGAAATATTTTTTAAATGTTGGAATGAATCATAATATTAAGAATATCAATTACTTAGTTGACAGATTTAAAGAGTTTAACACTAAAAATAGTGCCTATAAACTTTATTTAATAACCGATAAAACCTACAATATTAAAGATAAGAATATCGTTCAATTAACAAACATATCCAGAAATAAATTAAAAAAATTATTTTCACAAGCGAGTGCGTATATTTGCTCTTCCCACTATGAGAGTTTTAATTTCCCAATTCTTGAAGCTTTATCACAAAACTGCCATGTCATATCTTTAGGATCTTCAGTTATTCCCGAAATGAGAGAATATGTAAGTATCGCAAAAAACAAAAGTGACTTTATTAAACAAATGAATTTATCTGTAAATAATGTAAGTAAAATAGATATTAAAAACTTACGAAAAAAATTCTCATGGAAAAAATATGTTTATGAGTTAATTCAATTGTATAGTTCATGATAAGAGTAGCATTTGTGAGAGGAGCTTATCTGAATAAGTTTGAATGGCAAAACTATAATATTTCTTCTAAAGAAGTAAAAATAACTCCAGTATCTTCATATAGACCTTTAAATAGTATTAAAAATTCGACTAAGTTGTTCAGTTTGTTCGATTTAAGTAAAAGCAAACCAGTAAGATACTTCGCAAACAGAACTTTTGGAGATTCTCAGGTCTTATTTGGGTTACCCAAAATTATCAGGGATTTTGATATATTGCATACTGCAGACCCGCATTATTTTTACTCTTATCAATTATCGAAATTAAAAAGAGATAAACCATTGGTTTCAACTTTTTGGGACACAATACCGTTTAATAACGAATCAACAAAAAGAAAAAAGTATATAAAAAAATTTTCAATGAAAAATACCGATCTATTTATTTGCCATACAAAAAGAGCAAAAAAATGTATTGAAATTGAAGGTTTTGGCGGTAAACAAATTGAGGTAATTCCTTTAGGTGTTGATCTTAAACGATTTACCCCTATAAAAAAGGAAAGAAAACCATTTACAACTATTTTATTTGTTGGTAGGCTGGTTAAGGAAAAAGGAGTCTTAGACCTATATTCAGCATTTAAGACGTATTTAGGTTTTAGCAAATATAAAAAGATTAGATTATTAATAGTAGGAGAAGGCCCTTTAAAAAAAGAACTGATTAATAAAATAAATAAGGATAAACTTAATAATTACATTACTGTTGAACAAAGCTCTTATGATTTAATTAATAAAATTTATCAGAAAGCTGACATATTTGTTATGCCTTCAAAAGCTACAAAAACTTGGGAAGAACAATACGGTATGGTTTTATTAGAAGCACTTGCTTCAGGTTTACCAATTATTGCCTATGACTCTGGATCCGTAGGAGAGGTATTGGCAAATCAAGGTATTTTAATACGCGAGGGCGATATAAATAGCCTGACGAATTCGATTAATCGATTAATTACATATCCTGTTATAAGATCTAAGCTAGGAAAAGAAGCTAGAATATGTGCTGAAAAGAGGTACAATTGTATTGATTATAAAAGAAAAATCACCAATATATATAAATCACTGATATGAAATTATCCGTAGTTATTCTTAGTAAAAATGAAGAAAAGAATATAAATAATGCTATTGAATCTGCAAGCTTTGCAAATGAAATATTGGTCATTGACGATAATTCAACAGACGACACTACTACAATAGCAGTTAAGGCAGGAGCAAAAGTTATCAGAAGAAAATTAAATAACAATTTTTCATCACAAAGAAACTATGGAATTCAAGAAGCAAAAGGGGATTGGATTCTTTTCTTGGATGCCGATGAAATAATATCAAAGGAACTGCAAAAGGAAATAGGAAAAACGTTAAACAATAGTAAAAATAGTGTTTACTACATTAAACGACGTGATATCTTTTGGGGTAGAGGACTGAAGTACGGCGAGTTATGGAATTCCTACCGAAAAGGATTTATCCGACTAGTAAAAAAAGATTCGGGTTTGTGGAAGCACCCTATCCACGAAACATACGACTATAAAGGTTCATTTGGTAGATTAGATGGATTTATTAATCATTACTCACACAATGGTATAAAAGATTTCATCCAAAAAGTTAATAAATACAGTAGTATCAGAGCAAAAGAACTCAATAATAGGGGTAATTCTACTAACATTTTTAAAATATTTATTTACCCGATTGGTAAATTTAAAGTAAATTATTTATTTAAACTAGGTTTTTTAGATGGTATTCCAGGATTTATTTATGCGTTTATGATGAGCTTCCACTCCTTTTTAGTCCGAGCGAAGCTATATCAATATACAAAGTTATCCTCAAAGTAATGTTTTACTTTTTTTTATTTTTTTTATTTTCATTAGGGCAAATTGGTCGTATTTCAATCATGGAATACCAAATTAATTTTTATTTGTATGAAATATTATTATTTGTATTTATAGCATTTTTATTTTCGAAGTTTCGTTTTAAGCCGTTTTTAAATAAAAAAATTAAATGGCTTTACTATTTTCCCCTTTCTTTAATACTAAGTTTTTTAGTTACTTTCTACCAATACAATCAAATAGAAAATCTCACGGCGTTTCTGTATTTGATTAGGACATCTTTTTATTTGATTTCAATTATCTACCTTTATTATTACGCAAATAAGCAAAAGGACCTTGAAGAATACATAAAGCCAGGATTGATTTTTTTTACTCTAATAACACTGCTTACTTCTTTTATTCAGTATTTTTTATACCCCAATCTAAGGAATCTTAGTTATTTAGGATGGGATCCGCATTTATTTAGAATATTTGGTGTGTTTTTAGATACATCAATAGCTTCTGCAATTTATGGCTTAATACTGCTATTTTTAATAATTAACTATAAAAAATTTACTTTTTCAGTCTTCTCAAAAATTATTTTAATAATATCTTTTGTTACTTTGGGTTTATTAACTTATTCAAGAGGATTTTATTTATCGATTTTAACTACTTTATTTTTTTATTTTCTAATCAGTAAAAAATTAAAATTTATTGTTGTAGTTCTCGCAATGTTTACATTCGCTCTTTTAATATTGCCTAAACCATTTGGTGAGGGTGTGAACTTATTGAGAACTTATTCTATTGAATCTCGAGCAAAAGACTATGAGGAAGGATTACTAATTTGGAAAAAAAACCCTGTATTTGGGATAGGCTATAATCATTTAAAAAGTATAAGAGAATCTAACTTAAGCTTACCATCTCACTCCGCTTCAGCTTATCAATCGAGCTTTTTAACAATTCTTGTTACTTCAGGTGTGATTGGATTAATAGCATTGGCATTTGCGCTAAAGAATTTATGGGATATTAATCCTAATATTAAGTTTTACTTAATGTTTTTAATTGTATTTTCATTTATGGATAATATTTTGCTCCATCCATTTATATTATTTCTGCTTTTATTTCTCGTAAACGACAGTTAAAGTAAGCTCTTCTGTATTACCAGCCTCATCTTCAGCACTAATTAGTATCTTATTTTCACCTTCGCTTAATCGTACGCTTTGATTAAATCCGCCCGCAGATCCAATGGCCACAGGAAGTCCGTTTATTCTAATATAGACACCTTCGTCTGTATTTCCTGTTATGTTTATTTCAGATTGTGGAGTCGTTGAATTATCAGATGGCGAGCTTATTTCAAGCTTAGGTTTGGTAGTCTTTGATATTATAGAATAAGTACTCGATTCCTTCCTGGTATTTGAATTTTCAATTTCTCCTAAGAAGTAAATTTCATTTTCTCCACTTCTTAGTCCTGTTACTAAAGTGTCAAATTCGTTTTTTGTAGAAACTGAAATTTTTTTTACTTGGTGGTCATTCAAAAATATTAAAAGAGTATCTATATTATAAGTACTACCTGAAACCTGAAGTTCTGAACTATTTGTAGCTGAGGGAATCTCGTCGATAGTTATTTCTGTAAGTACCTGATTGTTTGTTTGCTCAATGCTTGATTGATTTACAAATAAGTTTGCAATAAACACTGAACCGTTAATTATTAACTGAAAACCAATGGTAAATACAGCAATGGCACCAATAACAATTAAAACAAGATATATCAGTGCCTTTTTCCTTTTATGTCGCAACATTCTTGACATTGAGCCGATGGTCGGAATCGAACCGACGACCTATGCTTTACGAAAGCAGTGCTCTGCCATCTGAGCTACATCGGCTAATTCCTATTATATCAGTATACTTCTATTTTAAACGGAAGAGTCCTTTAGAGGGCTTATAGACTTTGTCTGGAAATTTTTCAATAAGTTTCCAGACACATCCATTGACTGTTTTGGGATGAAGCTTTGGATCATACTTTTTGTTTATCACCTAAGGTGGAGTTATTGCATAACTTTCGAAGTTGTACATTTCGGCAATTATATTCCAGTTAAAAAGTTAACTGGAAAACTTATAGTATCATAAAGTCGAATTATCGACTTTAAGAAGCGTATATTTGACTAGTCAAATATCTATTTGAATTTTATAAATTACTCCAAAGAGATGTATGACCTCGTAGGTCATACATATGGCAAAATTACTATATAATACTTGCTTCCAAAACCACCGACTCGGTGGTTTATGGGTTAAAGTCGGTGGTATATGGGTTAATGGTAGGCTTTAAAGCCTTAATAACTTCGGAAAATATATTTTTTTCGTTTACCAAAAACCAATTTTCCTTTTTTGCCAAATCAATCATTTCTTTTTGATGAGGATTTATTACAAAAGCATGGTCTGCTAACCTTAACATTTCTATGTCTCCAACGCTATCACCAAAAGACAGAATAGTGTCTGCTGTAGATTTTTCTTTAATTAGATTAAGTATGGTTTTTCTCTTATTTTC
>Ga0210057_1003525_pt1 | contig 21540 bp, 20 predicted proteins | sample CryGeyCG2114_010_2_FD_183968 | JGI IMG/M metagenome (GOLD analysis project Ga0210057, IMG submission 183968) | Groundwater microbial communities from aquifer - Crystal Geyser CG10_big_fil_rev_8/21/14_0.10 (SPAdes) (version 2) | ecosystem: Environmental > Aquatic > Deep subsurface > Groundwater ...
TTGCAGTTTCACATCTGACTATTGACGCTGAGGATATGTCATTGGTAATATTTGCGCCGGCAGCACTTGGTATGATATTTATGGCTCTTTTTATAGGAGCATATTTTAAAAAAACCAGTGGAAACAGTCTGATGAATTTGGGAATATTTTTATCTTCCTCTGTCTTGATACTTTTGGCTCTGATTCCGTATCAAAGCCTTTTGCTTCCTATTGTTGGAACAATGATATTGGCATTTTTTGCAGGTGTTGCAAACGCATTAATATTTGTTCCCTCGCAGACTATTATTCAGTCAACCGTACATGATAATTATAGATCAAAAATTTACGGTTTAATCTTTACTCTTGCGGGAGTATTGGTATTACTTCCAATAGTATTAACAGGTCTTTTTGCCGATATTTTCGGTGCGGAGATAATACTTATTGCATTAAGCATATTTATTTTTCTGGTAGGGATTAGGAGAATAAAAGTTAAGGAAAGAATACTTAAAATATGATGATTTTGCTTTTAGTCTTATTTCTTTTTGTTTGTTCATTTGTTTTATTTGTAACTTCTCGTCATGATTTTGTATTGCTTCGTCAAAATATTTCCATACGTCATGTTTTCGACAAAGCCTTAGTTATTTTGCTTTTTTCGCTTTTTATAGCAAGAGTAATTTATTTAGTCGATGAGCGGATGTACGACTTCTTTCTTGACCCGTTGCGCTTTTTACATGTAATAATATTTTTCGGATTTAATATATTTGGATTAATAACAACCTTGTCACTCGGAGTGTTGTTTTCTTTCAGAAAGCGAAAAAACTTTTTGAGGATACTTGATATCTATCTTCTTTCCTTTTCCCCTCTAATTATTTTTGAGGCTATCTATTATCTATTATTTTCAAATATAAACATATGGATAACTTCATCCTACCTGAGTCTTTCTTTAATAGTTTTTATACTTTTTGTAAAAATGCACAGCTGTTTTAAAATAAAAGACGGAGTAGTAGCATTTTCTATTCTCATATTTTCCGCTATTTCTTATTTGGGATATTCATTTTTGAAAAAAGAGCTTTTAATATATTCTCCAGCTCAAATTTTAGCCATTTTAGTTATAGCAATATCAATATATTGCTTGGTTCTAGTTCAGACAGATTTTTTTAAGGCAAAATGAACAGTAAATCAGAGAATACTCCGGAAGTCATTTTTGAGGACGATGCTTTAGTTGCTGTTGTAAAGCCTTATGGCATGATTGTAAATCGGGCAGATACCTCGCGTTACGAATATACATTGCAGGATTGGGCAATATCAAATATCAAATATCAACTCCAATTGAATCGGAGTCAAATATCAAATATCAAAAATATTGAAGAATCAGATTTTATGAAAAGAAGTGGAATAGTTCATAGGCTCGATAAGGAAACGTCGGGGATAATTTTGGTCGCAAAAAACGAGAAAGTTTTTAAGGAGCTTCAAAGGCAGTTTAAAGCCAGGGAGGTTAAAAAGACCTATGCTGCACTCTGTCATGGTGAGATAGGGAGTGGAGGAAGTGTATCGGTGCCTATAGGTAGGCTTCCTTGGAACAGAATGCGTTTTGGGGTGGTTCCGGATGGTAGGAGTGCCACCACGGATTTTAGACCAGAGAACATTTATCAGGATCCTGATGACAAAAATTCAAAACTAACTCTTGTAAATGTTTTCCCCAAGACGGGAAGAACCCATCAGATAAGAGTTCACATGCAATACCTGGGTAATCCTGTTTACTCGGATATTCTTTATGCGGGGAGAAAAATAGCAGTAAGGGACAGAAAAAGACTCGGAAGGCATTTCCTACACGCCCAAAAAATTTCATTTATCCATCCACAGAATGGTAAGAAAACTACAATCGCCTCAGGTCTACCCGAAGATTTATCAAGTTTTTTAAACTCATTACAAAAGTTAAATAACTCTTAATTTATCCTCCTTCACAGAAAACCCAGAGCATAAGTTTAGGGATGTCCGTCTAAAGACGAGATCTCGCCTCTGGCGGAAATGCGAAGAAGTTTCTGCTTCGGATGGATTTTTCTCCCGACGAAGTACAGGAAGAAGATACCCTGGGCGTAAGCCCACGGGAGCTTCATTGATTTAGATTTAATTTTCACCTAAACTTTAAGTTGAAGATTTCATATGACAAAAGAAAAAAAGAATAATCTATTTTATGTAAAAATATTTCTGACAGCTTTTGCCGCAATTTTTTTGATAGCAGTTGTTTTTAGAATTTATAGTTCTTATGTCAGCAGGCAATTTACAGAAAATTCTTTTAATATATTAATAATATCTGATAAATATATTGGGGTAGTTGGAGTTGACGCGAGGGACAAAAAACTTAATTCTGCCATAGTAACTGAAGAATTAGATCCTATAAAGAAAAGGAACATACTCATACAAAGTATTAATTTTGGAATTCCAATTCATGCTTACATTGTTTTCCCTAAGGGTGTTGAAACGCAAAACCCCACAAAAACCTTTTTTTCTTTAGGAAACATTAAAAACATTTCCACAAATTTTACTATTAGCAAAAAAAACATTTCTTTTTTTGACTGGATAAGGTTATATAGGTTATCGAATAATATAGATGAAAATAAAGTAATTGTAAAAACTTATGCTACAATTACCGATTTATCAAAACTCCTTTCTCGTGAAGATGAAGACTTTTTTAGAAATAGTGATCTCGTAAATAGAAAAACAAGCCTGCAGGTTATAAACGGAACAAACATTAATGGTCTAGGTAATAGAGTAGGAGACATGTTCTCAAGATTTGGGTTCAACGTAGTATCTGTTACAACCAATCCCGTTGATAAATCTGCTGTTTATTATAGTGAGGACTCTGCACTAAAAGATGCTTTAGTTATAGCAAAAAGCCTTGATTTCTCGGTTGAAAAATCAAATGAGTATGCTGTTGCTTCAGTTACTATTGTAATAGGTGAAGACTCAGAACTTTTACTGGAAGATTTAGCTTATTAAAAATGAATATAGTACTAATTATAATTGTAATCCTTTTCATCTCTTTTTTTTGGGCTTATTTATCACTTCGAAAAGAATTAAATAGAGCAAAAAAGAAAGAGTATTATGTAAAGCCAGGAATAAAGAATGATCAAAATGATGAAATTGTTTTGTTTGATCGGACTAAGAGAGAGTAAATGAGGGTTGATTTGCAAATTTTTTACTTTTTTTAACTTCTTTTACAAAAATAGTAACCTTCTTGTCATCAGCGTTCATAATGCAAGTCCGATATTCATTTCCTCCATTTATAAGACTTATGAGTCTCATTCCTATATCGTCGGGAAGCATTCCTATATAAGTTTTGTCGCTCTTTTGGACAAAGACCTTTGAGCGTTTTATAACCAGATTTACTTCGTCAGCGGTTTCCAGAAGTAAGAGGATTTTCTTATCAGCAAGGTTTCTAAGCTCAATTGCCTTGGTTTTTCCGGTTTCCTGGATAAAAAGACCGTCGATGTTGTGAATGTTTCCATTTTCATTAGTTTTGTTTTCGGAGAAAGCTTGGATTTTTTTAAGATTTTTAAGGGCAATAGGATTTGTTTTATCATAAGATACGACTTTTTCAAAAATTTCTTTAGCCTTTTTAAGCTGCTGATACTTTAAGTAAGAATAACCAAGCCTATTTAAGGCATCTATATCATTGGGGTTTTCTTCGAGAATAGATTGATTAATTTGGATTGCCTCCTTCCAATTGTTATTAAGGGCGCATTTTATAGCCTGATCTTTAAGGGGTAACATTAAAATTTAATTCAATCATTTTAGGTAATAAGAAATCATTTGTCAATTATATAAGTAAGTTTAACTTTAAAAAACTTGCAACAGGCGAATTTTGAACTTATAATTATGGTTTATAATCAATATATGTCAGGGCATAGTAAGTGGGCAACAATAAAAAGGGCAAAAGGAGCAGCGGATGCAAAGCGCGGTCAGCTTTTTACAAAAATAGCAGGAACCATTTCGATTGCAGTTAAGCAGGGAGGGGGAAGTGATCCGGATATGAACCCTCGGCTTAGGCTTGCTATGGATAAGGCAAAAAGTGCCAATATGCCAAAGGAAAGCATTGAAAGAGCAATTCAAAGAGGGTCAGGCGGAAGTAGCGATTCGGTTTTGGAAGAACTTGTTTATGAGGGTTTTGGTCCTGCGGGGATAGCTTTAATAGTAGAGGCGGTTACAGATAAAAAGCAAAGGACTGTTGCGGAGGTTAAAAATATCTTGGAAAAAAATGGCGGCTCAATGGGCGCACAGGGATCTGTTGCTTATCAATTTGATAGAGTAGGAGAAATAATTGCAAAAACAAATGAAAAATCAGCAGATGAGCTTTTGGATATTGCTTTGGAAAGTGGGGCAGAGGACGTAGAAAGTGAGGCTGATATTTCTTATTTTTACACCCAGCCTACAAATCTCATGCAGGTTAAAAGGACTTTGGAGCAGAATGGGCTGGAAGTTGAAGAGGCAGAAATAATTTATAGACCAAAAACTTTAGTGACAAGCTCTGAACATCAAAGTAAAGTAGAGGATTTAATACAAAAACTTGAAGAGTTGGATGACGTTCAGAAAGTCTATACAAATTTTGATTTTTCCGTTTAATCGTGATTAATAAATTACAGAGATTGTTTAAGCTAAATAAAAGGGAAAGACTTGTTCTGTCAGTTATTTTTTTATCGTTTCTTTTTTTCCTCCTCCAATTTTTAGCAGATACGCAATTATTTATCGCAACGCTAGTCCTCGCAATTCTAACAGACTTAATTTTATTTTTGATACTAAGACGTGACGTAAAAGGAACTTTTTTCTATCCAATTTTAGTTTTGCCGTTCTTTTATTCTTTGTCTTTCCCTTTTTTCTATACTCTCGTGCCCGATAGGCTTATATCGCAGCTTATTATTACAACTCTTTACGCCTTTGGTCTTTACTCATTATTTCTAACTCAAAATATTTTTGCGGTTTCTGGAATAAGGACTATAAATTTACTTCGAAGTGCAAGGATTGTGTCTTTTGTTTTAACGCTACTTGTCTTATTTTTCCTATTTAATTTTGCTTTTTCACTTCGCCAATTTTATTTTATAACTCCAATTTTAACTTTTATTGTAGCTTTTTTTATGGGATTTGAAAGCTTGTGGTCATATAGTTTAAACAAGCTTCAAATAAAAGAAATTGCGTTTTCAGCACTCATTATTTCCTTTGTCATCATGCAGCTTTCAATAGTTCTTCTTCTTTGGCCTGTAAATGCGGCTGTTTACTCACTTTTTTTAACGGGCATATTTTATACGTATTCGGGGTTGGTTCATGCGTGGCTTGAGCGTAGATTGTTCAAGGGGATACTCTGGGAATACATATGGGTGGGTTTCATTTCCGTTTTATTTTTAATTGTTTTCTCCCGCTGGGGAGTATAAAAAAATTAAAAATTAAAAACAATAAATATAAAATATAAAAAATTTGTAGAAAGGGAGCAGGGGAGCGAGGAGTATAAAATAAGTTCAAATGATATAGTTTGATACATGTTTAAAAACAGTCCTATAATTAATCCTATAATTTTTTATATTAACACAGTAAGTAATTTAAGTCACAATGTGCATAACTTTTGTTTCACGTGTCCGGAGCAATTGTTTTCACGGTTCTCTCTGGAGTGTAAGTATAAACCTGAATTCATTAAAAAAAAAGCGAACAAAACTGTACGTTTTGTGCGTAATTCTATCGTTTTTATTGATTTTACGACTCAAAACTGCACTTCTAGAGCAGTAGTACGTGTCAGACTGGTTACATATTGAAGCTAAAATTGACGTTTTTGCCTTATTTATAAGCTAAACTGTAACTTTCTTTCATAAGTCATTCCCGCAGTAACTCTCCGAGAAAGGGGTTAAATGGCTTCAAATATGTTTAATTGCGGATTAATTCTTTCCGTAAACTTCCGGTCAATGCACTGCGCGCATAATGATACTGCTCCCAGTGCGGGTAGTACAAACATCTATGTCGTACAATAATACTTTTACGACATAGATACGATATATCGAGAGTGCGGCCTGTTTTTACCATACAGCCAATCTGTTCTTTATTTGTTTATTAATTACACCTTACTTTTACTTGTGTGTTAAATGCGCAATATTCTCTTTGGTAAATAACTGCACTTATTGGGACACTACCTTACTATAGGATAAATATAGGTTCAATTGAATCTAATTATCCTACTTATGAATTTACGAAATAATTAAAAAGGTCTATGTAGTGCTTGAACAAATTTCAAGGGCCTTAAATCGCATCCTCGTGCGTCATATATGAGGCTAAATATTAGTCATTGGTAGGATTCGTCATAGAAGTCGTTTCTTCATTAATTTGTGTTTCAGACTTTTGAAAATCCGGATTCTGGATGGATAAATCCGAATTGTTTATAGGACTAGTTTGTTTATAAATTAAATATCTGGAAGGACCAAAAAAACTAAAATTTGAAAAGCTTTCACAAAGCCTATCAAACTTAGATGATTTTAAATTTTCTTTTTCCATAGAGAAAATAATATTAACAAAAACCTACTTTATGTCGCACAATCTTTTATTGTTTTATGTAAAATCGATTGTATAATCCTCGTTTGGTTTTATGGGAGATTCATCAGCTATTTTATCATCTAAATCTGAACGTTTCGGACTCTGTGTCGGATAGTCTAGTGAGTTTATATCCCTATTAAGAAGGTCAAAGTCTTTTTGATCCCGCTTCATATAGTCGAATTCGGATGGATTAATTCTTTTCCAAGCATCAGTTGCTGTAGTCCAAATTTTTTTGATTTCCATGATACGTAATATATGCCCGTTTAATACAAATGTCAAATTATAATTTACGCAACATATGTTGACAATTAATACAGATATGTCGCATAATATTTTTACTACTCTGCCCTATGGATGAATTAAATAAATACATAGAACAATTCCTCGAATATCTAGAAATTGAAAAAAATTCCAGTAAACTTACTATAAGAAATTACAGATTCTATCTAATGCGGTTTTCTAACTGGGCGCTGGAAAATCAGCCTCAAATGAAGCTAAAAAATTTGAATTCCGATACTATTCGAAGGTACAGAAAATATCTTTCTGATTTGACTGACTGTAGACAACTTACTTTAAAAAGAGTTACTCAGAGTTATCACATAATTGCCTTAAGGTCATTTTTGAGGTATTTAATTAGAAACGATATAGAAACGTTAGCCCCCGAAAAAATTGATTTACCAAAGGGTGAAAGCAAAAGCTTGAAGTTTCTGGACAAAGATCATCTCCGCGAATTGGTTAATTCAGTTGATGTATCAACTGAAAAGGGTTTACGTGACCGCTCCATTTTGGAGCTTTTGTTTTCAACGGGTCTTAGGGTCAGTGAGCTTACAAAGTTGAATCGAGAAAACATAAATTTTAAAAGTAGGGAGTTTGGTGTTATAGGGAAGGGTGGGCGTGCCCGTATAGTATTTTTATCAGACAGTGCTGTTTTCTGGTTAACTAAATATTTTGAAGCACGAATAGACGAATACGCGCCTGTTTTTATACGTTATGCGAAGAGCATTGACGGGACCAATAATGGCGAAAAAATGAGGCTTACTCCCCGTTCGATAGAAAGAACAGTAGAAAAATATGTTAAAAAATCCAAAATTCCGGTTCAAGCAACACCTCATACTCTACGACATAGTTTTGCGACAGATTTACTGTCAAACGGCGCAGATCTTCGCTCCGTTCAGGAAATGCTTGGACATAAAAATATAAGTACGACACAAATTTATACCCATATCACAAATCCTCAGCTCAAAGAAGTTCATAAAAAATTCCACCAAGGGAATAAGAGATAGAATAATTCATAACCTAAAGTTTAAAATTGAAAGTTTACAACTGATTAAATCAAGTTCCCCTTTTGTATTATATATCGATATATAATACAAACTAACACTTAGATTGATATTCCCTGCTATAATAAATTTAAATTATGGACAAGTACTTGATAATCTTCGCACTTATTTATTTCGGATATTTCTTAAGAATAATGAGTTTTGATTTTGAATACATAGGTAACGTTGTTGAAATCGTAGGTATATTTTCAATAATCCTCTTGATCGTAAGAAGTGTAAAAAATAAGCTTTTTAAAAAAAAGGGTCTAACAGGTTAGAATATGACAATAGGATTATTAATTTTATAAATTATTATTATATTACTTTTTCTATTCGTTGAGTATTTAGCTGGTTGTAGTAAAAAGGCACAAATTATAACCATTATTATCTTATCTTAGTTGGTTTGTTTGTCTTCATGGAAATAATAAGGAGCAGTGATACTGATTACGATTCTCCTACGCGACAACAAATAATCGAAGAAGAAAGAATACAAGACAGAAGTGATATGCAGGGTTCTGGTCCTTATCGCTATTGATTTAGCTCAAAAAAAATGTCAAAGGACGAAACCACCTCATCATCTCCTCCCGAAATTTACATTTACAAAATTCCCATTGACCGCGACTCCTGCGTGGGTCCATGAGGGATCGAGCTGAATTGTATTATGTGCAGAGCTTGCTCCATAGATTTCTCTAATTATTTTATCCCCACTCATAGGACCCGCTAGTTGGGCTGAATTTTCCCCAAGACCATTAAATCCTGATGCCTCAAACCCGCCATTTTCCATATAGCTCTCAAATCCTGCATGACCATCTAAATTATTGATTGAAGCAAAAGTATTTACTCTACCTTGCGAAAAATTAGCTAGCGTGTTGTCCCACGAAAGGCTTCCGACACCCTTTTCATTTCTGTAGGAATTTAGTGCATTAAATATCTCATTTGCTGTAGCCATATTACTGTCGTTTCCTACATGTTCAATAGTTTTTGTTGTGTCAATGTTTGAAATTTGGGGAGTTAGTGTTGTGGTAGGAGTTGGTGTGGGCTCTATGGTTGGTTTCGAAGCTATAGTAGGCGAGATCTGCGAGTATCCTATGTTTGGACTACTTGAGACTGTAGACTCTCCCAGTATTTGTTTGACCGCAGTTGTTTTAGAAAGACTAACTACATATAAAGACACTATAGAAATAAATAGCAATAGGTATGTTAAGACAAATAGATTTAGTTTTAAAAAACTTGATCTGATGATTCTTCTCGGGGCAAAAGAAGGAAACTGGATTTTATTTAAACTTCGCATTTCCTATGTATCTAATGTATGGAGTTTTTAGGAAAAAGTCAATGGAGTTATTCAGCTGGAGAAATATCGCTTATAATCAAGCAGTCTGCGCCTAGCGGTATTTCTATTCCCTCCTTAGGCCATTCGTTAAAACCGCCAGCATTAATAGATCTCATTTTTGCAACCCACTTGCCCGTCTTGCTGTCCTCTATCCACCCATCAAATTGAACTGTTCCAACCCTTTCTGGCTCGGAAGTTCTTTCGTTATCTCTAAACTGAACGCTTAAATCTACAACCTCACCCGAAACAATTTCATTTACTGCAGTAGCGTAGTCCTCAATAATAGGCTTCATGTGGGGTAATTTGTCTTTTGCGGAGGCGAGAAAATTCGCTGAGTCTTGAAGTATCTCAGCAGGAGTATAACGATATTTGAATTCTCCTGTAGACATTTCTATAAATTAAATTAAATATAGAAAACTTTGTCAATATGACTTACTATATCAATTTTAATTTTGCAGCTTGAATTAGATTTTTAAATAAGAAAGCGAGGTTTACCGGTCCTACTCCACCCGGTGTTGGGGTGTAAATTAGACCTTTTTCTTTTGCCTTCTCTGGATCAAAGTCGCCGGTCAACTTCCCGTCTTCTCCGTGGGTACCTACACCTATAAGGATACTTTTTTCTTTAAGTATTTCCACCGGAATTATATTTTTCTTACCTACTGCAGAAATTATTATGTCAGAATTTTTAAAAAGCTCGGCGCGGTTTTCAGTTTTACTGTCAATTATATTTGGCTCAAACCCTAGCTTTCTAAGTCCTTCTATAACAGGGGTTCCTGCCGTACTACCCTTTCCAACAACCACAATAGACTGATTTGACAGGAAGGATAATAGGTCGGAAAAATTTAGCAGATAAGCTATGTGAGTGAGAATATGTTTTACAGCAAGCCATGCCGGAACCTCAAACTGAGAGTCTTTTAAAAATCCATCGATGTCCTTATCTTTTGATACACTTTGAATAACTTTTTCTGTATCAATTTCAGTCGGAAAAGGACGTTGCACTATAAGACCATGAACACTATTGTTTCTGTTTAATTCCTCCACTACCCTTATAATCTCTTCTGTAGTTTTGGGTCGTAAATTTATAAATTTTGTCTTGATTCCCAACTTTTCTGCAAGTTTTAACTTTTGAGCAACGTATGCTTCCCAACTATCCTCGGGACCCAGAGTTACTATGCCGATACATGGCTCTATCCCGTTTTTTTTTAAATTTTCTATTTCAGTTTCAAGTTCATCCAGCAGCTTTGACTGAAGTTCTCGTCCATTTATTTCCATAGGAGTTATTATACTTTATTTAGAGTTTAGAGTTTAGAGTTTAGAGTTTAGAGTTTAGAGTTTAGAGTTTAGAGTTTAGAGTTTAGAGTTTAGAGTTTAGAGTTTAGAGTTTAGAGTTTAGAGTTTAGAGTTTAGAGTTTAGAGTTCTCCTCTTTGGGCTTTTCTTCTTCAGCCGTTTTTTCGTCTACTACTTCGTCGCTTTCTTGCCCCGTAGTAGTTGCCGAAGCAACTTTATCACTATCTTTTGAAAAGCGCATTAGTATTACTCCTTGAGTATTTCTGGAAAGCGTAGGTATGGTTTTAACAGGAATTTTTACTACCTGTCCTTTCTCAGACGTTATGATAACTGAATCTACTTCCTTGTCCAATACTCCTGCGTAAATTATTTTTCCGGTTTTGGCAGTTATATTTGCAATTTTTACACCCTGCCCTCCCCTGTTCTGATTGCGAATTGCACTTACTTTTGTTTTTTTGCCTAGTCCATTTTCAGCGATAATTATAATTTCAGCGTTTTTGTCTTCGTTGCCTACTATATCCATTCCTATAACCTCATCATCTCCGGAAATTTTTATACCCCTAACTCCCATGCTTGACCTTCCAGTAGGTCTAACTTGTTCTTCAGAAAAACAGATAACTTTTCCGTTTTTAGTAACCAGCAGGATATCGTCGTTGCCGTTAGTCATTCTAACCCAAATGAGCCTATCGTCGTCTGATAGAGAAATTGCGATTATTCCATTTTTGCGAATGTTTGAGAACTGTTCAAAACTTGTTTTTTTAACTACACCCTTTTTAGTTACCATAAATAGATTTTTCTTATCGGACGCGTTGCTTTTTCTGACCAAAATTGACTGAATTGTGTCGCTTGCGCTTATGTCTATAAGATTTACTATCGCCTGTCCTTTTGCCGTTCTGCTGCTTTCAGGTATTTCAAAGACTCTGGTCTGATAAACTTTTCCTTTGTTAGTAAAAAAGTAAATGAAATCGTGTGTTTCGGCAAACAAAATCTGATCAATAGTGTCTTCCTCTTTTGTGGTCATGCCCCGCACTCCTTTTCCGCCCCTTGCCTGTGTTTTAAATCCTGTCATGCTCTGGCGCTTTATATATCCGGTTTTGGTAAGAGTTATAACTGTAGATTCGTTTTGAATTAAATCCTCGTCAGAAAATTCGTCAACTTTTGATTTGTAAACTTTTGTTTTCCGCGCGTCTGCGTATTTTTCCCTTACTTCCTTGAGCTCGTCTTTTACTACTCCCATAAGTTTTGCAGGATCTTTCAAAAGACTTTCCAAATAATCTATAAAGGTTTTTACTTCTTTCCATTCAGCTTCAAGTTTTTCAATTTCAAGCGCGGAAAGCCGTCTAAGCTGCATGTCTAGAATTGCATTTGTCTGAAGTTCAGAGAGCTTAAAGCGTTTCATCAAATTCTCACGCGCCTCGTCGGTATTTTTAGACTTTTTGATAATGTCTATTACTTCGTCTATATTAGCAACTGCTATTTTTAGTCCGTCGAGTATGTGAAGTCTGGCTTTTGCATTTTTAAGGTCAAATTCACTGCGTTTTATAACAACTATGAATCTATGTTTTATATACTCGTCAATAATGGTCTTAAGATTTACTGTTTTTGGAATTCCGTCAACGAGTGCTACGAAGTTTGAAGGAAAACTTGTCTGAAGAGGAGTAAATTTATAGAGCTTGTTTAGAACTCTTTTTGGAGCCAAATCCCGCTTTAACTCAATAACAACCCTCATTCCCTGCCTGTCTGATTCGTCGCGCAAATCTGTTATTCCGTCAATTTTTTTATCTTTTGCAAGTTGTGCTATTTTTGCAACCAGTACGGATTTATTTACTTGATATGGAAGCTCTGTAATTATAATTGCGCTTTTACCCTGCCCTATGTCTTCAAAGCTGGCAATTCCTCTGATTATGATTTTACCCCTTCCGGTCTGATATGTATTTATTATCTCTGTTTGGTCATAAATAGCGCCTCCTGTAGGAAAATCAGGACCTTTTATGAACTCTAAAAGCTCGTCTATGGTTACGTCTGAGTTAAGTGTAACCTTCTTACTTAAAAATTCTTCCTCAGGTGTAAATTCTGTCTGACCTGCGGCTTTTTTTGCTTCTTCCTCTGCAATTTGAGTAGCCGCCTGCTCGGGAGTTGATGTATCCTTTTTAATTTCAGCGTTGAATGTAGTTTTTTCTATGGTATAAAGTACTGCATCAACCACCTCACCTAGATTATGAGGAGGAATTTTTGTAGCCATACCGACTGCAATACCTTCTGACCCTGAAAGCAAAAGGTTTGGAACTTTTGACGGTAGATAGACTGGTTCCTGCATAGTTCCGTCAAAATTATCGGTAAAGTCAACGGTCTCCTTCTCAAGGTCCTGAAGCATTTCCATAGCAAGGGGGCGGAGCTTTGCTTCCGTATAACGCATTGCGGCCGGTGGATCACCATCGACAGAGCCAAAATTTCCCTGACCGTTAACCAGCGTGTAACGCATAGAAAAGTCCTGCGCTAGACGTACCAGCGCGTCGTAAATAGGCATATCTCCATGAGGGTGGTATTTTCCCATGGTTTCTCCGACGATTTTTGCTGATTTTGAAAATTTTGCCTGTGGCGAAAGACCCATGTCAGACATCGCGTAAAGAATTCTTCTATGCACGGGTTTTAGTCCGTCACGAATATCGGGAAGCGCTCGAGCTACAATTACACTCATCGCGTAGTCCAGATATGCCTTTTTGGCCTCTTTTACGATTTCAACCTGTTCGAGTTGTCCTATGCTAGTTCTTTTCGTATCGTTATCCATAATATTTAGTTTCTAATACATAGCGTCTAGATAGTTTTGAATCAAATCCAAACGCTAAATATTAAAAACCAAATTTACTTCGCATTCTCCATTCCTTTTCTTATTTCTTCTATTGCATAAGCTTTATTTTTCCAATCTTTAATTTTTACCCATTTTCCTTTATCAATAGATTTATAATTTTCGAAAAAGTGTTTAATTTGTGCTGTCAGCATTTCAGAAATGTCTGAAAGGTCCTCAATAGTAGAATACGCGTCACCCGTAACTGCAGGAACTGCTATGATTTTTGCATCAATTCCAGACTCATCCTCCATTTCAAGCATAGCGACTGGGTGTGATGGTATTACCACTCCCGGTACAACAGCCTGTTCTGATAGAACTAATACGTCAACCGGATCTCCGTCTTCAGATAAAGTTCCAGGTATATATCCGTAATTTGCAGGATAAAACATAGAAGTTGATGAAAATCTGTCTACAAATATAACACCGCTCTCTTTATCAAGTTCGTATTTTACGTTACTGCCTTTAGGAATTTCTATAAAGACATTTACTTCCTCCGGCGCATTTTTTCCGTATGATATATTCATTATTCTTCTGAATCACCTCCTGGCTCAAAGCTAACTTTTATTTTCTCCAGTTCTTCTATTTGAGGTTTAATCATAATATCTTTCCCATCTTCCTTGTAGTTTGGATAAATTCTCATCCAATAAGATAGTGGAGTTAGCGGAGCTCCTTCTTCTTTTGTTCCGCGCTGAAAAATAGCTAAAAAGTAATTGTTAGACCCTTCGTGCTTGAGTTTGATAGCGGGATGTTCATCGCGAAAATTTTTATCTGGTAAAAATGAAAGATCAAGCCTTTTAAATCCTTTTTCAAGAAGTTCTTTTCCATCAATTGGTGCTCCAGTCAATTCAGAGCCTAATGCATAAGCAATCTCATCATATTCGCCACGTCCGGGCTCATTTGCTAAATTTACAATAAGTTTGCCTGCATTTTCTATATCAACAAACCATGGCTCGTGTAGCTCTTCGCTTCCGGCTGGTGCGATATTATGCCATTTGTCATATGGCTGTAGGTGTTCTTGGTTATCCATATTTTATATATCCAAATTCGCTAACTTTAATCCTGTCATTCTGAGCTTGCGAAGAGTCTTAGCTCCTTCACTCCGTTCAGGATGACAACACTATATATCAAGGTTGGCAAGTCTTGTCCTTCGACAGGCTCAGGACTAGATTAGCACTATATATCTAAATTGGCTAATCTAGCATTTTCTTGTATAAAGTGTTTTCTAGGCGGGACCTCAGAGCCCATAAGCATCGTAAAGGTAGCATCTGCTTCCTCAGCGTTTTCTATATTAACCTTTTTCAAAATTCTATTCGCTGGATTCATTGTAGTTTCCCAGAGTTGTTCCGCGTTCATTTCTCCAAGACCTTTATAGCGCTGTAGACTTTTTCCTTTCATGTCGCGTCCTGTTGTAAAGTCTTTTAATTCTTCTTCAGTGTAAACATAATCAATTTGTTTGCCAGCTTGAATTTTATAAAGAGGAGGTTTGGCTATATATAGATAACCTTGGTCAATAATGTCTCTGAGATGCCTATAGAAAAAAGTCAAAAGAAGAGTTGCTATATGTTCTCCGTCGACATCCGCATCAGTCATAATTATAATTCTATGGTAGCGTAATTTTTCAGGATTAACACTCTCCCCTATTCCCATTCCGAGCGCGATAATAAGGTCTTTTAATTCTTCGAATTCCATAATTTTGTCTAATCTAGCGCGTTCTGTATTCAAAATTTTCCCTCCTATAGGAAGTATTGCCTGAAATTTCCTGTCTCTACCCTGCTTTGCTGTACCTCCTGCGGAGTCTCCCTCGACCAGATAAATTTCAGAATACTCAGCGCGTTTTTCCTGGCAGTCAGCTAGTTTTCCGGGTAAAGATCCTCCTTCAAATGCACCCTTTCTAAGTATCGCGTCTTTTGCAGCGCGTGCTGCAAGCCTAGCTCTTACTGCAAGCTGACCTTTGGCAATAACCGTTTTTGCCTCGCTGGGATTTTCCTCAAAGTAAGTATCTAGTCCCTCTTTTACTACACTTGCTACAAGCGGTGCGATTTCAGAATTACCAAGTTTCCCCTTAGTTTGACCCTCAAATTGGATATTATTCTGCTCCATTCTGATGGCAACAACCGCTGATAATCCTTCGCGTGAGTCTTCTCCGGTTATAGCTTCTTCGCCAGGTTTTATAAGTTGCGCTTTTTTACCATAGTCATTCATAGCGCGTGTTAATGCGGTTCTAAATCCGGTAACGTGCGTTCCTCCATTTACGGTATTAATAACATTTACAAAGCTTTCGACATTTTCTGCAATTCCGTCGTTATATTGAAGGGCGACCTCTACGAGTACGTCATCAACTTCACGGCTTATAAAAACAGGTTTGTGAAGTGGCCCTTTGTTTTCATTAATCTTTTTGACAAGAGAAACTATCCCCCCTTCATAATAAAAGTGTTTTTCTACAGGTTTTTCTGAAGTATTATCGTAAAAATGAAAATATAGTTTTGAGACCAAAAAAGCGCGCTGGGTAATAAGCCGTAGAGCCGTCTCCGGTACGAATTCAACAGTTGTGAAAATTGAGTCATCAGGTGTAAATGTAATAGTTGTTCCTGTTTCAAGTTTCAGTACTCTTTTGCTATTTGTTACTTCATTTAGTCTTGATTCTGAGTATTTGTGGGTTGTAAGTTCTGTCTGGGGGATACCTTTTTTGTACTCCTGTCGAAATATCTTTCCATCGCGCCTGACTTCTGCCCAAAGATCAGTTGATAGTGCATTAACAACAGAGCTTCCTACTCCATGGAGTCCTCCGGACACTTTATAAGCTCCTCCGCCGAATTTTCCTCCTGCGTGAAGCTTTGTCATAACCATTTCCAAGGCAGATTTGTTATATCCTTTCATTACATCTACCGGAATGCCTCGTCCGTCATCAACGACTGTTGCACTTCCGTCTTTATTTAGAAATACCCATACGTTGTGGGCAAATCCTCCTAGAGATTCGTCAACAGCGTTATCGATGATTTCTCTTAGAGATTCATGGAGTCCTACGGTATCAATAGAGCCTATGTACATCGCGGGGCGCTTTCTAACAGGGTCTAGTCCTTCTAAAACTTGGATATTCTCTGCGGTATAATTTTGTCCTGGCATAAGTATTAATAATAACAAAATAAGCCTTAAAAAGCGAGTCCAATAAGCTTTAAAGAGCTACTTTTTTATAGATAAAAACATTAACAGGTCTGAAGACTTTTTGCAAGCTACTGGATTTGGGAGATAAGACCATAAATAGGAGTTATGACAGAGATGATAAGAAATGCGACAGATATACCAAGTATTATAATTAGAATTGGCTCTATTGCAGTTGTTAGGTTTTTTACCTTTAATTCTAAATCTCTTTCAAAATATTCAGAGACTTTTAAAAGGCTTTCATCAATTTTTCCTGTAGCCTCGCCCACTTTCACCATTTGTATCATAAGAGGCGGGAATACCTTTTGGTTATCAAGAGCAACAGATAGTCCTGCTCCTTTTTCGACTAAATTTGCCGCAGTTAAAAGAGCATTTCTATAATAATAATTCCCCGAAACATCTGCTGAAATTTTTATAGCAGAAATTAATGATGAGCCAGATGTAACAAGCAGCGAAAGAGTTCTGCTGATTTCATCAAATGCTGAAAGCCTTATGATATTGCCGAATACCGGTGTTTTAAGCTTTAGCTTGTCTACTATTCTTACTCCGGCTTCGGTTTTTATATATTTTCTTAGAAAAATTACACCAACTATAATCCCCACTAAAATAACAGGAAGAAATGTTCTGGTTAAATTTGAACTTGTGACAACTATTCGGGTGGAAAGCGGTAAATCCAAGTCAAGACTTTCATACAAATCTCCCAATTGAGGTATTACAAAAATATTCATAAGAATTATAACGATAAGAACGCCTGTTATAATAATTGCAGGATAAAAAAGCGCTGAGCGGACTTTCTTTTTAACTTCATCTGATTTTTCTAAATTGTCTGCAAGGCGAAGCAATACTTTGTCTAGTAGCCCGCCCTCTTCGGCAGCAGTAATAAGTGAAATATAGACTGGAGAAAAAACACCCTTATGGTTTTGAAGAGCTTGTGAGAATGATCTTCCTTCTGAAACGTCATTTATCAAATCTTCTACTAATTTTCTCATTTTCGGTTTGTCCGCCTGTTTTTTAAGCAAGTTGAGCGATTCTATAAGCGTAAGGCCGGTTAAAATCATCGATGATAATTGTCTGGTAAAAAGTATTATATCGGAGCTTTTTACTCTATTAAAATAAGCAAGTATTGCGGACTGAGATTTTTCCAAAGGTTCAATTTTTAAAGGTGTAAGTTTTCCTGCTCGCAGAAAATCCAAAACCTCCTTTTCTGTATTTACGTCCAATTCTCCTACCTCTTTTTTCCCATCAAGATTTACGGCAATGTATTTGTATTCCATATTTATCCAATAAGCCTTTCAAACGAATCCGGACGGAGAACATAACCCTTGGCGGTTTCAAGCGTTATGGAGCCCTTTTTAACGAGAAGTGCAAGAGAAGATTCCATGGTGTTCATTCCGGCATCAGTTGAAGTTTCGATGATAGAATCTATTAGATGAGTTTTGGCTTCTCTTATGTTAGAGCGAATGGCATTTGTTGCAAGCAGTACTTCGGAAGCAACAACGCGAGTGCCGTTTATAGAAGGAATAAGTCTTTGTGAAATAATACCCGCAAGCGCTGATGAGAGCTGGGTTCTTACTTGATTTTGTTGGCTTTCAGGAAATGAGTCAATAATTCTATCTACGCTCTGAGATGCAGAGTTAGTATGAAGAGTTGAAAAGACCAAGTGTCCTGTTTCGGCAATCGTTATAGCGGATGCAATACTCTCAGGGTCTCTCATTTCGCCTATTACAACTACGTTTGGATCTTCCCGAAGTATACTTTTTAAGGCCTCATTCCACGAGTGTGTGTCTTGACCTATCTCGCGTTGAGAAATGATACTTTTACCTTTTGAATAGACATATTCTATAGGATCTTCAATAGTTATGATATTTTCAGACCTGCTCATATTAATTTCATTTACCATTGATGCGATTGTGGTTGTTTTTCCATGTCCGGTAGGTCCAGTGACAAGAACAAACCCCTGCTTATAAGACGAAAATGTGTGACATATGCTTGGAAGTCCTAGTTCCTCTATAGTTTTTACTACCGCCGGAAGAAGTCTGAGAGATGCTGCCATCGTTCCTCTCTGAAAGAAAACATTTATTCTAAATCTAACCTTGTCTCCGTAGTTACCGCTGCCAAATCCATAAGAAAAATCAAGACTTCTATTTGCCAAAAATATTTCTTTTTGTCCTTCCGTTAACAGTTCAAATATCAATTTTTCAGTAAGTTCCTTAGAAAGATCTGGATAGCTATCAACTTGTTTTAAAGCTCCATTAATACGGATAATAGGCTTAAATCCTGCGACGATGTGCAGATCTGAACCGTGATTCTGTATTGTTTTATTTAGCAAATCCTGAACAGAAATGTTTTGTTCCATAATTATTTTTTGTTCGTTACCTTAGACCTTAATTCTTGATTCATAATTCTTAATTCAATCTTCTATTCTTGTGCAACCCTTAGAACCTCATCAATTGTCGTAAGTCCGTCTAGAACTTTTAAGTATCCGTCCTGTTTTATTGTAATCATTCCTTCAGCAACAGACTGCTTTTCAAGAGTAGCACTATCTGCCCTTCTAAGTATAAGTTTTGCTATATTTTCCGAAATTGGCATAACTTCAAAAATTCCAATTCTCCCCAAAAATCCGGAATGACCGCATTTATCACACCCAGTCCCCTTAAAAAGCTTTACCTGGTTGTCAGGAGTATTTGACATCAAGTCTCCCAAGTTTTTTCTGATTTCAGAAATAATCTCAAGAGGTGGATTGTAGCTTGTTTTACAAGTATCACAGATTTTTCGTGCTATCCTTTGCCCAAGGCTTGCTGTAATAGTTGATGCTAGCAGAAATGTTTCTGCTCCCATATCAATAAGACGAGGCAGGGCTCCTGCTGCGTTTGAAGTATGGAGGGTTGAGAAAACCAAGTGACCGGTAAGCGCTGCCTGAATAGCAAGTTCTGTTGTTTCCTGATCTCTGATTTCTCCAACGAGAATAATATTTGGGTCCTGACGGAGAAATGATCTTAGTCCCGATGCGAAAGTTAAGCCCACGTCTGGATTTATCTGTACCTGGTTTGTGCCTGCTATTTGGTATTCGATAGGGTCTTCAAGTGTTAGAATATTAACTCTGGTTGTATTAAGCTTTGTCAATACAGAATAAAGAGTTGTTGTTTTACCGGAGCCCGTAGGACCACAGACGAGTATTATTCCGTGGGGTCGTAGTATAGCTGCTTCAAGAGCTCTTAGTGAAGTGCCTCTCAATCCGAGTTCTTGTAGCGTAGGTACCCCACCCGATTTCTTTAAAAGCCTCATAACAATTTTTTCTCCAAAGGCTGTGGGCAGAACGCTGACACGAAGGTCTACCTCTTCTTGACCAACCTTAAAATTAAATCTTCCGTCTTGAGGAGTTCTATGCTCATCTATTTTCATACCGGACAAAATTTTAATTCTTGAGATAACCGCTTCACGTACTCCAATTGGAAGAGAGAGTCTTTCATATAAAATTCCGTCGATTCTGTATCTAACCCTCATCCTGTCCTCCTGTGGTTCTATGTGTACGTCAGAGGCTCTGCTTTTAACCGCGTATTCCAAAATGGTTGAAACTATCTTTGCGATAGGAGCCTCTTTAATAACAGATGAAATAGTGTCTTTGTCAAAAGTTTTGACCTTTTGGATCTGCTCACTTTCTTTAAGAGCTGCTTTAACCTCTCCAACCAATCCAAAGCTGTACTGTGTTTGGATTGCATTCAGAATCTCACTTGGGACTCCTTGAAAAACACGGATTTGCATACCGCTTTTTTGGGAAATAAAGTTTATGGCTTCTAAATCCAATGGGTTTGCCATAACAACAGAAAGAGTTTTTGTGTTGACGTCAATTGCAAAAGGGATTAACCTAAATCTTTCTGCTACGGCACGCGGAATTGAACCGAGCGCCTCAGGCGAAAAAGGTAGGGTTGAGACAGATGTATACGGAACGTTATAGAGCTTTGAAAGTGCTTCGTAATATCTATCTTCTGGTACAATTTGTGCTTCTATTATAAGCTTCCCCACGTCAACACCTCTTTTTGCAGCTTCAATTTTTAGCTGGTTAACTTGTTCGGGTCTTAATACTCTCTCTTCTACCAGAATATCACCCACACTTTTTTTATCGGAGAAATTAGAAGCACCTAGATTATTTGGATTATTACCACTAGTATTACTTCCTGCTAAATTTTGGGCAGTTTGTTGCATAGTATAATCGTATTAGATAGAATGCTTTCAGTCAACCCACAACCCCAAAATAATATGAGAAGCTATATAATTACAGGCGATAAAGGAGCTAGAGATGAGTTTATATCGTCTTTTATTAAGCAAGAACAAATTCCCACTCACTCCATTTCCTATTTTAACGACGAAATTAAGATTGAAGGGGCAAAATTATTAAGGCAAATCCTATCAAAAAAATATTCGGGTAAAAACCTTATCGTTCTTCAAGAACTCAATTTAATTGCTCAGAACGCTCTTCTGAAAAGTATTGAGGAAATTTCTGAGAATATTTCAATGATAATTTCCGTAGGTGATTTATCGGGAATTCTGGATACTATAAAATCCAGGCTGTTTTTAGTTGAACTGGCTCAGAATAGGGAATTTGATGGAGTTGGTTTTAACGCACTTTTGAACGAAAATATTTCTGAAAAATTTCAATTTATTGATAATTTTTTATTAAGCAATGCTGAATTTGTGCCTATTGATACTATTAATAATTTTGTAAGTGAATACAGAAAAACGTTTTTTAATAATTTAAAGGAACTTGACAAAGCACAAACAGAACACCACCTTTACGTTTTAAAAAAACTGCTTTCTGTTGCAAATTTAGTAAAATCCAATAATGTAAATCTGAGATTTGCATTGGAAAGTACAATTTTTTAGGCTCTGAATGCCTTTTTAGAGCAAGTTTCAAAAAACCCCTGTCAAGGCAATTTAGAAATGTCCGGTTTTCTGCAATTTAGAAATGTCCTCTTTTTCATAATGCTATTTTTTAAAATCAACCAGCCCTGTTTTTACAGAGCTGGCATTATTGGTTCTGCCCAGGGAT